>Ga0190367_1000809_pt1 | contig 20426 bp, 21 predicted proteins | sample 4872181011_MG_FD_171838 | JGI IMG/M metagenome (GOLD analysis project Ga0190367, IMG submission 171838) | Hydrothermal vent microbial mat bacterial communities from Southern Trench, Guaymas Basin, Mexico - 4872-18-10-11_MG | ecosystem: Environmental > Aquatic > Marine > Hydrothermal vents >...
GCTTTATGCCCGTGTGGGTTCAAGTCCCACCTCCGGCATCTATTCTTTTATAATTTTTTATTGAAATTTACAAAAACTTTTGATAACAGTTTGCAATAAAAAAAATTCAAAAAAGGAGGTAGAGGTATGAACAAAACAGATTTGGTTAATGAGGTAGCAAAGGTATTAGGGACAAAAAAAGAGGCACAGAAGGCAGTAGATTGTGTCCTTTCTGCAATTAAAGAGGCTTTAAAGAAAAAGGAAACCGTTACACTTATTGGTTTTGGAACATTTAAGGTAGCAAAAAGAAAGGCAAGGGTTGGAAGGAATCCAAAGACAGGAGAGGTTATAAAGATACCTGAAAAGAATGTTCCAAAGTTCATTCCAGGAAAGGCATTAAGAGAAGCAGTTGAATAAAAATTTAAAGCCCCATCAGGTTTTTACCTGATGGGGCTTTTTTTTGAAGATGAAAAGGCTGAGTTTAAAAAGACTTAAGGAATTTCAGGGAAGAAAAGGTCCTCTTCTTCTTATAATAATGGACGGAATAGGTATTGGAAAAGAAGACGAAACAAATGCAGTATATCTTGCAAATACACCAAATCTTGACAGACTTTTTAAAAGCCCTTTTTTTTGCACCCTCCAGGCACATGGAACTGCTGTAGGACTTCCTACAGATAAGGATATGGGAAACAGTGAAGTTGGTCACAATGCAATTGGTGCTGGAAGGATTGTAGATCAGGGAGCAAAGCTTGTGGATAAGGCAATAGAAACAGGAAGGATATATGAATCAAGGCACTGGAAAATAGCTGTAGAAAGAGCAAAAAAAGGAGGGACAATCCATTTTTTAGGTCTTCTTTCTGACGGAAATGTCCACTCACATATAAAGCATCTCTATAGTATGATAGACAGATGTGTTCAGGAAGGTGTAAAAAGAGTAAGGGTTCATGCAATACTTGATGGAAGAGATGTAGAAGAAAGGTCTGCTTTGAGATACATCATTCCTACGGAAAAAAAGCTCAGAGAGATCTCTGAAAGAGGTTTTGACTACAGGATAGCATCAGGTGGAGGAAGGATGAAGATAACTATGGACAGATACGAGGCAGACTGGCAGATGGTAAAGAGAGGCTGGGAGACTCATGTTCTTGGAAAAGCAAGACCATTCCGTTCTGCTGAAGAAGCTGTAAGGACACTTTACAAAGAGAATCCAGGAATAATAGATCAGTATCTGGATCCTTTTGTTATAGTAGATGAAAATGGAAATCCTGTAGGACCTGTAAAAGATGGTGATACGGTAATATGTTTTAATTTCAGAGGAGATAGGGTAATAGAGATATCAAGGGCATTTACAGAAAAAGATTTTCATGAGTTTGAAAGAGGTCCTCTTCCTGATGTCTATTACATAGGGATGATGGAATATGACGGAGACAAACACATCCCTCCAAACTATCTCGTAGAACCTCCTGTTATAGAGAATACTATAAGTGAATATCTTTGTGCAGAAGGGATAAAGAGCTTTGCTATTTCAGAGACTCAAAAGTTTGGTCATGTTACCTATTTCTGGAATGGAAACAGATCAGGATACATAGATGAAAGACTTGAGACATACATTGAGATTCCATCTGATAATATAGAATTTGACAAAAAACCACAGATGAAGGCATATGAGGTTACAGAAAAGACAATAGAGCTTCTGAGATCAGGTAATTACAGATTTGGAAGACTGAATTTTGCAAATGGAGACATGGTAGGTCATACAGGAAACATGGAAGCAGCAATAATAGCAGTTGAGACTGTTGACAGGTGCGTAGGTAAGCTTCTTTCTGTAATAAAAGAAATTGAAGGAATTGCAATAGTTACTGCAGATCACGGAAATGTTGATGAGATGTTTACATATGATAAGGATGGAAAAAAGATTCCAAAGACATCACATACTTTAAATCCTGTTCCTTTTGTGATATATGATCCACAGTATAGAGGAGAATACAGAATGGCTGATCTTCCAAAAAGAGGTCTTTCAAATATAGCTGCAACAATTCTGAATCTTTTAGGCTATGAAAAGCCAGAAGAATATGATCCATCACTGATCTGTTTTTGAGATGTTCTTCTTTTTTATAGCAGGTATTCAGCCAAAAGAGGTAAAGCCTAAGGAACAACCTCAAAAGATCTGTCCATTTTGTGGAATAAACAGACTTACTTTAAAGAGGATAGATCATTATTTTACACTTTTTTTTATTCCACTTTTCAGGGTAAAAAAAGGAGATCCTTTTTTTGAATGTCCAAAATGTGGGCTGATAGATGAAAAAAGAGGGATTGTTCAGTCTATACCAATTTGTCCTTCATGTAAAAGAGAGATATCTCCTGAATACAAGTATTGTCCATATTGTGGAAAAAGACTGCAGGAGGTTTTGTCAGCAGTTGACAGATAGTGTGAATGTTGTTAATGCTTGTTCCTATGAAAGAGGCAACAAACAGAAATTAATAAAAACCAGGCTTTTTATTCTGAGAAGCTAAGGTATGACCGAAGGAAGGATGTCCTTAGCTCTATCTGTCACTTACTGCCACTCTACTTGTGGCAGGGATTTAAATTCCCTTGCGGATGGGGGAGATTTACATCCGCAGGCAAAGTGTAAAAGTTTACACTTTGCCTAACCAGGTAAGGAATGCTTACAAAAGAGGATCTTTATAAGATGAATCCAGATCTTACACCAGATGTTATGGAAAAGATAGACAGAGTAATTGAAGAAAATAAAGGAAGACAAGGATGCCTTATTCCTGTCCTTACCTCATGCCAGCAGATCCTTGGATACATTCCACTTGAGCTTCAGGATTATCTGAGTGAAAAGCTAAGAATTCCTGGAAGTCAGATATATGGAGTAGTAACATTCTATTCATTTTTCTCACTTGTTCCAAAAGGAAGACATACAATAAAGGTATGTGAAGGAACAGCATGTTATGTTCAGGGAGGAAAAGCAATAAGAGACTATATCTGTTCAGAATATGGACTTGAGCCTGGTGGAACAACAAAGGACAGGCGTTTTTCTCTTCAGGTTGTGAGATGTCTTGGTGCATGCAGTCTTGCACCAGTTGTAATGATAGACAATGATACATATGGAAAGATGAATCCTGAAAAGTTAAAGAAAATTCTGGAAAAATATCATTAAAAAGCTATCTCCTCTGAAGGAGAAGCTTATGTTTTGCTTGTGTATTCAGGGAAGTCCAAGAAAGGATGGAAATACTTCTATACTTATAGAAGAATTTGCAAGCTGTGTAAAAGAGCTTGGTGCAGAAGCTGAAGTTATTAATGTAAGTGAAAAAAATATCTCTCCTTGTATTGGATGCAGGGTATGTGAAAAAGAGGGAGTATGTCCTATAGAAGATGACATGCAGGAGGTATATAGAAAACTTTTCAAAGCAGATCTTGTAGTAATAGGGACTCCTATATTCTTTTATGGTCCAACAGCACAGCTTAAAGCACTTATAGACAGGGCTCAACTTTTCTGGTCAAGAAGATATGTATTTAAGCTTTCTGATCCAGGGAGACTCTGGAGAAAAGGATTCATGATTACACTTGGAGCAACAAAAGGAAGAAATCTTTTTGAAGGAGTAAATCTTATTGCAAAATACTTTTTTGATGCAATAGGAGCAGAATATACGGGATACTTAGGCTACAGAAAGATTGAAGAAAAGGGAGATATTTTAAAACACAAGTCTGCTATTTTTGACATAAGGAGGAAAGCAGAAGAACTTGTAACTCCTTTTTTAAAAAGAAAAAAAGTCCTTTTTGTAGGAAACAAAAACCTGATTAAAATTGCTTATGCATTTACGAGACTATATTTTGGAAACAAGGTAGATGCAAAGATTGCTGAAGAAAGCCCTGATAAAAGGATTGATCCTGGTCTTATAGAAATTATGGCTGAAAAGGAGATAGATATAGCCTATCTGTGTTCAGAATCTATGGCTGATGCAACAGAAAGCTGGAAACCTGATCTCGTTATTTCAATTGGAGAAGCAAAAGATCTTCAAGGAAATGTAGAAAAATGGGATTTTCCTAAAAAAGACATAAAGCTATTAAGAGATGAAATTGAAAGAAAGGTAAAGGAAACCTTTGGCTTTTAACTCCTCTATAACTTCCCTAAATGTAACTTATCAGTCAGGATTTATTGAAGTGGGATTCAGCAAAGATCTTGACTGAAAAATATAAGGCAGTATATGAAAGAAAAAAGTGAATTTGGTTCTGATAAGAAGAAGGAGATTATAAAAGCAGCTCAGAAAGTATTAGCTACAAAAGGAATTTCTGATAGCAGTATTTCAGAGATTGCTAAAATTGCAAAAGTTACAGATTCTGTGATCTATCATTATTTCAAAAACAAAGAAGATCTTCTTTTCTGGGCATTAGCAGACAGGATGCTTGAAATAACAAATGAATTAAAACTTCATCTTCAAGGAATATTAGATCCAGTTTCCAAACTTGGAAAGATGATCTGGTATCATCTTTATATATATGATCTTGATCCAGAAGATACGAGGGTTTTGAAAAACCTCTTATTTGAGTGTCGTTCAAGAAAGAATTTTTACTTTCACGAAGGATACAAGGTAATAAGGAGCTATACAAGAATACTTACTGACATTATTAAAGAAGGAATAAAGGCAGGGGTTTTTAGTAAGCATATAAATCCTGTCCTTGTAAGAGACATGATATTTGGGCTCTTGGATGAAGAATCTCTTTCATGTTATGCAGAACATAAAAAAACAATACCAGACTTCCCTGACATAATTGAACTTGTCCTTGCAATGATACTTAATTCATCAAGAGATAAGAAAGAACAGGATAAAAAGATAAGGATAATGAGGGCTGCTGAAAGGGTATTTGCTGAAAAGGGATTTGATGCTGCAACGATGTCAGAGATAGCAGATATTGCAGGAGTTGCTGAAGGGACTATATATACATACTTTAACAATAAGAAGAATCTTCTTTTCAGTCTTCCAGTAGAAAAATTCAGGTCTTTTAGAGAACATACAAAGGGACTTTTTGAAATAAAAGATGCACTAAAAAAACTCAGACACTTCATCAGATATCATTTTGCAATCTTCTTGACTAACAGAAACTTCCTGAAGACTTTTCTCTTAGACATAAAACTTAACAGACAATTTTATAAATCTGATGCATATCAAGAACTTCAAGAATATCTGAAAGTGATAGATCCTATATTGGAAGAAGGAAAAGAGAAAGGAATCTTCAGAACTACTATAAATAACAGAGTATTTAAGAACCTGTTCTTTGGAGGATTTACGCATCTTACAACGAGATGGTTTATTCTTAACAAAGCAAAAGCAACGGACATGATGGAAGAAATAGACCAGTTTGTCCATCTCCTCTGTAATGCAGCAGGAAGAAAAGATCCTCTTATATATGAACTAAAAAACAAGCTAGGTTTTGCTTGAATTCTATTCAAAAATGACATAAAAATGAATAAAGTTCAGACATGCTAAAGGAGGAATACATGAGAGAGGTCGTTATAGTAAGTGGATGCAGAACAGCTATAGGAGCTTTTGGAGGCTCTTTGAAAGATGTTTCAGCAGTGGATTTGGCAGCAGCAGTAATAAAGAATGTATTGAAGAAAGTAAATCTCAGACCTATTCCCAGTGAGGAGATGAAACAGACATATCCAGAAAAACTGAAAAATCAAGGTTTGATAGAACTTGAAAAAAGGTATGCTGACTGGAATGAGGATGCAGTTCCTGTTGTAGTAGATGAAGTAATTATGGGAAATGTGCTTCAGGCAGGTCAGGGACAGAATCCTGCAAGACAGGCAGCAATAAAGGCAGGGATTCCAAAAGAAGTTCCTGCAATGACCATAAATAAGGTGTGTGCATCTGGACTTAAGGCAATAGCTCTTGGAGCAATGAGTATAATGACAGGAATGGCAGATGTCGTCATAGCAGGTGGAACAGAGAATATGAGTCAGGCTCCATTTGCTCTTCCAAAGGCAAGATGGGGACACAGATTAGAACTTACTGGAAAAGGAGAGATTATTGATCTTATGGTATTTGATGGGCTTTATGAGATATTTTATGGGTATCACATGGGAGTTGCAGCAGAAAACATAGCAGAACTTTATGGAATAACGAGAAGAGAGCAAGACGAACTGGGTTTTCTGAGTCATAGCAGGGCTGTTAGAGCTATAAAACAGGGTCTTTTTAAGGAAGAGATAGTTCCTATAAAAGTAAAGGTAAAAAAAGGAGAAAAGATATTTGATACTGATGAAAGACCAATGGAAACATCACTTGAAAAGATGGCAAAACTTCCTCCTGTATTTAAGGAAGGAGGGACTGTAACAGCAGGAAATGCTTCTGGAATAAATGATGCAGCTGCAGCAGTTCTTCTTATGAGCAAGCAGAAGGCAAAAGAACTTGGACTTGAGCCAATAATAAAAATAAAAGCATTTGCTACAGCTGGACTTGATCCTGCTTATATGGGACTTGGTCCTGTGCTTGCTATAAAAAAAGTCCTAAGGAAAACAGGTATGACTATAAATGACATTGACCTTATAGAGCTGAATGAAGCCTTTGCTGCTCAGGCAATTGCATGTTTCAGGGAGCTTGGAATAGATATGGAAAAGCCAAATGAGCTTGGAAGTGGTATTTCTCTTGGTCATCCTATAGGATGCACTGGAGCAAGAATAGTTGTTACGGGAATGTATCAGATGAAAAGAAAGGGTTATAATACTGGTCTTTTTGCACTTTGCGTAGGTGGTGGAATGGGAATGGCTATGCTTGCTGAAAGAGAATGAAGTTAATAAAAAGAAGTCTTGCTATAATAATGGATGTAAAGGAAGTTGGAGAATCTGATCTGCTTGTAACCTTCTTTACTGAAGAAAGAGGAAAGCTTAGAGGAATTGCAAAAAATGCAAAAAAAAGCAAAAGGAGATTTCTGAACTGCATAGATCTTTATTATCTTGTTCAGATGGAATATGAGTCAAAAAAAGATGAACTTTATTTTCTTCATTCATGTAAGCTGATTGATCCTTTCAGAAGAATAAGGGAAGATTATAGGTGTTTTTTGCTTTCAAGTTACATGATAGAGCTTGTAAGTATCCTTTTTCCTCAAGAAGTTCCAGAAAAAGACATATTCAAAATCCTGGTAGATTCTTTTAAGTCATTTGAAAAAATAGGGCTTGATGTCGTTAGAGTAAACTTTGAAGCAAAGGTTATGAAAATAGGAGGATATGGGATAAATCTTGAAAGATGTCAGATATGTGGAAGAAGGTATGAAGGAAAGGGAAAAGGTGTTTTTTTGCCACAGAAAGGAGGAATAGGTTGTCTTAAGTGTGTAAAAGATTTTCCATCTTCTTTTTTACTTGATCCAGATGAAATAAGACTTCTGAAGATTCTTCAAGAAAGCCTGGATATAAAAGAGGTTACAAAGGTATCTAAATTAAAAGAAATCTTAGAAGCTCACATAAGATACATCCTTGGAGAAAGACTTAAGAGCCTTGATCTTCTTGCTCAAGCATTCTAAGAATTCTTGCATTTTCCTGAATCCTTCTCATATATTTCTTTAAATTCTCCTTATTAGGACTTCTTTTATTCTTCCTTATTCTCCTTGTCTTTCTGGTTGGAGATGCCATGATCTTTCTCCTTTTTTTGTTTAAAATACATCAGCTTTCTGAAATTTTCAATCCCAGGTCTTCTATCATCCTTATATCATCCTCAATATTTCTTCCTTTTGTGGTAAGATAATCCCCTATCATGATCCCGTTTGCTCCAGCAAGAAATATCCAGGACTGCAGATCTCTCAGAACAACTTCTCTTCCTCCACATATCGTTATATCCTTCTCAGGATTGATTATCCTAAATATTGCTATGGTTCTTATTGCTTCAAGAGGATCTAAAAGAGGCATATCTTTTAGTCTTGTTCCAGGGATAGGAATTAGAAAATTCAGTGGAATAGAATCAACATCCAGTTCTCTTATAGTAAATGCAAGCTCCAGCCTTTGATCCCAATTTTCTCCAAGTCCAATTATCCCTCCACAGCAGACCTCAAGTCCACTTTCTTTTGCCATTTTTACAGTCTCTATGTCTTCATCATAGGAGTGTGTTGTGCAGATTTTTTGAAAGTAACTTCTTGCAGTTTCAAGGTTGTGATGATATTTGTCAAGACCCGAATCTTTTAATTTAGAAGCTGTATTTCTGTCAAGCATTCCCAAAGATGCACAAACCTTTATTCCTACTTCTTTTTTTATAAGCTCCACAGCTTTGCAGACCTTTGAAATTTCTCTATCTTTCAGCTTATATCCACTCGTAACTATAGAAAACCTTGTAGCTCCTTTCTCTTTCATCATCTTTGCTCTTTCAAGGATTTCTTCCTCATCCATAAGAGGATATATCTTTATGTCTGTCTTGTGATAAACAGACTGAGCACAGAATGCACAGTCTTCTTTGCATAATCCAGACTTTGCATTTATTATTGAACAAGTAAAAACTCTGTCTTCCTTGTATTTTTTCCTGAGCTTATAAGCCTCTTTTATGACATCAAGTATATCCTCTTTTACAAGTTCTCTTGCTTTTTCCAGAGATATAGGATAATCAATTTTCATAAGTTTACTCCTTTTGCAAGATGCTTCTGCTTATTATATACGGAATAATAAACAGCTCAATCATACTTCTTCAGACAATTGGTTTTGGTCTTACTTTTAGTATATCAGGAATTCCAAATCTTTCATATGGAGCACTTTACATCCTTGGAGGTATCCTTAGCTGGACATTTTTAAAACACGGCTTTCCTCTTTGGCTTTCAATCCTTCTTTCCTGTGCAGTTGTTGCATCCAGTGGTTTTTTCATATACTGGATCTTTCTTTACAGGATAAGAGGAGCTGTTCTTTTGGAAGTTATCGTAAGTTTTGCACTTGGAATAGCTATAATTGAATTTTTAAGATGGAAGGGATTTGTAACTTATGAGTTTTCTCTTCCTGCACTTCTAAAAGGATCAACTGAGCTTTTTGGAATTCCAGTAGACTTTCAAAGAATACTGATAGTTCTTTCTTCTTTTTTCCTTATTATACTCCTTTATCTTTTCTCACATTATACGAAATTAGGACTTGCTTTAAGAGGAGTAGCACAAAATGAACAGACAGCCCTTTCTGTTGGGATAAATTCAGATCTTGTCTCTTCTGTCTCAATGATGATAGGCTCTGGAATCTGTGCTTTTTCAGCTTCTTTGATACTTCCTCTTGGAATTATCTCTATGGAAACAGCTTATGATGTCCTGCTTGTTTCTATCTGTGTAAGTGTTGTTGGTGGACTTGGAAGTATTCTGGGAATGCTTTTAGCAAGCCTTATATTTGGATTTATAAAGACTGCAATAAGTATTTATCTTTCATCAAAATGGATGATGCTCATATATTTTATTTCTATCCTTTTTGTGCTTATGATAAGACCATCAGGACTTTTTGGAAAACTAAAGCAAATAGAAGAGAGAATCTGAGATGGAATACAGGATAGAAAGGATTGACAGGGGAATAAAAGCAAGATGTGAGGATATATACGCACTGCTTTCATTAAAAGAAATAGCCTATCTTGTTTTTCCCAGATTCTTTCCAGTATTTGCAATACTTATTATCCCTTTGCTTAGGTCAGTTATAGGAGAATACTGGGAAAAGGTATTTTTTTTAACCTGCAACCTTGCAATACTTTCAATTAGTCTTGAACTTCTTCTTTCTATAGGACTTATATCCCTGGGACAAGCCCTTTTCTTTGGAGCAGGAGCATATTTTTCTGCAATATTTAACAATTACATGCATCTTCCCGTAGCTTTATCCATAATAGCAGCTTCTGTTTGTGGAGGAATCTTTTGTAGCATACTTATTTTTCCTGCTTCAAGGCTCAGAGGCATATATTTTACGATAATAACTCTCTGTCTTCCTCTTTTTCTTTTCAGAATAATAGAAGTTACAAAGATCCTTGGAGGAACACAGGGAATAAGTCTTTCTCCTATAGGAAACTATTATCTTGAAATGTATATCCCTTCTGTTTTTATGCTAACTTTTCTTTTTGGTATAAGAAGACTTATGGGAACAGATTGTGGAATCATAATCAGGGCAATAAAAGACAATGAATTTTCTGTCATGGCTTCAGGAATAAATGTATATGCTTATAAATTTGCTGTTATTTTGATATCAGCTACAATAGGAAGCTTTTCAGGAGCATATACAGCTCATTTTTATCAGTTTGTTGGAATGTCTGTCTTTTCTCTTGACTACTCCATTATTCCTCTTACTTGTGTCCTTCTTGGTGGATCTTCTACATTTGGAGGATCTGTTCTTGGAGCATTCCTTATAGTTCCTGTCTCAGAAGCATTGAGGATTTTTGGAACATTGAGAATTGTAATATATTCAGCTTTTCTCATCCTCGTTTTACTTCTTCTTCCAGAAGGAATCTTTCACTACATTCAAAGGAAATATCACAAGATTGAAAGATGGAAGAGGATATAATCCTTAAGGTTGAAGGGATAAGTAAGTTTTTTGATGGGATAAAAGCTCTGGAAGATGTAAGTTTTCATGTGAAAAAAGGAGAGATCCTTGGAATAATAGGACCTAATGGATCAGGAAAAACAACTCTTATAAATATAATCACAGGCTTTTTAAAACCAGACAAAGGAAAGGTCTTCTTTAAAGGAAAGGAAATAACAGGGATGAAGCCATACAAGATAGCTGATCTTGGAATAGTAAGATCTTTTCAGTCTGTAAAGCCGATATATCATATTCCAGCATATAAGAATGTCATAATTCCTCTTTGTTCAAAAAGGATAAAGAGATTAAAGGGAGGGAAGTATGGAAGGAGAGATGAAGTTGCAATAGACATATTGGAAGAAGTTGGATTTGAAAGGGATTCAAAGATTCCGTATAAGAATACAGATGAGCTTACTCATGGATACCTGAAAAGACTTGAGCTTGCAAGATGTATAGCTCTTCAGCCAGAGATTCTCATTCTTGATGAAATACTGTCTGGAATGTCAGATGCAGAAGTTTCTTCAACTGTTCCTATAATTGAAGGATTAAACAGAAGGTCTGTAACTGTAATAATGATAGAACATAGGATAAGAGAGCTTTTTCAGATTGCAGACAGGATCATAGTTCTGAGTTTTGGGAAAAAAATAGCAGAAGGGCATCCTAAGCAGATAATAAGGAATAAGGAAGTAAAAAGGGTATATCTTGGTGCTTAGTTTATTTACAAAGAGATTTTTTTGTTTTAAAAAAAAATAAAAAAAGGTGGGTAAAAAGATGAAGGAGAAAAAATTAGGAATACTGGATCAAATAGTTGCAAAGGATAAGGTAAGGCAAAAGATAATTAATGCTGCAAGTGAGCTTTATGTAAAAAAAGGTTTTAAGGCAACATCTATAGAAGAGATTGCAGAAAAGGCAGGTGTAACAATTCCTGTTACTTATCAGTATATAAAGAGCAAGTCAGATATAATGAGAATGATAATGGAGGACATGTTGAGTATTCTTCAGGAAAACCTGGTATCGCACCTTCAGGGAATAGAAGATCCAGAAAAAAAGCTTGAAATAGCAATGTCTCTTTATTTCAGACTGATAGATAAACAGCAGGACAAGGCATTGCTTATGTATCAAAAGTCAAGTTCTCTTGATAAGCCTTCAAAGGCTAAGATAATGGAAATGGAAGAACAGTTAAGCAGGATATTTGTGGATATTATAGAAGAAGGGATAAAAAAAGGAGTATTTAAGAAGGTAGATCCTGATATAACGGCTTTCAATATACTCCTTCTTGCTCATATGTGGGCTTTAAAAAGATGGCATTTCAGGAAAAGACTTTCCATAGATGAATATGTAGATCATCAGGTAAGGTTTATAATGGATGCTCTGAAGAAATAAGATATAGATAATTTTTAAAAACATCTTCTGGGCTTATATTTAAGCATCTCTGATCTTTGCAGTTTTCGTCTTTTATCTCAAAACACGGCTCACAATTTATATCAGCTCTCATAACCTTTACCTTTTTTCCCAAAGGTCTCCATCTTACAGGATCTGATGGACCAAATATTGCAACTGATGGAATACCTAAGAATGCACAGAGATGAGTTACTCCTGAATCATTTCCTATAAATCCAAAGGATTGTTTAAGAAGAAGTATAAGATCAAAAGGATCATCTAAAAGGTGAATCTTTTCAGAAGGAACATAAAGTCTGAGTATGTCATAAAGATCCTCTTCTGCTGGTCCTATTATAAAATCAGTATCAATTCCTTCTGAAGAAAGCATTTCATAAAGCCTGATAAAGTTATATATACTCCACCTTTTCCTTTTGCTTCCTGATCCTGGATGTATAAAAGTCTTCTTTTTTTCAGTTGAAAATTCTGGAAATACGAATTTTACATTATCAGCTAAACCTTCCTCTTCTATCTTCTTCCTTATGTAATCTGCTACATGAATCTTTTCTTTTGGATCTGGTCTTGGAGGAATCTGATATATCTTTGAAGGGACTAAAGAAGAGAGTCTTTCTTTTAGATATCCTGAAAATGAAAATATAAGGATTTCAGAAAAGCTTCTGAATTTTTCCAGAGCTTCAGAAGGTGGTCTTTCAGAAAAAAGCAAGGAAAAGATCTTTGATTCTATGGGAAATGTATCAGCAAGGTCAAAGTATGAGACGATCTTTCTGTTTTTTTCTGAGCAGAATATCCCTATCCTGGCATAATAATTTTTCAGGAAAAGTAAAGAAGGAAGGAAAAGAACAAAGTCACCCAAAGCTCCCTGATGTATTATAAGAAGTGATTCTTTCATGTTGCTATATGATTTTACAGATGTTATAGTTTTAAACAAGATGAATCTTTTACCATTTTTTCTAATCTCTGAAACATCTGTATCTTTAAAAAAGATTGAGGCATCAAGACTTAAAGAATGCATAGCTCCAGAATGTGAAATATCCTTCAAAGATGCAGAAGTAATCCTTCTTCCCGTAAGATCCCTTAAAGGAGTCTTTACATGGATTACATCTCCAGAAAGGATAGATAACTTTAAAGAAGACATGAAAATTGCAGGAATAAAGCTTCCTTTTGAAAAAGCAAGTCCAGGAAGGATAGCAGGAAGAAGTATAACCTTAGGGAATGAGGTCGTCCTTGAGGATATACCATTTAAGGTTGAATATGATCCTGATACTTCAAAGATTGCTGAATGGTTTTCAGAAAAGGTATTCCTTTTGGAAGACGATGCTTACTGGTATTGGAGGGAAAAGCTAAAAAGTGATCTTGTTATTCTGAATGAAAAGGAATTTGAAGAAATCCTTTCAAAGATAGGTCATCTTCCTCAAAACACGATACTTTATTCAGTAGCAGAGATGTCTCATCCAGAAGTAAAAAAGAAGATGGAAGGAAGGGTATTTCAGGTAAAGGAAAAAGAGATCCTGAGGATAAGGATACTTATTTGACAATAATTCTTTCTTGAAATATATCATTTCTCAGGCAACCAAATGCCGCCTGCTGGGATGTGGTTGCCTTTATAAAAAGGCGGGGTATAAATATCCCAGCCCAGACCTAAAAGGTCTGGTTAAAAAAGCTGTTATGCTCAAGGTAGCATTTGTTGGATGGCGTGGAATGGTAGGTTCTGTTCTTATGCAGAGGATGAAGGAAGAGGGGGATTTTAGAGGATTTGAGCCAGTATTCTTTTCTACATCAAATGTAGGTGGAAAAGGTCCTGAAATTGGCATAGAAATCCCTCCACTTCAGGATGCATATGACATAAAACTTCTTTCTACATTTGACATAATCGTTACATGTCAGGGAAGTGAGTATACAAAGAGAGTTTATCCTGAACTCAGAAGATCAGGATGGAATGGATACTGGATAGATTCATCTTCTGCACTGAGACTTGAAAAAGACAGCATAATTGTCCTTGATCCTGTAAACAGGCATGTGATAAACAATGGGCTTTCTTCTGGAATAAAGACATACGTTGGAGGAAACTGCACTGTAAGCCTTATGCTCATGGCTCTTTCTGGTCTTTTCAGAGAAGACCTTATAGAATGGATATCCACGATGACATATCAGGCTGCTTCAGGTGCTGGAGCAAAACACATGATAGAGCTTATAAAGCAGATGGTTTTCATATCAGAAGCATGTAAGGATGCAGTAAAAGATCCTGCAATGACTGCAATAGAACTTGACAGGATTGTTACAGAAAGGCTGAGGAGCAAAGATATTCCTTGTGAAAACTTCTCTGTCCCCCTTGCAGCAAGTCTTATCCCATGGATAGATGTTCCTATGGAAGGAGGACAGACAAGGGAGGAGTGGAAGGGATTTGTTGAGACAAACAAGATCCTTCAAAGAAAAGAACCTATTCCCGTAGATGGGATATGCGTAAGGGTAGGTGCAATGAGATGTCACAGTCAGGCATTTACGATAAAGCTAAAAAAGGATGTTCCTCTGAAAGAAATAGAAGAGATAATAAGAAGTGGAAATGACTGGATAAGATTTGTCCCAAATGAAAGAGAACAGACCATAAAATATCTTACACCTGCTTCTGTAAGTGGAACTCTTGATATTGCTATTGGAAGGGTAAGAAAACTTCGTATGGGAAATGAATATCTCGGTGCATTTACTGTAGGTGATCAGCTACTTTGGGGTGCAGCAGAACCTATAAGAAGGATCTTGAGAATAATAATAGAGTATCTTTCTGGATAATGGCAAAAGCCATAATGATACTTGGGACAGGAAGCAGTGTGGGAAAGTCTCTTGTCGTAACTGCTCTCTGCAGTGTCCTTAAAAGAAGAGGAATAAAGGTATGTCCTTTTAAGGCACAGAACATGTCAAACAACTCTTTTCCTGCAGCAGAAGGAGGAGAAATAGGAAGGGCACAGGTTGTTCAGGCAGAAGCAGCTGGTCTTCTTCCTTCTGTTCACATGAATCCTGTTCTTCTTAAGCCTTCTGGAGGTGGAATCATACAGGTAATTGTTCATGGAAAGGTATTTGGGAACATAAGAACAAAGGAATATCCAAAGTTAAAACCAAGACTAAAAGAGGCAATCTTGAGTTCATATAAGAGGCTTGAAAAAGAATATGATGTCATAGTCATAGAAGGTGCTGGAAGCTGCTGTGAGATGAATCTGAAGGCTCATGATATAGCAAACTTTCCGCTTGCAAAACAGATTGGAGCAAGCTGTATAATCGTAGGAGATATTGACAGAGGAGGAATATTTCCACAGCTTATAGGAACATATCATCTTATGGATGAAGAAGAAAGAAGGATTACGAAAGGTTTTATTGTAAATAAGATGAGAGGAGAAATCTCTCTTTTTCTTGATGGAATAAGATTCATAGAGGATTATACATCTATTCCTGTTATTGGAGTTTTGCCTTATGTTGATGATCTCAACATAGACCCTGAAGATTCTGTAGAAGTTCAGAAGGAAAATTTAAGGAAAAAAGAACCAGATCAAGGAAAAATAAATATTGCTGTTATAAGGCTTCCTTCTATCTCAAACTTTACAGATACAGGTATACTTTTTTATGAAAAGGATGTTATCCTGAATTATCTCTTCAGACCAGATGAACTAAGTGACTTATACGATATGCTTATCATACCAGGGACAAAAAATTCTATTGAGGATGCACTGTGGATAAAGAAATCTGGATGGGAAAAGAAGATAAAGGAGTTTGCAAGAAAAGGAAAGATTGTTTTTGGGATATGTGGTGGTTTTCAGATACTTGGAAAAAGCATAAAAGATCCTTATGGGGTTGAGTCTGAAAAAGGAGAAGTAAAAGGAATAGGGCTTCTTCCTATAAGGACGGTTATCTTTAAGGAAAAGACAGTGAGGAAAGTAAAAGGAAGGTGTCTTTTGAACAGAAGAAAAATAGAAGGTTATGAGATACATATGGGAAGGACAGAAGCTATAGAAGAAAAGGGAATGCCGTTTTCAAAGCTAAGGTCTGATGGAGAAAGCTGGTTTGATGGATGGATCTTGGGAAATGTAATGGGAACATATGTTCACGGAATAATGGATTCAGCAGGATTCAGAGAGGACATTCTTAACAGGATAAGGTTAAAAAAAGGACTTAAGCCAAAAAAAAGAAGGATAAACAGGATGTTAAGATTTAGGGAATACGAAAGGCTTGCTGATATATTTGAAAAATATTGTAACATGAGAAAGATCTTAGAGATTATCTGAAAGGAGGAAAAGATGAAAAGCGTTGCTGTTGTTGTAGAACACAGGATGGGAAAGATTAGAGAAATTACATTTGAATTGCTTAATCTTGCAAAAGAAATTGCAAAAGGTAATGAAGTTATAGCTATCTTGCTTGAGGGAGAAGAGGACTTTTCTGAAGAAATAAAAAACTGCTGTGATAGGATAATAAGAATAAAAGACAGAAGTCTTAAAGATTACAGTCCTGAAAGATATTCAGAAGCAATAAAAAAAGCTCTTTCATCATCTTCTCCATTCCTTATCATTTTAGGACATACGAGTTTTGGAATGGATCTTTCTCCTTTTTTATCTTCCTATCTTTCCATTCCACTTATCACAGACTGCATAGACATAAAAATAGAAGATGGAAGATTACTTGTAACGAGACAGATATATGGAGGAAAAGTAAATTCAGAGCTTCTGATAAAGCCACATGAAAGGTATATGATTACTGTAAGACCAGGAACATTTGAGGCAGTTAAAGATCTTGGAAAATCAGCAAGAATAATAGACATTCCTGCTCCGGAATGGATAGAAGAAAAAAGGAAGTTCTTGGAATATGTTGAGGAAAAGATAGAGGACATAGATATAAGCTCTGCTGAGCTTATTGTGTCCATAGGAAGAGGAATAGGAAAAAAGGAAAACATTCCTATTGTTCAGGAATTTGCTGATCAGATAGGAGCAGTTCTTTGTTGTTCAAGACCTGTTGCTGATAAAGGATGGCTTCCAAAAAGCAGACAGGTTGGAACATCAGGAAAGATCGTAAAGCCAAAACTTTATATTGCTCTTGGAATAAGTGGAGCTTTTCAGCATCAGGTAGGTATGAAAAATTCAAAAACTATTATTGCTATAAACAAAGATCCAAAAGCACCTATATTCAAAATTGCTCATTATGGAGTTGTTGCAGACATGTTTCAGGTCCTTCCTATACTGAAGGAAAAGCTAAAGAAATAATGGAAAGAAAGGTTCTTGTAATAGAAAGAGATGAGGATATTCTGAGGCTTTGTAAAAATACATTGGAGGAAAGGGGATTTGAGGTAAAAGGTATAACAGATCCTCGTGAAGGAAAGGAGATTATAAAAAGGGAAGAATTTCAGGTCGTCATAATAGACCATTCCTTAGATGGAAGACTCTTTGAAGACTTGAAAAAAGAGAAATCTGATCTTACAGCAATTCTGACAGTAGGAGATGAGCCTATAAGTGTTGCAATAGAAGCTATAAATAAAGGATTCAGTGGACTTTTAAAAAAGCCATTTTCTAAGGAAGAACTTCTGTCTGTGGTTGAGGACTGTTTTAACAAGGCATCCATCTTAGAAGAGAACATAAAACTAAAGACACTCATCCCTCTTTATGAGCTCATAGAGAGATTTATCAGGGCTGAGACTGAAGACCAGATCTTAAAAGAGCTTTTAAATGCAATAAGGGAGTATGTTGGAGCAGAAAGGATATCAATAATGTTATATGAAGAAGGTGAAGGAGTTTTAAAGATAAAGGAATCAGTTGGTTTAGAAAAGGAGATAATTGAAAAAACAAGACTAAAACCAGGTGAAAGAATAGCAGGATGGGTATTCAAAAATAAAAAACCTGTTATCCTGAATAACAGAAAGGCTGAATATTCAGAACTTGAGCCTTTTCTAAAAAAGAAAGAGATCCTCAGTGCAATCTCTGTCCCTATGATCTCTGTGCCAGTTTATGCTAAGGAAAAGGTTATAGGAGTTCTTAATGTAAGCAAGATAAAAGAAGGAAGACCTTTTACAAAAAGTGACTTAGAAATGGTCTTTGTCATATGTAAACAGGCTGCAATGGCAATAGAGAACCTCAGATCAATGAATGAAAAGGCAGAAAAGTTGAAAATAAAGGCTATACTTGAACAATATATGGCACCTGAAATAGCTGAATTTCTTATATCTTCAAGAGGAGATCTTTCAGAACTTGGAGAAATAAGAGATGTAGTAATACTTTTTGCAGACATAAAAGACTTTACTCCTCTTGTTCAGGAAATTCCCATTCAAAAAACAAGGCTTTTTATGAATGAATTCTTTGGTGTCTTGGCTGATACTGTATTCCAGTTTAAAGGGACGATTAATAAATTCGTAGGAGATGCAGGACTCGTTATATTTGGATTTCCAAATCCTATGGAAGATACAGAAAGAAAAGCAGTTTCCTGTGCTATAAAAATAAGAGAAAGCTTTTTTGAGCTAAAGGAAAGGTGGCAAAAGGAAGAAGAGGCTTTTAAAAAAATAGGTATAGGGATAGGGATAAGTAAAGGAAAGGTCTTTATAGGAAATGTGGGATCTAAAAAGAGATTTGATTTTACGGTAATAGGACCTGATGTAAATCTTGCTCAAAGACTTGCTGCTGATGCAGGAGCTGGAGAGATTCTTGTTTCAAGAAGTATAAAAGATTGTCTTAAAGGATTTACTATAAAAGAAAAAGGAGTTTATCAGCTGAAAGGAATAAAAGATCCTGTTTCTGTCTATGAAGTAATATAATAAGGAGGTAAAAAAATGGATCTTTTTAAAGCAATAAATGAGAGAAGAAGCATAAGGGCATACTTGAAGAAACCAGTAGAAAGAGAAAAACTTGAAGAACTTCTTACACTTGCATCAAAAGCACCTTCTGCTATAAATCTTCAGCCATGGGAAGCAGTTGTGGTAGCAGGAGAAGAAAAAGAAAGGCTTAGCAGACTTTTGGTAAAAAGGATGAGAGAACTCAGGGTCTCGTGTGCTCCAGGTGCTTTAAGTAAACTTCCTGATCATTTTATAGAAAGACAAAGAGAGCTTTTTGAAACACTTTCTCCAGGGATTCCTGAAGGCATAAATTTTCAGGATTTCATAAATGAAGGAAGCTGTAATTTTTATGGTGCTCCAGTAGCTATTATAATCAGCATAGATAAGGTATTTTCAGAAGCAAGACTGACAGACATAGGGATATTTGTAGGATATCTTCTTCTTTCAGCACATGCACTTGGACTTGGAACATGCCCAATAGGACTTATCAATGCATTTGAAGATGAGATAAAAGAAGAACTGAATATAAGAGAAAACAAAAGGATCGTAATAGGAATTGCAGTAGGATATCCTGATCCTGATGCCCCGATAAATAAGGTAAAATCTAAAAGGATTCCTATATCAGAATTTGTAAGATGGAGAGGGATATAATGGAGTTTACGACAGTAAAAGGATTCAGAGACATCCTTCCAGAAGAGATTCCATATTGGAAGTTTCTTGAAGAAGAAGCAAGGAAGATCTTTGAGAGATTTGGTTTTAGGGAAATAAGGACGCCTATTGTTGAAAAAACAGAGCTTTTTAAAAGAAGCATAGGACAGGAAACAGATATAGTCTCTAAGGAGATGTATACATTTCAGGACAGTAAAGGAAGGAGTCTGAGTCTTAGACCAGAGGCAACAGCATCTGTTGTAAGGGCATATATTCAGAACAGACTATATCAAAAAGGTATAGTTCAGAAGCTTTATTCAATAGGTCCTATGTTTAGACATGAAAGACCACAGAAGGGAAGACTGAGACAGTTTCATCAGATAAATGTGGAAGTATTTGGTGATCCTGGTCCAATGATTGATGCAGAGATTATGATAATGATAATGAAACTTTTTGAAAAGATAGGATTAAAAGAAGATGTATCTCTTAACATAAATTCCTTAGGCTGTCCTTCTTGCAGGAGCAGTTTTAGAGAAAGACTGAAGAAGTATCTTTCTGAAAAAAATGATAAATTATGTCCGGACTGCCAGAGAAGAAGCAAGGTAAATCCTTTAAGAGTATTTGACTGCAAGATAGAGTCGTGCAAAGAAAGTCTTAAAGATGCACCTGTTATTTCTGATTATCTTTGTGAAGATTGCAGAAGACATTTTTCTTCTGTTCAGGAAATTCTGAAAAGATTCAATGTGGAATTTTATGTAAATCCCAGACTCGTAAGAGGACTTGATTATTATACAAGAACCACTTTTGAGCTTCTTACAGAAGGGCTTGGAGCACAGAATGCCGTTGCAGGTGGTGGAAGATATGATGGTCTTGTAAAACTCTTAGGTGGTCCTGATCAGCCTGCAATAGGTTTTGCAATAGGGATGGAAAGGACTGTAGAGCTTCTGAAAAAAAAGAAAGAGGTTTCAGAAAAAACACCTGATCTTTTCATATGCACAGTTGGAAGTAGAGCTAAGGAGATCTCTTTTTCATGGATGCTTTATCTTAGAGAAAAAGGGCTTTGGGTAGAGATGAATTATGGAGAAAGAAGCCTTAAATCC
>Ga0190367_1000810_pt1 | contig 20421 bp, 18 predicted proteins | sample 4872181011_MG_FD_171838 | JGI IMG/M metagenome (GOLD analysis project Ga0190367, IMG submission 171838) | Hydrothermal vent microbial mat bacterial communities from Southern Trench, Guaymas Basin, Mexico - 4872-18-10-11_MG | ecosystem: Environmental > Aquatic > Marine > Hydrothermal vents >...
ATACTTATAGATTATATAGTGAGTAAAGGAAAATATTAGAAAGAAAACCTTTTTATAGATTAACTACTTTTTTAAATAACAAGTGCGTGCCCGTATTGAGCTATCCTAAACCCGTAATCGCATATTTAAGAACTATACCCGTTGTAGACAAAGTTTCTATAGAAAAACAAATTCAGCATATTGAAGAATGGGCTGAAAAACACGGTATAAGTATTGATAGAAAGATAGTAGAATTAGAGGAATATAGGGCTGAGGACAAAAGACCTCTCTTTAGAAGTTTATGGGATAGAGTTAAGAAAAAGCGCATAGGAACAATAGTCGTGTTTGATTTAAGTAGGCTAAGTAGGAAACCAGCTACACTAGTAGAGTTTCTCTATGATTGCTTAATAAACAATATATTAATAGTCTCAGTAAGTGAGGAATGGTTTGAGGAAACACAAAGAGATGCTAAGTGTAAAAACACGTTACTATTAATGATCAAAAAACTAAACGAGCTAAGGCTAAGATACATTAGCGAACAAACAAGAATAGGCATGGCTGCGGCTAAAGCAAAAGGTAAACCTATCGGTAGACCGAGAAAGAAAATATCACCTGAAGAAGTGTTTGAACTTGTCAAGAAAGGTTGCTCTAAGGCCTGGATTGCTAGGAAATATAATGTTTCTGTATCGACGGTAAAGAGAAGATTGAAAGAATATATGGAAAAACGTGGCGCCGGGGGCGGGATTTGAACCCGCGCGGGGATACCCCCACCGGCTTAGCAGGCCGGCGCCCTACCAGGCTAGGCGACCCCGGCATTCACCTAGCTAATATTGTTGTGTAGTAATTTTTAGAGTTTATGGTTTAAATCCACTTCTTTTTTCTGAAATAAGCCAACTGCCCTATAGCTATGATTAGCATTACCGCTAAGACCACAGGGTATGCCAGGGGATGATTAAGTTCGGGCATGTATTTAAAGTTCATACCATAAATGCTGGCTATAAGTGTTAAGGGCAGGAAAATAGCTGATATTATCGTTAATTTCTGGACAACACTATTTACTTTATCGCTTAATACCATGTAGTGGAATTGCGTTAATAACGTTATTCTCTCAAGTAGTCTATCTGCATGGTCTAGTAATCTCCGAACGTCATCAACTATCTGGTCGCTTATTTTTACACTTAAGATTGTTCTCGAAGTGAAACTATTTAATTGAAAAATGGCTTTCCTAATTTTCCTGGCCTTACTAAGGATCCTATGTAGTCTTTTAAGTTCCGGTTTTTGAGTAATTATTTCTTCAAACCTATCTATTTCCACACTTACGTTTTCAATAGCCTTGTATAGTTCTTCAGAAACATAGGAGATTATGGAGTCTAAAATAGCATTAATAGTATTAAACTTGTTTGAAACGCAATATTCCATGATGTTTTTAATAAAGCTTAAAGGCACGTCGCCCCAACTATAAATTCTCCCATTGTAAAGTATAATGTTTAATTTACGTAAATAACCGTTGAACGGTATCAATAAGTAATTACGCAGTATACTTCTGTAGGAGAACGCTCTAGCTTGAATAATGTTTTCATGTAGTAATCCACGTCTAACTAATTCCCCATATTCCTCCACATGTATCCAAAGGCTATGCTTAATATCCTTTAAATCTTCCCCTATTCTAACCTCTCCATTCACCATGTAAAGTGCTAGCATTGTAACATACCTTGTATCGACTAAGATGAAAAGAACTAAAAAACATTATGGGGCACGCGGCCCCCGCCGCCTAAACAGTGTACACCCTAAGGAGCCTACGGTAAGTGATCTCAACCCCGTGAACCCATGAACGTTAGCGTCCGGGGTTAGGTTGCTCCCTTCCGGGCCTAGCCATGTTCCCCCGGTAAAGGCGGTACCAACCCGCCCTCCAGCGGGCGGTCCGCCACCGCTAACCCCATGGGGCGGGGTTTCATTGACACTTACCGTAGGACTTAGGGTGTACACTGTACAGCGGCGGGTTACTGGCCCCCGCATATCGCCCATTTCGGGTTACGAGGGAGGGCGAGCCCCTCGGCCCTACCCGCGTGCCCCATTTCTAGTATGTTAAGGTTAGAAGTATTTAATTTACTATGGTGTTACCGCATGTACAGTATGAACGATGCGATAATGTTTATCAACACAATCGATACAAATAGAAATTGCACACTTCTTGAAACTCTATATCCAAGTTTACCAAGTTTCGACCTAGAAAATTCGTCCAAAGCTTTACCACCATCAGTAATGAACAATGGTGTTGCATTGATAGCGGCTAATCCTAAGTTTAAAGCAAAAGACCATATAAGAAAAGTTTGCAGACTAGTACCTAAAAGTTTTGCAATAAAGTTTCTAGGTTCAAGTACAGCATAAGGGTATAGTACGACGCCTATAGGCTGGGTAATGTTTTCTCTGATTATAGTGTAATTATGCACATCATAGGGAGGTTTAGGGTTCATCAACGTAAGCACAAGCACCCTTCCTTTTTTCTTAAACCCTGAGAGTTCTCTAAGAAGAACTCTAGAGTTAAATAGGTAATCAAACATACTTAGATTTCCACCAAGCTTTGTCCCATTGATGGCTACAATAACTGTTCCGTTAGGTAAGTTAGCTTCGTAAGCAGGCATATCTTCAACTACATGAGAGACATATAGGCCCCAATGAACGTTGAATAGTACAGGAATAAGGTATATGAATAACAAAAGAGATAATAAGGCTAAAATAACATTACCCGCAACGCCAGCGGAGAGTATTCTGAGCTTGCTTCTCAACTTAAGTTTTGCAAAATCGTTTTCATCTATTTCCACGAAAGGTGCCAATATTATAAAAACTAGGGCTACTCCAAAACTCTTTATTTTAGTTCCCTCGATTAAACCCACAATAGCATGCATACCCTCATGTACAAGTACAGCAACAGCTATGACTAAAATAAGCATAGGTAGCATTGACAAAGAAACCGTTATACCAGGTATTATTGGAACTATTGGAGTTACAATACCTTTTTCAGGACTTTCAGCTACCATAACAGATTTCAGCATGCCTACCAGATTTTCAACATATATTTTTAACGCTAAAAGAAAGCTTAAGACAATAAGTACTACGAGTGAATCAAGTAATAATCCATGCTTCTTTAAACGCTTCAAAACTTTAACTGTAGGGTAAAGTTCCTTCCTAATAACCCGCCAAATTAGGGTTATACCTGCAACCTCTATGCCCAGCGATTTAAATCTCTCTCTATACTTAATATAGAGCATGTTGAGGAAGGCGTAAAGGGAAAGACATATTGCGAATAGCAGTAGTAAAGAAATGTTGTTCATGTTTGTTTCTCTCCTAAACCTTAAAACACCACCCTTATAAATATTGGTTTCTATTTAAACGAATACTGAATGGGAAATTTTCAAGGAATATAGATATGGTTAAAGAAAAAGTCGTTAGAGTAGGAGATATAGTAGAAGTAATTTATAGCGATACGAGATGGAAGATCCTAAGGGAGAAGAGAAAAGAAGCATTAGCCATAATGAGCTCTCTCAAAAAACTCGGACTAAACCCGATAGTTCATGGAAGTGTAGCCAGAGGGGACGTAAAAGAAACGAGCGATATCGACATCGCTATATTGTACCCTGTACCTTCATATAAAGTAGAAATTGCCTTAGAAAATTCAGGCTATGAACCTTACAAGAGATTAATAGTACAAGCAACACCTAGACATGCTCCTAAGGCGTATATTGTACTCGATGAAATGGAGATGAAAGTTGTATCATTTCCTCTAGTAAAGCTTTCAAGAAAAGAAGTTGAATTTTACAAGTTCGGCGGTCTCTTAAATTTTGAAGACCTAAAGAAGAATTTAAGGGTACCAGGCGTTAATAAGAGACTCATTCTGATAAAACCCACAAATAAAGGCCACATAGAAATGCCTGTAATTGGTAGAGAAGCAGAAGTATCTTCAATACTAAATGTATCATTAGATATCGTTGAAGAAAGGATAAGAGTTCTTACAAGACGTGATAGGTTGGGGAGAACAGGAGTTTTTGTGAAATACATTCTAAAACCTGATGAGACATTTGAAGAAGCATTAGAAGAGCTTATGAAAACCAATCAATATGTTCGGAGGATAGTTTATGAAAGATCTTAGAACTTTAAAGAGTGGTAAGGCAGGTTCAAAGTTCATAGGTCAATTACCTAAAGGTTGCCAGCTATGCTATGATGGCGCTAAATCAGTGATCTTCATAACAGGTATATGCTATGAAAAGTGCTACTACTGTCCTATAAGTTATTCAAGGAGAAATAAAGATGTCATATTCATAAACGATTTGAAAGTTGAAAGCTTTGAAGATATCCTTAGGGAAATATATGATTCAAAAGCACTTGGCGTTAGCATTACAGGAGGAGAACCGTTGGTGTTCCCGGGTAGGGTTTTACTCTTCATTAGGAGGTTAAAGGAAATATTTGGAGAGGAATTCCATATACATCTATACACCATAGGAAAGCAGTTAACAAAAGAACTCATTATGAACTTGTACGAGGCAGGCCTAGATGAAATACGATTCCATATTGTAGAATATGGGTTACTTAAGAAAGTCGAATATACTGTCAAACATACTAACATGGATGTGGGTGTAGAAGTTCCAGTAGTACCGGGGAATATGAATTTCTACAAAAAGCTCATCATAGAAGCTGAAAAATGTGGTGCTAAATTCGTAAATTTGAATGAGCTCGAAATTTCCGAAGGTAATTACAGAAGCTTATTGGAAAGGGGATTTAAACTCAAGAAAGGGACAATAGCATCCGTTGAAGGTAGCGAGGAAGATGCACTAAAGATACTTAAATGGGCTGCTGAACACACGTCAAATATTAATGTACATTACTGTAGCGCTCTGTATAAGGATCTTGTTCAAACCAGAGTTAGGCTGAGAAGGAAAGCATTGAACACTGCTAAACCTTATGAGGAGATATCCCATGAAGGAACAGTATTGAGAGGAGAAATATGGACAAGTGTTAGATTCAAAGATAAAGTATTTAAATTTCTTAAAAAGACTGCCTTCGACTATAAAGTCAATAATAACAAGTTAGTAGTGTTTGTGCCAGTTGGCTTTCTAAGAAATATTGTTAGTTGTTTAAGGAATGAAAGAGTACCGTTTAAAGCTCTTATAGTTGAAGAGTATCCAGGAAGAACAAGAATAGTGAAGAATGTTATGCCTTATCATACTTGATAGGATACCTTAAAAGAGCTATCATTCCTCCTAAGGCTTTGAGCTGAAGTCCTGCTTCATGATGGATAGTGTAAATTTTTATCTTACCATTATGTTCTTCAACGCTATTCAATATTTTTTCTAAAGTTTCGCTTTCCTTACATGCAAGGTCCTTTAATGTTCTATCTAGGATTAACAGGTACTCCACAGCACCCAATTCAGATGCTCTGAGAACCTCGTCAAGCCCTATTGCGATTTTTTCGGGTTCTTGAGATAGTCTTTTCATAACTTCCTCGAATAATTTTTCTTTCTCCGTAAGTTCAAAGTATCTAATGAATTTCCCCAGAACCCCTGATTTCACTATCTCATGAACTCCTTTGGTACCCCCTGTTGAGCTATGTTCTATTGCTATGTTCATACTCGTTCCGATTACACTAAGACTTTCGCGCAATATTCTAGCAAACTTCTCCTTTAAGAAGCCAGGCCCGGAAACGACTAAGTTATTCACACCCTCAGCTGAAAGTATCTTAATAGTCTTATTAGCTAACTCAGCGATCCTCTCTTGTAGCACCTTTTCCCTAGAAGCATCCGCTTTACCTGGTATGTTGAGAGAAGCAGTAAACAACACTTTAATACCGTGACCATAAGCTAAAGCTAGGCAGAAGTCCTCGTAATCAATAGCTATCACCGCTATCTTTTGTTTTATTCTCTCTGAGAGTTTTATCTTCCTAAGTAGAGACCTTGTAATCCCTTTTTCTTTAACTACAGTTACTGTGTGGCCTACACTTATGGATAGTGTATGATAGTGTCCTTGTAAACCGAATTCTTCAGGACCATGTATAATTATTCCTGTAATCCTTAACCTATTGGTAAAGGGGTGATATTCTGTCTTTCTAACTCTTATCCCTAAAAACATTGGGAGTCTTCTACTTTTTCCTCCGCTTTTTGCTTTAACTTCTCTTGTTGTATGCGCGTAAACAATATCATTTTCAGAAATTATAAGGTCAAGTAACCATAAGTCCTCTTCTGTTTCTACTTTTAGCTCTAATATTCCTTTCTTTTCATCCACGGATAGGATAATCATTTTAAATGTTCCTCAGCTTAAAAATAAACCTCGGAGTTTTTAACGTTTCGAACCAGTGTTAGAAATGGCTAAGGGGAGAATGGATTTAAAAGTGAGACCAGCTAGAGAGGACGATATTGACAGAATATTTGAAATAGAAACCCTATCGTTTAAAGAACCCTATCCTAAGGGTCTATTATACATATACCTTAAACTTACCCCAGAACTGTTCTTCGTCATAGAGAAAGAGGGTAAGGTTTTAGGCTATATAATAGGACTTGTAAGATCAGATAAGCTGGGGCACATAATTTCTCTTGCAGTTGACCCTAAAGAGAGAAGAAAAGGTTATGGAACACTTCTTCTTAAGAAACTTCTTAAAAAATTTAAGGAGCTAGGTGTGCGTAAAGTTAGGCTTGAAGTTAGGGTTTCAAATAAAGCTGCTATAAATCTTTACAAAAAGCATGGATTTAAGATAGCCTATGTTATTAAAAAATTTTATCTAAATGGGGAAGATGCTTACGTTATGATGAAAAACATGAATGAGTGCTAGAAAGCTTATTTTAAAGGGAAAGAATAGATAGAGAGTGATAGGAATAGGAGTGCTAAGCAATGGTAATTGTAAGGTTCTGGTTTTTAGATATAAATTACCAAGTAGTTGGTAGAGAACCTCACATAATGATTTGGGGGATTTCTGAGAATAATGAAAGAATATTGATAATAGATAAAAAGTTTAGACCATACTTCTACGTTTTACCGAGAGAGAACATTGATGTAAATAAACTAATAGCAAGGATTAAAATGCTCTCTTCAGCAAGATCGCCGATAACATCTGTTGAAATTGTTGAAAAGAAGTATTTCGGTAAACCGGTTAAGGTACTTAAGGTTAAAACTGTAATTCCAGACCAGGTTCCCAAATATAGAGAAGAAATAAGGAAAATGCCTGAAGTGAAAGAGGTTTTAGAAGCTGATATACGCTTCTCGATGAGATATCTTATAGACCATCAGCTGCAACCATCAGCCTGGCATGAAGCTGAAGCTGAAGAATTACCTTTGAAAAGACCAAATCTTAGAGTAGATAAGGTATATGAGCTTAAGGGATCCATTAAGCCTATAGGATTGGTTAAAGAACCTAGTCTTAGAAAAATAGCCTTCGATATTGAATGTTACAATCCTCATGGAGCTCCAAGCCCCGAAAGAGATCCTGTGATCATAATCTCGGTATATAATGATAAAGGGGAACTTGTACAATTCGCTGCTACAGATAAGAATGATAAAACTGTTTTAATGAAGTTCGTCAAATATGTTCAAGAATATGATCCAGATATAATAATGGGATATAATAACAATAGATTTGACTGGCCATATCTAATTAGCAGAGGAAAAAGAGTAGGAGTCAAGATAGCTATTAGCAGGTTTAGCAGCGAACCTAATCCAAGCGTTTATGGACATATTTCAGTTATGGGTAGGGCTAATGTAGATCTCTATGATTTTGCTGAAGAGATAACCGAGGTCAAGGTAAAGACTTTAGAAAATGTTGCAGACTATCTAGGCGTTATGCCTAAAGATAAAAGAACATTGATAAACTGGTGGGAGATGCCCAAATACTGGGATGAACCTGAAAGAAGAAAGATATTTCTAAAGTACGCAGCTGACGATGTTGTTTCAACTTATGGTTTAGGAGAAAAATTCTTACCATTTGCTATACAGTTATCAAGCATTACCGGTCTTCCTCTAGACCAAGTAGGTGCAGCTTCTGTTGGTTTTAGAGTTGAATGGTTTCTCATGAGAGAAGCATATAAGGCAAATGAACTAATACCTAGTAAAGTTGAGAGACCTTACGAACCATATAAAGGAGCTATAGTTCTCGAACCTAAGAAAGGTGTTCATGAAAACATAGCTGTTTTAGATTTCTCAGCAATGTACCCTAACATAATGATAAAGTACAATATTTCACCTGATACATATGTTCCACCAACAGAAGAGATAAACCCTGAAGAAGTATGGGTAGCGCCGGAAATGGGGCATAGATTCAGAAAAGAACCGCCAGGATTCTTCAAGAAAGTGCTTGAAATGCTGCTAAGTTTAAGACGTAAAGTAAGAGAGGAAATGAAGAAGTACCCTACTGATAGTGTTGAATACCGCATTCTCAACGAGAGACAGAAAGCTCTCAAAATACTAGCAAATGCGATGTACGGATATCAAGGCTGGGTTGGAGCACGATGGTATTGTAAGCAAGCAGCTGAAGCCATTACTGCATGGGGTAGACAAACTATTAGGAAGGCTATAAATATAGCTAAGGAGCTAGGTTTAGAAATAATCTATGGTGATACCGACAGCATATTCGTCAAGTATGATAAGGAAAAAGTTGAAAAGCTTATCGAAAGAATAAAGAACGAACTAGGTTTCGAGATAAAAATAGACAAAATATACAAGAGAGTATTCTTCACTGAAGCAAAAAAGAGGTATGTTGGACTATTACCTGATGGAAGAATAGATATAGTAGGTTTCGAAGCAATTAGAGGTGATTGGTCGGAATTAGCCAAAGAGGTACAGGAAGCAGTTATGGAGATTATTCTTAAGGAGGGAAGTACAGATAAAGCTGTAGAATACGTGAGAAAAATAATTGGTGATTTAAGGGAAAAGAAAATACCAATAAGCAAATTGGTAATATGGAAAACGATCAGTAAACGGCTTGACGAATATGCCGTAGAGGCACCCCATGTAGCAGCGGCTAGAAAAATTATCGAACGAGGAGGCAAAGTGACTGTAGGAAGTAAAATAGGTTATGTAATAGTTAAGGGTACTGGAAGGCTCTCAGATAGAGCACTACCTTACTTCATGGCTAAGATAGACGATGTAGATGTAAATTATTACATAGACAGACAAGTAATACCTGCAGCTGTTAGGGTATTGGAGTATTTCGGAATCTCAGAGAAAGAGCTAAAAGCCGTTACCGTTAAAGCTCAAAAGACACTTTTCGAATTCTTCGGAGGATAAGAATGAAGTTAATCCCTGAAGTTATGCGTTCTGAAGTTACTAAAGCAAAAGAGATATTGAGAAAGGCAAACACAGTAACACTAGTATACCACGATGATGCTGATGGCGTGTGTTCAGCTGCTTTAGCAGTACTCGGCTTAGATAAATTAAGAGTGAGCATAAGGAGAAAAATTTGTCTTGAAAAACTCTTCCCACAAGCAATAAAGGTCATACACTCTGAACAAACAGAGAACGACGTTGTTCTATACGTAGACCTAGGATCCCCTCATGTAGACAAGATAATTAAAGAAATTAAGAATGAAAAAGTAATTATAATCGACCATCATGACCCTAAAAGAATCACAAGCGAGAACGTCATACATATTAATCCTGAGCTTTACGGATTGACAGGAGAACGTGACGCATCAGCTTCAACAATGGTTTACTTATTCTTTAAACTTATTAATCCAGAAATACAATTTTACTCCTTCCTAGCAATTATAGGTTCAGCAGAAATACCTGGACCTCTCGTCTCACTTAACAGTATACCGCTAAATGATGCAGAGTATGTAAATAAAGTAAGAGTGTTGAGGTCAAGGAAAACTGTTAGATACTACGTGGACTTCCATGGTCTAAGAAAACCCCACACGGCGCTTTCATCAATGCTTTCAACTATGGCCAGCATAGGGTATTATAATGGTGGACCGGAAAAAGCTGTAAGAAGCTGTATTGAAGGATTTAGCGAGGAGGTTCTGAAATTCCATGATAGAATGAAGGCTCTAAAGAGTGAATTATTCAAGAAAGCTTACGATAAAGTATATGCTCATGGACTAAGTATGAGAAAATATGTTCAATGGTTTGACATAGGTGATTTATTTTACAATATTGGAGTAAAAAGTATAGGCCTCTTCACCTCGCAGTTAAAGTATAGGAGAATTGTTGATCAAGAAAAATATCTGCTAGGATTTATGAAAATGAACCCTAATATACCCGGACTAGGTAAGCTTGAAGGAGATTTCGTTAAGGTTTCAGGGAGAACCCCGCCAGCATTAGATGAGAAGGTTAGAAAAGGAACTATGCCAGGATTAGGTAAGATCATGACCGAAGCTGCAGAAGAAATAGGAGGTTTCGCTGATGGCCATGATTTTGCTGCATCAGGAATTATAGGCGCGAACAAAATCTTAGCATTTATTGAAAAGTTTGAGGAAAAAGTAGAAGAGAAAATTGAGAGTAAAGGCTTATTTAAATACTTCATTAAATGAGTAAATTTTCACTGTAAGTGGTCTTTTCATTATTCCTCCTATTCTAGCCCCTATAACATACTTTACGTTCTTAGATGCAGCAATGTCTACAAGTCTTTGAGTTACAACACCATCAAATATAATCGCGTAAATTTCTTTAGTAGATTTACTTAGATTGTCTACAAGCTCTCTTACTGGAAATTCTTCAATAAGCTTCCATTCTCTATCATATACTCTCGCCTTCAACGTTCCTTGAAGACTCTTTATGTCCTCAAGAACATTATGTGGTATAATGAACTCCTCTCTTCTTCTTTCCTCCACCTTTTTTGCTGCTACTCTTTCCTCTCTCGAAATTTCCTTTGCTAATCTTTTTTCTTTTTCACTGCTTAAGTACTGTTCCACGGGCACAGCGTTTTTGAGGGCTTTCACTATTTCCTTTCCTGTAAGTTCCTCAACCTCCTTTCCTGGAGGAGCTCTTGCTATATAGTCTACGTCTACAAACTTTATTAGTTCCTTGAGTATGAGATCTCCGCCTCTATCTCCATCCAAGAAGGCTATTGTTGTTTTTTCTCTACTAAGTTTAATTATAGTTTCTGGTATTTTCGTTCCAGCACCTTCTATTGCTATTACGTTTCTGTAGCCATGCTTTAGCATATTAATTACATCAGCTCTCCCTTCAACTAAAATTATGGTGTCTGCTTTATCAACATCTGGTCCTGCAGGAAGACCTTCAGGACCATACTTTATTATTTCCGCGCTTCTAACATCCCTAATGACATTATTCATTATTTCCTTAACATCTATTCTCCTTTCTTGAATCATTTTCTGTAAAATTTCTTTGGCTCTTTCTACAACCTTCCTTATCTTCTCCATTCTTAAGTCTAATATTTCTTCTACTCTAACTTTTGCAGGATAAGGTCCTACTCTATCTACTACTTCTAGAAGAGCAGCAAGTAGTGCTGTTTCTACCCTGTCAAGGTTTGAGGGAACAACTATTTCGCCTATGCTTTTCGAACCCGCCGTCTTTAACTCAACCTGAATTCTTCCTATTCTCCCTCTGTCCTGAAGTTCTCTTAAGTCATAGTCTTCGCCTAATAATCCTTCAGTTTGCCCAAATATCGCTCCAATTACATCGGGTTTTTCAACTATGCCTTCAACTTCGATTTTTGCTTTAATTAAGTATTTCAAGTATTACTCACCTTGTAATGGTCATTTTAAGCATATCTTCAAGCAATCTCTTGGCCTCAATATTCTTCATGAAATATGATCTTACAGGCTTTAAGTACTCTATTAATGCATCTGCTACAGCATTTTTTAGGTCTAGTGGATGTATTTTCCCCTCTCTATATAACTTTTCCAATTCATTAAAACTTTGTACCTCTAATGTTCCACCATATTTTTCCGGTCTTTTAATTGTTAATGAAAAGTTAGGTTGTTTGAACAGAATGTACCTTGCTATTTCAATTACCGGATTGTATTCTACGGTTTTGGGAGGGCAGAATGCCTTTCTTACTTTCCTCTTTATATCCTCTGGCGGGTCATGAATTAATATTGTTGACTCTGGCTTCGATTTGCTCATTTTAGTGCTTAACATTAACTCCTCTTGGCTAAGAGCCTCCATTCTTTGAGCTCCTTGAAGACCAGTTAGTAAAGGTGTGTGGATAGCTATTGGCTTTTTTAGTTTGAGCTTTTCAGCGACATCTCTAGCAAGCATATGTGCTTTTCTTTGATCCATACCCCCTAAGGCTATATCGACATTTAAGTAGAACATATCGGCAACTTGCATTGGAGGATATATGAGCTTTGAAAAGTCCAATTCTGCTTCACTTTCCCTTCTACCCATAATTGTCAGTGCTCTCTTCACCCTTGCCAGAGTTGCGTTTTTTGCTATTCTTAACACTAATTCCCAATATTCCTTATTTTTAACGAGATCTTCTGCGTCAACAATACGTAGTTTACTAACATCAATACCTAACGCTTTTAACGAGTGCTCCACATATTTAGCACATTTCCTTATATTGTCTAAATTACCTCCCAGCTTATCATTGATCCATGCATGCCATGTTGCCTCTAAGAGAATGGTTTCAACGCCAGCATTTAAGAAATCCTGAAGCTTCTTAGCCCAGATAATCCAGCCTATGTGAAATAAGCCGCTAGGTTCAAAACCTAAATATGCCCTTAGCTTCTCACCGGATTCGAGTTTAGTTCTCAGTTCTTTTACTGTAACTACTTCAACAGCATCTTTAATTATCATGTGCAGCTTCGTCTCTACATCCATGAAATTAACACCTGGCTAACGGGGGCCGCCGAACCCGCTGTCCTCGCCAGCTAACACCTAGCTTCATAGCCGGCCTAAAGCCGTCTCCGTAGGCTCTTCCCTGGCGAGGAGGGGTTGGTCGCAGGTTCGGCGGCCCTCTTTAAACTAGGTATTAACTAGCTGTTTAATGTTTTTCCCAAAGATCAGTTAAATCTAATTCAAACAGGGCAATAGGGTATTCGATACCCATCTTCTCTAGAAGGAATTGAGGGTTAAGCTCTCCTATTATGCCTCTTTCCTCTCCTTCTACAATTATTTTAGCTGTTCTTCCTTCTATGAAGAGCTTAGGGGTTAATTTTACCTCTTCAAGTTTTACGTTTAAACCAAGATTATCAGCTAAAGAATAAAGCACTGCTTGAATGTCTTCAAACCCTACTTTGTATGATAATACTCCCGCAGCAAGTTTCGTCCTAGTTTGCGGCTCCCCTTTAACGACTACTACAGTATCTCCTACTTCAAAAACCTTCACTGGGTGATCTTCATGCTGATTAGCTTTCAAGAACATGACGATATTGGGTATAATGCTTGTCCGTATAGTATCATATAGTGGCGAAATAGGGTTTAATATTTCAACATGCTTGTTTTTCCCTAGTTCAAGCATTTCCTCTAATATGCTGCTTGAAGATAGAGTAAATGTTAAGATTTCTTGAAAACCTAAACCAATCATTATTTCTCGTAGTTTTCTCAAATACTTTGTTTTCTTAAGCTCTTTACCTATAGTAAATGTTCTAGGGACTTCAGGTTTAAGGTTATCGTAACCTATAGCTATGGCAACATCCTCTACAATATCTATAGGGTGCAGAATATCATATCTATATGGCGGACTAATTACCTTCAACATTTGGTCGTTAACTATTTCGACTTTATGTCTTAGAGACTCGAGAAGGCTTATGATATCTTCTCGTGTTAAATCCTGCATGCCAAGGTTATTTCTAATATATTCAAGACTAACCTTAGTTATTACGGGTTCAAGTTTAGGAGTGTAGTATACTTCGTTTCCATTAACTATGCTTACTAACCCTATACACTCAGCATTTTCGGCGAGTGTTGTAGCTATTAAGTCCAAAGTTTTTTCTACAGTGTACTTGTCAGTGCCTGTTATGTCAATAAATAAGTTTCTTGTACCTTCCTCAACCTTCGTATCTTCACTATTAAGTATTGGGGGCATCGAAAGAGTTTGGCCCTTATCCGTGACCAGGTGCGGATATTTGCTAAAACATCTTACCAAATGAGCATATTTTCTACCTTTATCGGTAAGTTCCAAAATTTCATCTGCTGTTAATTCTCTATCATAACCAAGCGGAGTGTACTTTATTTTCTTAGGTTCCTCGGCCCTATAAAGGATGATGTTTGAGTTCAATTTGTCCAAATCATAAAATCCTATGGCTATTTTTCTTCTATCTCTACCCATGCTAATATTTAGTTTTTCTTGAAATTGCAAAAGCTCTTCGAGAGCATATTTATCAACGTGGTACCCGTAAATTGCGGCTACAGCAATATAGGGTCTTATGAACTTGATTTCGCCATTTACAATCAATTTAAAACCTGTTTTTTTAGTTCTATACTTAGGAAATCCTTTCTCTAAACCTAATATTCCTTTAAGTTCTCTTGCAATACCTTCACTAATTAGTAAGTCTAGCCTATCTGGTGTTACTTCAATTTGCAAATTCTCTTCATCTAAAACCTCAGCTTCAATTTTGATATTGGATAATAGTTCTACAAGCTCTTTATCTACCATATCTTTTCCAAGTAACTTAAGAAGTCTCTTCTTTTTAATTGTGGTTACAGGCATGGAGTAATTACCTCCATAGGACCTTCTTGTTTCTTAAATAGCTTATGCTTTGAGAATATAGGTCACGTATATCATCAATACCCATAATTATCATTGCTACCCTATCCACTCCTATACCCCATGCTGCTGTTGGGTATTTAACATCAAGTACTTCTAGTACTTCAGGTCTAAACATTCCTGCACCAAAAGTCTCTACCCATCCTACTCTAGGGTGCCAAATATAGCCTTCAACTGATGGTTCTGTAAAGGGGAAATATGAGGGTTTAAACTTTACTTTCTCTATGCCGAGTTTTCTAAAGAACTCTTGAAGTATTCCAAGAAGGTTTCTAAAGTTAAGTCCCTTGTCCATAACTATACCGTCTAACTGATGAAATTCAGGCAAGTGCCTAGCATCTATTGTGTCTGGTCTGTATACTTTCCCTATAGTGAACATTTTTATTGGTGGTTCCTTCCTTTTGGCTAGAAATCTTACGGAAACACTTGTCGTTTGCGTTCGTAAAATAAGCCTTTCAGCTATATCTTTGCTCCAGCTATATCTCCAACCTCTAGAACCAACTTTACCGCCGCGTTCATGAACTTCTTTAACTTTTAAGGCGATGTTTTCATCTATTTTCATTCTGTTTGGGAATTTAAGTCTGAAAGTATCATGGATTTCTCTTGCCGGATGATCTTGAGGTTGAAATAGAACATCGAAATTCCAGAGTTCAACTTCAATTATTGGTCCTTCAGCTTCCTCGAAACCCATAGACAATAGAATCTCTCTTATCATATCTATGAATTCTAAGTAGAAATGTTTCTTTCCAGGATAGAGTCTGGGAGGCATAGCTTTAATATTGTACGGTTTAATTTCTTTTATCAGCCACTCCTTTCTCTTAATGATGTCATGGGTTATTGCAGTAATGTATTCTTTCTCCTCTAAAAGTAGCTTCAAACCTTCAGATGTTATTTCTACTTCAACTTCTTCGTAAACCTTTTTTCTAACAAGATTTCTAGAGAGAAGCTCAGACACGGCATTACGTTCGGCATTTGTAAGAGTTTCCAGTCTCAGAGAACCCACTTTTACTATTTTCTCTAAAGTTTCTTCAGTTATCGTTTTTGAAGGAATACTATCTACTATTAGCTCTGTTTCTCTTATTGTAACTTCCTTAACCTTGCCTTCACGTGTTAGTGTACGTGACTTTAGCGTTCTTGAAACTATCTTTCCCCATTTCTTTCTTCTTATCCAGCCAAGCCCTATTGCTATTTCTTTTTCACTAAGCCCCGTAAGATCCTTTATTTTTTCTAGTTTAACCCTACCTCCTGCTCTATAGACCTTTTCAGCAATAACCCTTTCAGGTAAACCTTCAATAGCTCTTTTAGATCCTTCTTCTGTAGGTTCTATAAGCTCTACCTTCTTAGTATGTACTATAATTGCTTTCTTTGATTTTAAGCTCTCAATAACAGACATTAAGGTGGATCTTGGGATACTTGTGTTATCCTCTATAACCTCTAAACGTGCTCTCTTAAGATTTTTTAAAGCCTCTAAAACTCTCCTTTCATTTGCAGTTAGCATAGAATCACACCCTGCGAATGAGATATTATTGAATTTCCCCTATTCTAAATCTATGAGATGAAATAGGTCTTCCTTGAATATCTTTCACTATTGGCACTATAATCACTTTTATTTCTTTCATTCTCTTTTGCCTTCTTAAGATGTTAATCATTACTGCTCTAGGCAGTGTTTCATCGCTTACAATAATGTAGTCTATGTTGTTCTCCTTTAAAACTATATCATAAGGCCCACTTATACTGACTATTTTAAACGTCTTATTAGTGTAAATATTTAACAATTCACTTACGTAAGTCAGTAATTTCTTAACTCTCCTCTCATAGGGTTCAACCTTTTCCCTACATATTTTATGTAATTTCTCTAGAGCATTATCTTTCATAACACCGATTATAACATGGTCTGCGACTTCAAATGCTTTAGAAATCATTAGCTTGTGTCCACTATGTAAATGATCGAACGTTCCAGCTACTACAGCTACCTTAGGTCTTGTTGAAAATAGAGATCACCGTTGAAAAAGGTGTTAAATGGAGCTTAAAAAGTTTTCCATTAGAACTCAAATTTTTCTCCAGGCTTTAAAATAACTACTCTCGCTGCTGGATATAATTTTTCTACGTATTTCTTGAACTCCTCGGGATTTCCTTTAATTACGGGAAAAGTGTGGTAATGCATTGGTATAGCAACTTTAGGCTTTATGAGCTTCACAGCATATGCTGCTTCATAAGGTCCCATAGTGTACCATCCGCCTATAGGTAGGAGAGCTATTTCGGGTCTATAAAGTTCTCCTATTAGCTCCATATCTTTGAATAGACTTGTGTCGCCAGCATGATATATTGTAGTCTCCTTACCTTTGATAATAAATCCTACTGGGTGGCCATGTAGACTACTATGAAACGCTAAAGTTAAACCTATTTTCAATCCTCTGATTTCCACTAAACTACCTATGTTTAAATCTACGCAATCTACTTCAGGATGTTTATTTTTAATTGCCTCGCAAAGGTCAAAAATAGAAACTATTTTTGCACCTGTCTTCTTAGCTATGTCTACGGCGTTGCCTAAATGGTCGCCATGGTCATGGGATACAAGTATTAAGTCTGCTCTGTCTATGTCCTTAAGTTTAATAGGGGACATGGGGTTTTCTATCCACGGATCGATAAATACTCTAACGCCATCAACTTCAGCCTCGAAAGTAGCGTGACCTAGCCACTTCAAGTAACCCATAGAACCACCTAGAAATTAGAAACGTTTTGTTTAAAATAAAGTTTTATTATTGTCTAGACTAAAAGTCTGCCTTGGGTTTGGAAATATTGATAACTGACGAAATTATCGATAAGTACTTGAAGGCGGGAAAGATAGCTTCGAGAGTAAGAAAATACGCTATGAAAATAGTGAAACCCGGAGTAAGGATTTATGACATATGTGAAAACATAGAAAAAAAGATAATTGAGGAAGGAGGACTACCGGCATTTCCATGTAATATTTCAGTAAATGAAATAGCTGCACACTATACAGCATACATAAACGATCCATCAACAATACCGGATAAGTCCTTGGTTAAAGTAGATATCGGCGTACATATAGACGGATATATTGCTGACACAGCAGTTACCTTAGCTTTTGACCCAAAATACGATGAACTAAACATAGCCGTTGAAACGGCGCTGGAAAGAGCTATAGAGGTAATAAGACCCGGAATAAGGGTTTCGAAAATAGGTGAAATCATAGAATCGACAATAAAAGCTTACGGGTACAAGCCTATTAAAAACCTGAGTGGGCACTCTATTGAACGTTATAACTTACATTCCGGAGTCTCTATACCCAATGTAAAAGATCTTTTTGGCTTAAGTAAAATAGAGGCTAATAAAGTATATGCTATTGAACCTTTTGGAACAAGCGGGGTAGGATATGTTGTTGAGAGTAAAGAGGTTTATATTTATAGTTTAAGGAGGGAAGGGAAAGTTAAAGGTGATTTAGCAAGGAGAATAATCGAGAATGTTAAAAAGAAGTATAATGGGCTACCGTTCGCCGAAAGATGGTTAAAAAACATAGTTCTTAGTAGGGATGAGCTTGTTAAGGTACTGAAAAGCCTTGTTAAAAGCAAAATACTAAACCATTACCCTGTCTTGGTGGAAGCATCAGCTAATCCTGTATCTCAATTTGAGCATACTGTTTTAGTTCTTGAGAAGGAAATAGTTGTAACCACCTTGTAGTTTCATGAAAATTTAATTTCCACTATGCGAGAAATGTTATAGGCAGTTAAACTAAGGCGAGGTGCTGCTGAAACGATATTTCCTATAACAGGGCAGGATACTAGCTGGATAGCGCTGATAAATACCCTAATATTCTTGATATTCATGTTACTTATCTTTACAGGTTTAAATCAGAGAATACAGATGATGCTATGGATTAGAAACATTAAGATGCACTTAGTAAGAATAGAAAGACTTGCTAAGGATGCTAGGAAGAAAGTATTAGATATGTTAAAGAAGGGAGGAATTAAGGGAAATCCTGAAAAATTCCTTAATACCTACCTTCAATTCTTCGTAATAGATCCCGTCAGGGATGAGCCTACGAACCTTATGAGGAGACTTGAACATTTGCTCAATATTAGGCAGAGAAGATTTAAGCTAGGTTTAAAGCAGGTTCTTCCAAATCTAGGCGAATTTACTAGAGCAAATCTTGAAATAATGATTGAGGCTGCTAGAGCCCTAGATATAATATATCGTCTCGTAAGACACTACTTAATGCTTGGAGAGAAGACAAATAACTGGATTCTTATAATGCAGCTTGAACTTGAAATGCCCCAAATAGTTAAGTTAGCAGAAACATATCATAAAGCACTGGACGCATTTAAAGACGGGAAACCAATAGGCGATGGTATAGGCCCATTAGTTGCTGCAACACTAATGAATTCTGGGGGCAGTGCTGTAAAGAGGGAAGTTGTTGAAGATACTATTGTAGGTGTTGTTGAAAGGAAAAATAGGAAACTTTATGTGATTAAAGCTAAAGGACCGGGAGGAACAGTAGGTAAACCAGGTGAAGCGGTTAAGAAGGTTGTTGAAGAGCTTAAGGGCAAGGTCTCAAGGATAATAATGATAGATGCAGCATTGAAACTTGAAGGAGAGAAAACAGGAGAAGTTATTGAGGGAGTTGGTGCTGCTATAGGCGATCCAGGCCCCGAAAAGTTTAAGATAGAAAGCGTAGCTGTGGAACACAATATTCCATTAGACTCAATAATCATTAAAGAATCACTTGAAGAAGCAATAACACCTATGAGAAAGGAAATTAGTGATGCTGTAGAGAAGGTGATAGAGAAAATAGATAAGGCTTTAGAGGAAAGAACAAAGGAAGGAGACGTAGTAATTGTCGTAGGTGTTGGAAACACTATAGGAATAGCTCAGTAAAAAGGTGGTTTGCCCATGCAATTTTCAGAGTTCTACACGCTTCTTCTCCTCATGCTTCTCCTATTCCTAATAACGTCTCTTATAAGAACAATAATTGAAAGAAAGAAAGTAAAGAAGGAACAATACAAAACAAGAACACTAATAAAATGCGCTAAATGTGGATATACTGAAGAAAGAGACTTCCAAATAGGAGACTACGTATTAAAGCCTGAAAAAGAATGCCCAAAGTGTAAATCAATAACACGAATCCACAGAATATACGATGTTAAAGTTCCAAAGAAATAACCTCCCTAAACCTTAAATACACAGAAAACAGAACACTAAAATGCGGCCCGCCGGCCATAGGAGGCAGGCAACGCCCGGACTCATATCGAACCCGGAAGCTAAGCTGCCTCCGCGGCTACCCCCGTGAGGTCCGAAAGGCCTCGCAGGGGTGCCGTGCTGGCAGGGCCGCATAATTCCATTATTGTTTTTAATTCTTTATTTTCTAGGCCGATGACAGATTGATATGAATTCTTATAGGGTAATGAACATCATTTTACGTTGCTTTATTTTAGTAGCTCTTCAATGCTCTCTAATGCTTTATCCGAAGGTTTAGAGCATGGATGAATTCTCATGTAATTCTGAGGCTTCAATAGTTCAACTACGCTCCTTGTTACTGTAGTATATGCTATTTTATTTCCTAGTGTTTCCTCTAGTATTTTTAATGCTTCCAAGTATTTTCGTCCGTCGTATATCAGTGCTTTTCCCGGTGCTACCACCAATACCTTAGCAGCATTTTTCACTGAGAGAGGTGTTGGGGTTGCTGCATTATTAAATGACTCAACAATTACTACTTCATACTTCCTAGTGAGCCTCTCTAACTGTATGTCTGCACATGTAATCGGTTCTGGACTATT
>Ga0190367_1000812_pt1 | contig 20387 bp, 19 predicted proteins | sample 4872181011_MG_FD_171838 | JGI IMG/M metagenome (GOLD analysis project Ga0190367, IMG submission 171838) | Hydrothermal vent microbial mat bacterial communities from Southern Trench, Guaymas Basin, Mexico - 4872-18-10-11_MG | ecosystem: Environmental > Aquatic > Marine > Hydrothermal vents >...
ACCCTTTCTTCCAGTCTTTTAGCCAAAGTCTCAACAATTGAAGTGAGAAGCAATGATATAGTTTTAGACCTTGGTACTGGAAGTGGCGTGCTCTCTCTAATTCTGGCTAGAAAAAGCTTTTTCACTGTAGCTAGTGATATAAGCCTAGACGCTGCTCGTTGCGCGTTGAAAAATTTGAAGAAAAACTCGCTTAACGCTTTCTGTGACGTCGTAGCTTGCGATTTGACTTCCGCTTTCAGAGAAAAAGCTTTTTCTCTCGTAGTTTTTAACCCTCCCTACCTAGAAGGTAAGGCTAAGAACGCTTTGGAAAAAGCGTGGATTGATGATTCCCAGACAGCCAAAAGGTTTTTCTTAGATTCTAAACGTGTATTGAAAAAATACGGGAGGATACTACTTGTATATTCGGACCTCGGCCCATTGGATCAACTGCTCGTAGAGGCAACGAAAGAGAATTGGTGGTTTGCGAAGATGACAGAGAGAAGAACGCTGTGGGAGACTCTGGCCGTGTTTAAATTTACGAGACCCTCGAAAGATTAGGAAAAAATGTATTATTCGACGAAAAGGAAAACGCAAAAAGTTCTATTTTTTAGGAAAAATATCGGAGAAAGTTTCATGCGTAATGTTTTTATATTACATAGTTGTATGAGGTATTCGGAGGTGAATAAAGTGGAAACTTACGAAGGTTTCTGCGTAAAATGCCGCAAAAAGGTAACCATAAAGAACCCTGAAATAGTAACTTTAAAAAACAATAGGAAAGCCGTTAAGGGCGTTTGCCCGAACTGTGGAACCACCGTATATAGGTTTCTAGGAAAGGCCTAAACATAAAATCCAGATATTTCTTTACTATTCCTCTAGATTCTTCTTCTAGAAGAAGAATCATACTTTACCACTTTTTCTCCGATAGTATGGTAGCGATCCCCTCCAAGGTGTAAGATAGGCTTGAAATTTTTAGTATAAGTGTCTTTGAAAAATCCCTCCCGTACTTGAAAGCTTACAACTTCACCTATAAAGAGAGTATGATCACCAGCTTCTACCGATTTTACTACTTTACACTCCAGCGCTGCTACACACTCTGCTATGATCGGGGCTTTTATCTCTCTCCCTTTTATTGGCGTTAAACCCGTTTCCTTAAATTTATCTACATCTCTCCCCGAAACAGAACCACAATACTTGACAGCATCTATCAAGTCTATGCTTGGAATGTTCACAGCAAATTCTCCGGTTTCAGATATTAACTCATGAGTATACCTTAACGGCGAAATGCTAACCGCTACTAAGGGCGGTCTAAAGGATACCGGAGTACACCAAGCCGCAGTCATAACGTTATATTTTCCTTCGGAAGACACCGATGTTATTAGCACGGCCATCTGTGGGTGTAAAAGCCTACAGATCCACAACTTATTCCCCCCGCTCTTGGTAGGATGCCTGGGTTTATATAAGTTAAGGGTATATCGTTTTAGCATCTATTAAGGTAAACGGTTGGATCACAGCACCTGCTTTGATACGAGATTTTGGGCCCATGAATACTCCTAACTTCCTCTTCTTCTTGATAATGCCCTGTAGCGGTAGTTCCCTTAATACCCGTTTTTCATCAGGCAGTTTGCTTAATACAGTCACCCTGGGCTCTACTACAGCTTTATAACCGAGGACACTGTCAACTATTAAGCTATAGGATCCCGCCGAAGCCTCGACCTGTAAGCTTGAGCGCTTTACCTCAGAGAATGCCCCCACTACAGCTCCTTCTTCTATGCTAGTGTATTTGCGTATAAAAGTGTTCATCCCTATAAATGCCCCCTTACCTATGTAGGCGGGACCCTTAATTACGGCGTTGTGGTCGATAACCGCGTTTTCCTCTATCACTACTGGTCCTTCAATAACCGCTGTGGGCGCCACTTTGGCTTTGGAGCTTATGAGTGATTGTTTTAGGTCTCCTAGAACATAGCAGTTTGCGGCTATGATATCCCAGGGGTAGCCTATATCGACCCAATAGCCAGTCCAGTGGGCGACGAAAACTTTTGCTTCTTTGACTAGAGAAGCTAGGGAATCAGGGAGGTTTAACCCATTATCCAAGAAATTAAGAAGCATGCTCGGGAGTACGTAGACTCCAGCTAGAGCGTAAGAGTACGCTTTTGGTAGCTTACGTGGTTCGTGGAACACGTCTACAACTATGCTACCCTCTACTGCGGCTACTCCGTAGCTCTCCACGTCTACTACCGGGGCCGTAGATAACACCGCGTTTTCCCCTACGTTTACGTAAGTGTCTAAGACTAGCCTGTAAAAAGCTTTAGGTGCTACTATGTCTCCATAGGCCAAAACGAAGTATCTCAGATTTCTGAAATATTCTGCCGCTGATAGGATAGCTGCTTCCAATCCTTCACCGGTTTGATATATGACGCTTGCGTACATGCCCCATTTTCTAACTATGTGTTCTTCTACTCTCTCGTCCGATACTACTACTATTAAATCATCCACCCCGGTCGAAACCAGCCCTTCGAGGACGTAGTCTATGACCGGTCTCCCGGCGACCCTCAGGAGGACTTTAGGGTAGTCTTGGGAAAGAGGATACATGTTTAAACCTTTACCACCGGCTAGAACCAACCCCTTCATTTACTCCACCGTTACTGTTTTTGCTAAATTACGAGGTTTGTCTGGATCGTAGCCTCTCGCGACGGCGGCGTAATAGGCTATAAGTTGGAGGGGTACCGCATATACTATGGTTCCGACAACAGGCTCTAACTTGGGCACTATTATAGCTTTATCAAGTCTCTCTCTTATGAAATCGGCTCCTTTGGGAATTACCCCTATAGTGTAGGCGCCTCTAGCCTTCATTTCTTCAATATTGCCCAACATATGTCTCTTCCACTCATCTTCAAAAACTAAAAAGACTACAGGAAATCCCGGTTCTACAAGCGCTATAGGCCCGTGTTTGCTCTCGCCCGCAGGGTATGCTTCAGCGTGAATATAGGCTATTTCCTTCAGTTTTAAAGCTCCCTCCATAGCTATAGGCAATCCTATTCCTCTTCCCAGGTAGAAAGCATTACTAGCAACTGCCATCTCCTCTCCTAGTTTTTTCGTAAAGCCTTCATACCTGGCCAGAATGTCAGATACCAGTGAAGGAACCTCTTTCAGAACTTTTCTCAATTTATCAGCTTCTTTTTTGCTAAGCTCTCCCGCTTTTTCAGCTACGGATATGGAGAGCCACGACAAAACCAGTAATTGCGTCGTGAACGTCTTGGTGGCGGCTACTCCTATTTCTGGCCCTGCTCTCGTGTATATAGTGTAGTGGCTCTCCCTGGGTATCGCGCTATCCATTACATTGGATACAGACACTACCTTAGCCCCCCTACTTTTGAAGACTCTTATAGCCATTAGAGTATCTATTGTCTCTCCGCTTTGAGAGACCGCTATCACCACATCCCCTTCCTTAACCGATTTCCTGTACTTCTTGTATTCGCTTGAGATTAGAGAAATAGATGGAGTACCTGCCAACACGTTCAATAGGTAGTCTCCGACTAGGCAGGCGTGGTAACTCGTGCCTGCTGCGACGAAAAACACTTTTTCAGCCTCTAGAATTAAATCAGAGGCTTTTTCAACGCTTTCATCTAAGCCTCTGAGAGTATCCCTGAGAGCTCTAGGTTGTTCGTGTATTTCTTTTATCATAAAGTGGGGGTAACCTTCTTTCTTGGCCATATCGGGCGTCCAGTCTATTTTCCTAATCCTAGCCTTAGCGTCTACCTTTTCGCCTTTTTCGTTTTCTAAGTATATCTCACTAGGGGTCACAAAGCCTACTTCCCCATCATAGACGACTATGATATCTCTTGTGTATTCTAGAAAAGCCGGTATGTCGGAAGCTATAAAGTTCATCCCTCTGCCTACGCCTATCACCAGCGGCGAGTCTTTACGAGCAAAGAATATCTTGTCGGGCTCCTCTACGGTTATGACGCCGAACGCATAGCTACCTTTAATTCTCTTCAAAGCTTTTTTAAACGCAGAGAAAAAATCAACCTCTTCTTTTAGGCATTCCTCTATTAGGTGGGCTAAAACTTCCGTATCCGTCTCGCTGCGGAAAGTATGTCCTTTAGCCGTAAGCTCTTTTTTCAACTCTATGTAATTCTGTATTATGCCATTATGGACTACAGCTATCCTACCGCTACAATCAGTGTGGGGGTGAGCGTTTATATCACTAGGCGCTCCATGAGTCGCCCACCTCGTGTGCCCTATAACCGTCCACCCAAGTATCTTATCCAGCTTCATTCTTCTGTTAACCTCACTTATCTTCCCCTTACCCTTGCGCACCAGTATCTTACCTTCATAAACGGCGGCTACTCCTACACTGTCGTATCCTCTGTATTCAAGTCTTTCTAATCCCCCTTTCACAATTTCAGCAACTCGTAGTTTTACGCCGCCGCCTCTCTTAGCTGCGACCCCTATTATGCCGCAGGCCACATATTTCACCGGTCATAATTAACTATGCCAAGTCGTATTAATAGTTAATCTGTTTACCCGAATTATAGCATTATTTTGTCTGCCTATAAATTATCGAAAACTATTTTAATTAATATAATAATTCTGCCAAACATGAGCTAAAATCATGCATATATACGAAAATCATCGTTAAAATGAAGGTATAATTTGGCGTTGGGGACTACTGTTTTTATTATTTTTAAAACATCTTCTGCGTCGTCATGAACTTCTACTACGTTTCTAAGCTTAGCGATTATACTTAACTTAAAATCTACGTCTCTACGCCTGTCACCCCTCCTTCTGAAAATAAATGCTACCTCATGAACCGGCACGCCCCATTTCAATAGTTCTTCAAGCGTTTTCCGTTTGAGGTTTTCCGGCCTCCCCGTGATGACTACTACCCTTCCTTTATTTAACCTGTCTTTCAGAAGCTTTACCCCGGTAAGCCTAGGCTTATCATATTTCAAATAGTCCTCCGAAAGAAAGAGCTTCCAGAACCTCTGCCTACTCACTACGTCTAGGGATTTAGAATTCATATTTTCACTAAACCCCAGCTTCCTCAGTACAATTTTTACCTTCTCGCTCACATCCACCAAAACACCATCTATATCAAACATATAGACCAAAGTCTCGTCCATCAACCACCTGTCCAACGCTTACCGCCGCTTCATGTTAACTAGGACGGTATAAATATATTTAAGCCCTCAACATAGTGGGAGATAGAATGATACTCTCAGATGAAGAAATACTAGAGGCTATAAAAAGGGGAAAGATAATAATCGAACCCTTCACTAAGGAAAACGTAGGACCCTGCTCCGTAGATTTAACGCTCGCTGACGAATTCGTAATTTTTAAAGAAGGAGGCGTTATAGATCCGGCGAACCCCCGATCTCTCGGAGAGAATATCCAAGTGATTAAAACCGACGGCAAACCTTTCGTTCTAAAACCTAAGCAATTCGTCCTAGCTATGACTAGAGAGAAGATAGGTGTTGACAAGAGCTTGGCCGCTACGCTTGAGGGCAGGAGCAGCATAGCTAGATTAGGGATAGTCGTCCACGCAGCCGGACTAGTCAGCCCGGGCTCCGGCATAATACACCCTAAGCCCCTCGTTCTAGAAGTCTTCTCTCAAAACTCCAGCGAAGTAAAGCTCTATCCAGGCATGCGCATAGTACAGGTCATCTTCCACAGACTTTCAAAGCCAGCGAAACTGGGCTATGACGAACATCCGAGGTCGACGTACAAGCGGGAGAATGTTTGGATAAAGCCGTCTGCGTTGCTTTAGAGCTGTTCGTGCCTAACCTTTACAAGCTTTTTCTCTAAGAGCTGTCTATAGAGTCTATACATTTTATCTTTGCTCTTTATTAATACCTCGTTGGCGACGCTTACTAAGGCAGGCAAGTGTTTTAAATCTATAATTAAAATTCCCATAGAGAAGAGCGGTACTTCAATTCTTTCACTTCCAGTTATCTCAACAACTACTCTATACTTTTTCACGCTTTGAATCCCGCTATGTTTAAAGCCGCAATGTCTAGCTGTGGTTAGAATATTTAAAGCAGCTTCTAAGTTTTTAGCTATCACGTGTAGTATTGGAGGTTGTACACTAAACCAGGAATACTCGACAGCGGATTTTTTGAGCTCCTCTAAAACCGTTAAAACTTCTTCGACTTTTACCTCTCTATGCCATTTAGCGACTGTAATTATGTTGTGTTTATCTCCAGGCAACTTATTAAGAGTTATCTGAATTCTCCCGCTACAGCTACTCGTCGTATAGTATTCTTCATAGCTATTTATAACGTCTAGTAAAGGCTTTATATCAGCGTCAACACGACCTATCTTATACTCGAGCTCTAGGCGTTTTACGAAGTGTTCCTTTCTAGCAGTCCATGCGATCTCCTCGCTCATAGTCGTCTACCTCTAGTAATCTTATTAATTCGTAGAGGCTGTGAATAACGTTAACGCCCTCTACTATTCTCTTTCCTCGGTCTAGCAATACCGCGTTAAAACCAGCATTCACCGCGCCCAAGTAATCTCGTTCTAAATCATCACCTACGTGAAGTATCTCGCTGCCATCTACTCCTATCCTCGACTCAAACTCCCGGTAGGCTCTAGGGTCTGGCTTAAAAAATCCTGAAATATCAGGGGTAACTACAACAGAGAAAAACTCGGCTATACCATTTTCTTTTACTAACTTCCAGACGTCGGCGCTTAAGTTATCGCTTAGAATCCCTATTTTAAAATTTTTGGAGATTAAATGCTCTAGAACCGGCTTCACGTCGGGGTAGAGCCTAGCGTCGGCGAAATCGAACCAATGCTCGTACATTAAAACTGCAAGTCTATCCACAGCTTCCTTAACTCCTAAAGCTTCCAAAATCGCCCTATTAAGATTAATGTAATAATTCCTCACGTCCGATTTTTTAAGATCTTCTGCGTAATTTTTTATGGATTTTAAGGCTTTAACAACCTCGTCTACATCTTTTACTAGCCCAAATGCTTCAAGAAATCTCTTTATGATGAGGCAGGGAGGACTCTGCCGCATTAGAGTACCGTCTAAGTCGAACGATATTGCTTTTATTTTGGTAGTTTTAAACATGTATATAAAATAATTCATTAAAAGCTTATTATACTTTTACATTAAATAGCTCATTAAAGAAATAATAATTTCAGTAAAATCTATTTTACTTCCTAGTTTAAATTAATTGACAGGATTTTTGAACTAGGCTGCAAGAGGGGATATACTGGGGTATTGCCTGGATATTATATATACTTCGGCTTTTAACATTTATCAAGGGATGTATGAAAGCAGTCGCAGTAATAGGATTTAGTGGTTCGGGAAAAACGACTATAGTTGAAAAGGTGGTTGGAGAACTTAAAAGTAGAGGGTATAGCGTCGCCACAGTAAAACATGTACATGGAGCGAAAAGGATAGATTTAGCTGATAAAGACACTTGGCGCCATATAAACGCGGGCGCGGACTTAGCGATAGCTCTCTCGGATAGCGAGACTTTAAAAGTTAAACCGGAGAAAACGGAGCTCTGGAGGGTCCTCTGGAAGCTCTCCAGTTACGACTATGTAGTACTTGAGGGCTTTAAGAAAAGTTTCTATGGGGCAAAGATAGCCGTGGCAAACAGTGTCGTCGACGCTGAGAAATTATTTAACAGCCTTGTTATAGCCTTTGTCGGTAGATTAGCTAGCGACATGAAAGAATTAAAGGGGATTCCCGTAGTGGATTTGGAAAACGTGGATTTTCTTGTTGATTTGATAGAAGAAAAAGCGTTTATGCCTCCAGCGGGGGTTAACTGTAGAAAGTGTAGATATTCGAGTTGTGCAGATCTAGCGGCGGCGATTCTAAGAGGAGAAGCCGCTGTGGATGAATGTGTTTTCATGAAGAAAACAGGTGTTGAACTTATGGTTAATGGAATCGAAGTAAAATTGAATCCTTTCGTCTCCTTAGTGTTTAAGAATGTTATCCTGGGACTTGTAAACTCGCTTAAAGGGGTTGAAAATCCGCGTGAAATAGAAGTGAAAATTAAACTAGTTTAGCGCGATTTCTTTAGCCTTCTTTTTCGCATATAATTCTAGCATCCGCGATTTTTAACCCTTTTTCGTAGACGAAAACAGGGTTAAGGTCTATTTCCGCTATATATTTCCTATATGCCCAAATGAAGTTGGAAGTTTTGACTATTAGGTCGGCAACTGCCGCAACGTCGTAGGGGCCTTTGCCCCTATATCCCTTAAGGATTTCATATGCTTTCGTGCTCCTAATCATATCGATGGCCTCTTCCTCGTCAACAGGAGCGATTCCATATGATATATCTTTAAAGATTTCTACGAAAATTCCTCCTAATCCGAAAACTACTACGGGGCCGAACTGCCTATCCCTCAACCCTCCAACTATTACTTCAACTCCAGGCTTCAACATTTCCTCAATTAGAACCCCCTCTACTCTAGCGCCCGGAACATGCTTCCGAACCTCTTCCAGCATATCATGATAGGCTTTTACTAATTCTTCCTCGCTCTTAATGTCAAGTACTACTCCGCCTACATCCATTTTATGAATTATATCCGGGGAAACTATCTTCAATACTACTGGAAAGCCTATTTCGCGAGCGGCTTTCAAAACTTCCTCCTCATTCCTAGCAAACTCCATGCGTGTAACGGGCAAACCGTAAAGCCCAACCGCGAGCTTTGACTCATATACCGTTAAAATTCTTCTACCTTCTTTTACTGCTTTCTCGAGAATATCTAGGACTTCGCTCTCCAAAGGGAACCCCCTACAGTTTAGAAAACACATCTTCGAGTTTCAATTTTAATATCACATAATCGCTTATGGCTTGAATATAGTCCACCGGAATTGCTATCTCTTCCGAACTCCTCTTAATCTTACTTAGTATCTTTCCTATTTTACCAGACTCCTCTTTTAAGGAGCTTTTTACTATTAAGGTCTTAGCTACCATGCTTTCCAGATCAAGTTCTATGTCAACTACGCTCCCCACGTTTCTACCCTTGGCATCTATAACCACTTTATTAAGCAAATCCTTTTTAAACCTCACCGACATACACTCACCAACGACATTAATTGAGAGTAAAGGCTTATAAAATGTTAATTAGTAGTAGTCACCGAGAATCCATATATTGCCTATCGAGACATTCTCTAAGCCTTCCTCCCGGGCGGCTTCTAGGGCTTTCCTAGCGTGGCTCCTGCTAGTTGGAGGGAGGTCCCTTAGCATGTAGTCTGGATGAAAAGCCAGTAACCTATACGGTATAGAGGGGTTTAAACTCGCTAGAAACCTGGCGATCATCCTGACCTCGTACTCGTCTACATAGCCCGGAACTAGCAGAGTGCTCGCCATGAAGAGAGGAACCTCGGGTCTCTTATCCATGAAGCTAACTACATACTTGATATTCTCGAAAAGCTTTTCATTAGAAACTCCGGTTAAAGCTTTATAGATAGAGGGCGTCCATGCCTTAACATCGAACTTTACTATACCGCCGCTCTCGAGAGATAATTTAACAACTTGAGATAGTAAGTTCTTGTTCATTAGCCCGTTGGTCTCCCAGCATACCCTTAATATCCTGTCTTCGCTTCTAGCTCTCTCTAACGCTTTCCTAGCCACTAGTATAGCGTTTGAGATTTGGGGCGTAGGATCGCCCCCAAAGAAGCATATGCAGGTTACCCTCTTATCCGCTGCTCCAACGAGCTCCTTAAAGCTCTTTATAGGGGAAAGCTTCCGCGTATTATTGCGGTAGTGCCAGTTTTGGCAGAATAGGCAGTCTAAGTTGCACGCCCCGTAAAATACGGCTAGGTTGTAGTAGCCGTGCTCTCCTTTAGGCGATAGAGCATACTTAGGATACCCCAAACCCGTTGTTGCGGGGCACCAATCTCCCGCCACGCAGTTAGTCGGCAATGGGTCATAGTACCAGTCAACAACGGCCTCGAAAGGCAATTTCACCCGCCATTTCAACCTACCGTCGATATTTTCTACAAGCCCGCAGAAGCCCACGCCCCCCGGCGGTATAGAGCACTCGTTGGCGCAGACTTTACACGTGACACCTCCAAGATCTCTCGGCGGTGTCGCGGGAAGCCCATAGCGTTTCTTGCTTTCAATATGGGCTTTCTCCGCTACTTTAAGAGCCTCTTCCGCCCTATTCCTAAGGCAATCCGCACAAACCCCTATTACCTTCGATATGGTCTTGGATTTAGCTCCGCATAGACTACAAGTCTTCGCTTTAAACCATTTACCAGGCTCAAACGATAACAATTTCCACATAGATTATATAGAGATTTTACGCATAAAAATGTAGAGGTTAGAAGGCAGTATTGGCGGCTTTCCTAACACAGAATATATAGCCTACTCGTGTCCGACGAGACGAGATACAGTTTAGTACTTGAAAAACAAGGTCAACGCCCTGCCTCTAATGAACCGGAGGAGAAGAGGCAGATAAACACTAAAACGGTTATAAAAACCTGCCTACGCTGAACCCGTCCCAGGCATGCATACACTTTAGTTTTGATTCCCTGTAGTATGCGAATGCTTTAAAGCTAAATGAAGCTTGTATATGGTTTCTAGGTTCTCCTCTATGTACTTGCCCAGTTTTTTCTGTAGATAACGTGACGAAGCAATCCATTTCGAATAAGGTTTATCACGTATGTACCTGCGCGTATTCTCCCACTCCATCCTTACATCCTGTAGGTGTATGGTCCTGTTCCACCCCAACGCGCTCTCAACCTCCTCTAGCGGAAGTCTATCCACCTCGAAGATTTTCACCGCCTCCTCCTTCACGTCGACGACCTTTCCCATATGTTTTAATCCTATCAGTAAAGCGGCGAGCGATTTCAACTCGTTATTCATCAAAGTTCTGGTTAAATCGTTTAAGCCGTAAACCGCTAAGGTAAAGTCTTTATCTAGAAACTCTCTAATCCTATCTTCGACCTCTCTAACCTCCCTCCCGATGATGTAAAACTCTTTAAAGGATTCTCGAACTAAAAACTTCTCGCCATCGTACAAGCCAACCGCTATAAGCTCCACCCTTTCCTCCTCATCCAAAGGCAGGCTTAGGGCGTCCAGCGCGGCTACCTTTAAGGCTCTCGACGGCTTAGGCACATATATCTCCTTATCTCTAATTTTCAAAGCTATCTTCTCTCTAAGTAGCAGGTAGCTTAATGCCTTCAAAGCGGCTTGTTTAGCTATGTCCCACCTCAATCCGCTGGCGGCGAGCTCGAGGTGGGCGTCCTCGTCTACCGCCTGTAATAGTACTTCAGTCAACTCGTCGGGCTCGAAGCTTTCCACTTTCTTCATGACGTTGAGCCAGTCTAGTTTTTCAAGGAGCCCGGCGCTTTCAGGCTCGTGGAGTATTATCAACTTCTTCTCGCCAACTTTGGCTATATCGTACATTATGGTCTCGAAGGCTATCCGGTACTCGACCCTGAGGACGACCATAACTAGCGCAAGCCCTATACGCAACCACGTGAGATCCTCGTCGGGCTCTAACTCGACAGATATCCCGTACGTGTAATCGTTGTATTTGCCATAGGTTCCCGTGGGGACTTCGATGACTTTTAAATCCCTCAGCACTAGAGTTTTCCCATCCACGGGTATTAGCTTGCTCTTTCTCCCCCGCAGTATCCAGTGTACTCTGTTCGGTATTTTAGTGTAGATACCAAAGCCTCTTAACGGAGGATGGACGACGCATATAACCTCCGAGTGCAATCTACCCGCTACGTAATCTCCGAAAATGTTCGGCTCCTCCCCCCATCTGTATTTAGCTTTCCTATACTCTTCATAGGCGTAGGCTAATGCGTCGTTCCCCCAGATAACCCGCTCGCTCAGAGGCTCCTCAACCACAGCTGTGACAACTCTCCCCGACTTGCCCCCAAGTCTGTGAGATGTCACTATGGCATCTTCAGTGTAGTCTATACAACCGGGCTGAAATTTCTCGACTAAGTCGCAGAAGGATATATCCTCCAGGTACTGTTGCTCGTCATATCTAGCTTTCACTCTTTTAATGCCGAACGGGGGTGAGAACTCGTAGAAGTTTAAGTTAGTCCACGCGCTCTTCCCCCTCCTAGTCAGTTCCCCCTCTTTAACTAAACCAAGCTTCTCCAAGAACTTATACTCCTCCTTAGACAAGTGCTTCCTCATCGTGGGAGATACGAACTTATAGAGGGATTCGAAGAGCAGGGAGTACTTGTTATCGGGGTTTACGATCGCGTGCTCTAGAGGTAGCTCTAGCCAAGATTTAAAGACGGATACTCCCCGCGTCAACAATTCTCTATCCCATCTAAGCACGGGGAAGATAATGCTTTCGGTAAATTCTATCTCCTTCCTCCGACCCTTCCTCCCCTCCCTCTGGTGGTACTCTCTAACATCATCAGGCAGACCTACGTGGACGATACGCACGACAGTCCCTATATCTATCCCTTGAGCAAGTGTTCTAGGAGTGAAAATCAATTTTACACGCCCCTCTCTAGCTCCCTGCTCAATAAGCTCTCGTAGAGCTTTAGACACTAAGTGGTGGTGAGTTGCTATCATATCCGCGCGGTTTCGGGGCAGCCTATACTTCAATTTCCTAGCGAGTTCCTCGGCTTTAGCTATACTCCTCGTGAATACGAGCGTTACGCCCTCATCGTCTAAGTATTTCTCCAAGATTTCGGTGGGGTCGAGCTCTACTCTAGGAACTTCTAATCCCAAGGCTTCGAGAACTTCTAGTACTTTGTAGAAGTTCTCCTTGAATGAGTTGAAATCCTCCAGCGAGTCGATGATATCCTTCCCTACTCCCGGAGCCGAAGATAGGATGTCTCTATACTTTCTAACTATATCCCATATACGCCTGAGGTTTTTACCTAGGATTATATAGGTTTTGTTAGGTACTTTGAAAGCTTTCCCGTAGATAATAGCGGTTTCCTTACCGTTTATCTCCGTTAAGAAAGCCCCTAACTCCTTTGGATTCCCTAGAGTCGCGGTTAGAATAGCTATCTGAAAGTTAACCGGGGATAATACCCTCAATATCTTAATCATCGATAACAGTAAAGCTATCTCCCTCGGAGAGTAGAAATCTAGTTCATCTACAACTAATAGTTGGAATTTCGGTATAAGTTTGGACAGTACGGCGTTTCTGCTACCTACGGCGTGCCTTTTGAGATCCATGAGGAGAAAAGCCGGGTTTGTTATCAGTATCTGTAAATTTCCTATGTAATCCCTAAGTCTGCTTCCCTTAACCCCCTTCCTGTAGAATTCCTCTCTTCTCTTGGCATCTATAACGTCGACTTGAATCCCCACGACACGGGCGTAACTCTTAATTCTATTGATTTGGTCGTTAGCAAGGGCTAGCGTCGGGTAAAGCACTAGAGCTTTTACGCCCTTCTTAATCGCGTAAATTAACCAAGCCTCTGTCTTGCCAGAGCCTGTTCCAGATCTAAGTATTACGTTTTTGCCGTCTAGCAGAGCCTTATATGCCTCGTACTGGTGCTTATAGAGTTTTTTACCTGCGAGCCTTCCAGCGTGTCCATCGGCTTTTTCGAATTCCGGGATTAAATCGCTGAAAGTGAGCTCGGCTAGATCGGGCTCTTCCCCTCTTTCTCCGAAGGCGTAGTAGTCGTAACCTAGATTCTCCAGCACGGTTAAGCTATCTATAGGCACTTTTACACCGTAAGCTATTTCGCGTTGAGCGTTATTCAAGTTAGCGCTTTACAAAACGTTTAGTTAACAGGTAGATAACGTAGAGCGGAATGAAGACGTTATTCAAATAAACCAGCAACGTGAGGAATATCGATAGAGAATAGTACATTAAGATGCTGTTTGACTTCTCGGCTAGCTTTAAAAAAACGAATACAATAACCGTTCCGAGTAAGTGAACCGCTAAGTAGCCCCTAGCCCCCGTCCTCTCGTAATTAACTTCTTTCAACTCGAGCAATATATAGCCTAGCGCGTTCGCTGCGGCTATTCCGGCTAGGGCTCCGGTTATAATCCTTATGTCGTTAGTGCTCTCCCTAAACCCTAGAAACTGGGTTAAACCGTCTACAACTATAGGGGTTAAGAAAGCAAGTGTTGCGAAGATATTGTAGTAGAACCTTCTAGTCTTATACCTGTAGAAAATCCAGATGTAGCCTAGAAAAAGCCCCAAATTTATCGCCGTACACCTCGAGCATAAGGGCAGCTGGAGGCCTGCTATGAAAAGCGATCTTGAGGGTATCTGGTGGCAGAAAAAGCTATTGAGGTAGAATAGGAGTTTGCGGAGCCAGTCACACATACCAGGGTTGTTCAGGTTCTCCTCTTCTCCTCTCCTTTACCCTTTCCCACAGTTCTCTGAGTTTAACCATTTCTTCCTCTTTTCTCTTGAAGTCCCTTATCATTTTGTCTAAGTCTTCTAGACTGATCTTTATTTTTAGGATCTCTACTAACGCTTTAACTATTTCCCTAGCCGCCTCCGGATCTACATAAGTCCTTTGAACAGCACCCATGAGTATGAACGTTTTAAAACCCCTTATCTTAGCCAGTCCCGGCAATACTCCACATGCTCCCGTAACGGAACCGCTGGATGAGACCTTAAATCCGAGTTTTTTAAGATATTCTAAAGTTTCGGGATCGTCAGCTGTGCAGAAAACTCTACTCTCCTCCCCCGCGGCAGTAGTGCCGCACACAGCGATCACCATTTTGCCTCCCATCTTCTCAAAATACTCTAGGACCTTCCCCGCGACCTCGTACTGACCCCAAGCGACTGGTTGAGTGTTTCCGGCTAGGAATATAACGTCGTGTTCCTCTCCTCTGTACAGATAAAACTCGTACCTCGGCAGGTTAAATGTGCCGTCTATCTCTATGAATATCCCGGCGTTTCCTTGAGGTAGCAATAGGTGGGATGAATAAAGCTCGGCTATCTTAGGCAATTTAAGCTCCTCAATTATATAGTCCACCGCTAGCTTACCCACTAAGCCCAAGCCCGGCAATCCCTGCACTAGTATCGGTTCTTTAAGCTTCGGCGTTTCATATTCTACAAGTTTAATAAACGCCATTCTAATGCCCAAACCTATGAGGAGCATTAAACTATTAAATGTTGCCTTAAGCCTGTAATCTCATGCAAATATATTTTAAAATCAAAATCTAAATATAAACGCTGATGATGAGACTGTTCCCAAACCGAGCGGATGAGGCTTCTCCTCCTTTGCTGACTTTAAGCTCGAGGCGGAAAAATGCAGGTTAAATCTAAACGCGGAGATGAAGTTAGACTATACTGCGACTTGGAAGAGAGAGTGGAAATAGGCGAACTCATAGAAATCTCAGAGGAAGATAGGAGCGTTGTAGTTCAAATATTAGATATAGAACAGGACTCCGAGCTCATCCTATCTGGGGAGAAAGGGAGAGAGGTTTTAGCTAAAATAAGACTTGAAGGCATAGGCGGAGAGAGCCGCGTGTACAAAGAGTGGAGCGGATGGTTCCCCTCCACACCCGTGCTGGTGAAAAAGGTAAGTGCAAGCAGGATCCTGGCGCCAAACATTTGGCAGGAAAGTCTCCCTCTCGGCTATGAGAGAAACAGCGAGGAACTTTTCCAAGTATCTCTCCAGAACCTTAGAACATTAAACATTGTAGCAGGATTTCGCTCTGAGAACCTACTAGCTACGTTAGCCGCTATTCTTTGCCTTAAGGGTTACAGGGTGATAGTATTCGATAGTACTGGGCGTTTCGCTAAGTTAATAAGGAGAAGCTTTAGAGAAAGGTTCCGGCGCTTTACAGTCGGAGACGAGATAAAACTTCCCATAGCCGAGCTAGGAGGAGTGTGGAGGGATTTTCTAAGTATTTACGGGTGGACTGAGCCTCTAATCACCATGTTCGATAGCGTTTATAAAAGCTTTAAAAAATCGAAATCTCTATCCTTTAAGAGTATAGTTAGAGAACTATCCCTTAGAAAAGATACGGAGCTATTCGTGGATTTCCTCTGCTCACTAAATGAAGTACTAACTGATGAACACGACGAAATCAATCTGGGCAGGCATGTTATATTAGATCTTTCGAAGTGTGATAGCCCGTCCGCGCTGCTTACAATTCTGCATCGTCTTATCAAACAAGACTACAACTTTTTACTGATCAATAATATTCAAGCTCTTCACGTACCGGATTTAGAGAAGCTAGCCCGATTACTAATATCTAAAAAAGACGCAGTGTTTATCGATATAGGCGTCGACACAGAGGCGAGCGTACTGCTCCGCTACGCTGTAAACTTATTCTTTACAGGTCCTTACAATAGGCTTTTAGAAGATCTATTCCCCCTGCTAGAGAATGAAGAACCGCTACTACGCAAGCTATCCTCCGAGGAATTCCTAATCAACGGGTTTTTAACCAAGAATACACCTGTAATACTGACTATGCTCAGACCGGAAGACTTCCTAGGATGATAAACGTGTTGTTTTCCAGGTTATACGTAGGGACTTCAGGTTGGGATTACGAAGATTGGATAGGCCCTTTTTATAGCAGTGAGAAACACTTATTCTTCCAATACTCTGAAGTATTCAATACTGTCGAAATAAACTCGACGTTCTACTCTTATCCATCAGCTAACTTCATCAAAGGATTAGCTAGAGTAGCCCCTCTCGGTTTTAAGTTTTCAGCTAAAATACCTAGAGAAATAACCCACAAGAAGAAGCTAAACCCCTCTCTTGGAATTGAAAACGATTTAAAACGTTTCCTGGAGATAATGCACCCCTTAAAAGCTAGCGGAAAGCTCGGAGCATTCCTCGTCCAACTCCCCCCTTTAGCTAGAAAAGACCTACACCACTTCGAAGATTTCTTAAACATATTACCAACAGAGAAGTACAGGTTTGCTGTAGAATTTAGACATGAGTCCTGGCTCTGCGAGCAAATTTACTCCCTCTTGGAGAAGTACAACGTCGCCTTCACAATCGTGGACGAACCGCTTCTACCCCCCGTGATCAAAGTTACCGCGGGCTTCGCCTATATAAGGTGGCATGGGAGAGGCAAAAGACCCTGGTATTACTACATGTATTCCATCAAAGAACTCGAGGAGTGGAAGCCAAGAGTTAAAAAAGTCATGGAGGAAACAGGCATAGTTTTCGGATATTTCAATAACCATTTCAGGGGGTATGCTCCCGCAAACGCTCTTCAAATGCTAAACCTCCTCGGTATAATCAATAGAAACCAGCGTAGAAAACTAAAGGAGATAGAATACTATTTCAACAGGAGAATAGCGGAACTAATTAAGGAAAAAGCTAGGAAAATCCAACCCGAAAAAGTGAGCCTGGAGGATCTGCTCCTACTCTTTTTAGACAAAAAACGCTTAGAAAGAGGTAGAGAAATCCCCGACTCACAGGTTAAAATACTCGAGGCTAGCGACTCATTAATAAAGGCAAGAGTGAAAAACTATACGATAATTATAGATTTCAAAAATAAAACAATTCTACACGACTGCGCGGACTGGGAGAAACGCTGCACTTCAATGCAATTCTGCAAACATATGGCAAAGCTATTCCTAACCATTCCGGGAAAACTTGCACGAGAAACTCTGGCAAAAATAGCAGGCGAACTAGACGAATGGGAATTTAAAACAAAAACTTAGGCCAAACCCATGAACCGAACTCGCCCTCGTCAGTAAGGCTTTATTATCCTCGCCTTAACTCTGTACAAGGTTCCCGCGTAATCATCTACCCACATGTGCTCAAACAACGCGGCATACTCTCTCAGAACCTCCTCCTCGCTCGACACAAAACCCCCCTTAACCTTCATCTTAACTATATAGCCGAAGAAAATCCTCGAATCTAAAACCCCCAAAAGCAACGGCCTTGCAGGCTCTATATACCTTATATAGCCTGGCGGCTCAACAGGCGAACTTATAAAAACCTCGTCGCTCGTAGCCACTCTCACGTCAACCCCTCCTCCACTCGCATGCTCAATACTATTCACGGCTTTCCTACTCAACAGCGAAAAATTAGGCACATAAAGCCAAATCCTAACCTTACAGATTCCAAGATTCCTCTCCAACTCCCGCTTTAGCGATGCTCCATCAACAAAGTAGAACGTGCCTCCAATCCTCTTACCCGCCAGTAAACCGTTTATCTGCCCTAGGACATCCTCTAAGCGGCGAACTCTCTCCTTAACCAACTCCTCGAAAATCCTCTCATCCGTAGTTATAGTATACCGCGTAGGCTTACCCTCAACTTTTAACACCAAGCCTTGAACAACTAACTCCCTAAGCGTAGTATAAAGGTGAGGTCTAGGAATCCCCGTCATCTCAACTAGCTCATCCACAGTCAATGGTTCATGCTCAGCCAAAATAGCTAAAACTTTAGCCTTTCTCGGGGAAAAACCCAAGTCGATTAAACCCTCCTCCACCCCCATATCTTAAACCTCGCTTTAAATTACTACCGAATAGTAGTACTAACACCAGGTAGAAATATATACTCCCTCCGCATTGCAGGCATCGGTGAAAAAATGAAGATCACCGTAAGCCTTATAAAAGCCGACATAGGCGGACTAGTAGGACACAGCACAGTCCACCCCAAACAAATAGAATTAGCCAAAAAGAAACTGCAAGAAGCTAAAGAAACCGGGCTACTAATCGATTACTACGTCTTTAACGTAGGTGACGACGTCCAACTCCTAATGACCCACACCAAAGGAGAAAGCAATCCTGAAATACACAAACTAGCCTGGGACACTTTCGTCGAAATAACAGAAAAGGTAAGCAAACCCCTAAAACTATACGGAGCCGGACAAGACCTACTAGCCGAAGCCTTCAGCGGAAACGTTAGAGGAATGGGACCTGGAGTAGCCGAAATGGAAATAGAAGAAAGAAAAAGCGAACCAATCATAGTATTCGCTGCTGACAAAACAGCACCCTCGGCCTGGAACTTCCCACTCTACAAGATGTTCGCAGACCCATTTAACACCGCAGGATTAGTTATTGACCCTAGTATGCACGATGGATTCAAATTCGAAGTCATGGATACTCTCGAAGACAAAGTAGTAATCTTAAACGCCCCAGAAGAACTCTACGACCTCCTAGCCCTAATAGGCTCCTATGAAAGATACGTAATAAGGAGAGTATGGAGAAAGAAAGACAACTTAATCGCCGCCGTAGCCAGCGTAACCAGGCTAAGCCTAATCGCTGGCAGATACGTAGGAAAAGATGATCCAGTACTAATAGTCAGAGCCCAGCACGGACTTCCCGCAGTAGGAGAAATACTAGAAGCATTCGCCTTCCCACACCTCGTCGAGGGTTGGATGCGCGGCTCGCACACTGGACCATTAATGCCGGTTGGTTTAAAGGATGCTCGGTGTACTAGGTTTGATGGTCCGCCTAGGGTTGTTAGCTTGGGTTTCCAGTTACATGACGGTATTCTTGAGGGACCAAGGGATATGTTCGATGATCCGGCGTTTGATTATACTAGGAGGATTGCTCAGGAGATTGCGGATTATATTAGGAGGCATGGACCGTTTGAGCCTCATAGGCTGCCAAGCGCTGAAATGGAATATACTACGTTGCCTGGCGTTTTAGAGAAGTTAAAGGATAGGTTTGTTCCCGCTGAGAAGATAGAGGCGAAGATTAAGAAAAGTGGCGAGGTTTACGAATAAAGCCCAAATTTTTCTTTCTTTATTTTTTATAATGTTTTGAAGATCTGGGCGGTCTCTCATTCTCAAACTAGGGGATTTTCGAGTTTGAAATAGGAATTACCTGAGGATTATACTATCAGGTTTATGGCGAAGCAACCCGACACATTTTTTGTGTTGATAATTAATGAACAATTTACGGGACTTGTTAAGAGCACTATGATATGGTAGTTTGAAGAAGTAAGAGGCTTTGATTGCAGAGTATTTGATTGATGAAAAACATAATTTTAGATATTATTTGGTTACTTTAATGAAACTGGGTTGGATTAATGAGTTTAATAGTTACAAAGTGTTTAGATAAGGTTATATTTTAGTTAGCGTTTTGGTTTATTATGTTTGCGAAAACAGTGTACTCTAAGCGCGTAGAGTCTCTTTTTTCGAAGTTGGAGATTGAGGGTGTTGAGGCCGTTGTTTTAACGAATCTCTATAATAGCTTTTACTTTACTGGTTTTGACTATGCGCTGGCTACTGTTTTGATTAAGGCCGCCGAGCCCGTGGTTCTTGTTCCTAGGTTGGAGTATTTCAGGGCGAAGAACGAGATTGTTTATGGGGAAGTGATAGGGGTTAGCTCCTTTGAAGCTGAGACTGGCCCCTATGAGAGGGTGTTTGTTGGGAAGACTTGGGATTTGGTTAGGAATGTTTTGAGCGAGTACGGGGTACGCGGTAAAGTAGGAGTAGATAAATCCGGTCTCAGAGTGGATGATTACAATAGACTGATGAAGGCTTTAGGCTCTGAGCCCGTGGACGTTACTAAAAGCGTGACTAGTTTAAGAGCTATAAAGTCCGAAGAGGAAGTCGAGGCTATTAGGA
>Ga0190367_1000813_pt1 | contig 20370 bp, 18 predicted proteins | sample 4872181011_MG_FD_171838 | JGI IMG/M metagenome (GOLD analysis project Ga0190367, IMG submission 171838) | Hydrothermal vent microbial mat bacterial communities from Southern Trench, Guaymas Basin, Mexico - 4872-18-10-11_MG | ecosystem: Environmental > Aquatic > Marine > Hydrothermal vents >...
ACTTTTTATTAAGGCACTTGTTATTGAAGGAGCTATCTCTATAATTTGAGCAGAATAAAGCACATCGCCTGAAAGATTGCCTTCAACTATTGCTATTTTGCTAACATCTTTTTTATCAATCTCTAATGCAGCAGCTTCAGGACTTTGCGCTGCTTGCATCGGAATTTTTGTAAGTAAAATTTCTCCAAATTCTGTTTTTAAATAACCATTTGGCTTGAGAATGCCTATGATTTTATTAGATTGTGGCATTTATCCTCCTTTTAGTTATGCAATAAAAATTATTTTTAGTTTCAATGTCTTCCTCTTAATATTTTGAATAAGGATTGTGTTTTTATTAAGATGCCTTACTTCTACATTTGGTGTTCTACCTGTTATTTTTCTCAAAAAACAAACTCTTTTGAGCACTACTATATCATCTGCAATATCAGAAAACCTCCTTTCAGCAATTAATGAAGCAATTGGTGAAAGTGTAAGAGGACGTTCTCTTAGTGCAGGGTTCTCATTCAGAGTAGTAAGATTTTTGGTTAAAGTAAAATCGTTTCGAATAGGTGTTCTTACTTCTCGAGCTAATTCATGAATTGATCTTGCACCAACTTCTTTTTTTATTTCATCTTCTGCTTTTCCAGTAACCTCAGCCATATGGGAGATATCATCTTTTGTCCCTACAATATTACCTGTTAGTTCTATATATTCATATACATCTACAACTGGGTATTTCCCAAAATTATGTTGAATTTTTGCTGTTTCATTACCTTTCAAGGCAAGTATGCCGTTTTCAGGAAATTCAAGATAGTTCCCGCCAGCATAGGTTGCTGATATAAAAATTTCATGATTTCCTTCAGTAATAGTTATATTTTCACCTGCTTTAATTTTAAAATCTCCTTTCTCGTCAGGGTTTCTTCTATTAATTGTATATATTGCACTATTCCACTTTTTTGCATCAGCATTAGATACATGTTTATCTCGGGTATTATCATAACCCTTAGAAGGATCGATACCATTTTCTGAAATGTGGCATTCAAGTCGTCTTGCAAGAAGTTTAGTATTTGGTATGTAAATTCTTTTATTTTCTTCTATATTAACAACCCAACCAGTTGATGTTTTTTCCAATGATCCTATAAATACATTTTTTGTTTCGGCTTTTGGACAATTTTCTAAATAACTACCTTTTTTTATCTCATTGCATGCAGTTAATGCTTCAGGAGGAGTTTCAGTCAGATAGACTTCAAAGTCTTCCATTATTCTGTTTGGACAGCATTTTTCTTCACAACCAGAAGCAATTGATGCAGCAGGAACCATTTCTGTATAGCAATCCTTTCTTTGTATATAGAGATTGCCCTCTTTTGGGTGTTCTATCTTTTTTACTGAGCCTGAAGGCACTACAATTTCTCTCCCACATCCATCAATAGCAAAGCCACCATCTACAAATATTAAAAATAAATTACCATCTTGCTCTTTTACCCCAATATCTCTAAATCCACAAACAATGCCATAACCATGAAGTGTTCTATTGAGAAGATGTCTTTTTCCATTCATATAAGCCTGTTCATCCTCAAAATCCCTTACAGTAAGCAGTTTGCCATAAAAATAACGATTTCTCTGAAATGATTTTAAGCTTGTGCTGCATGCTATATCTTTGATCTGTTCTTCCATCTTTTTTTCATTTGCCATCTTTGTCCCCCCTTAAAAGTTTATTTTTGTATCAATGCCAAGACGGCTATGACGCTCTATTTGAGCATTATCCTCTATATCTAATAGTTTTGTATCTATGGGTAAAATTGCCTTACCTAAGATAAACTCTGGCGGATTAAGATATGTATTAATTCCCAAATATAACAAATCACCAAGCAACATCTTTTCTTTTAGCAAAACTGTTTTCCCTTCTGTGTGAGCTGGTTTCCAGAGAGCAACAATTCTTTTGACTGCTTTAAATTCCTGGTAATTTTTTACTTGTTTTGGTTTTAAAAGCACACAAAAGGAAAATCTACTTAACTCTAAAGGCTTCTTTTCACATTCCAGCTGAAATGGTTCAATAATAATTGGTTTTTCACCTGTAAAAAGCTCGATCAAATTTGATAGCCCCTCCCTTGTCCCACGCATTTTAAAAAACTCTATTGCCTTTCCTAAAAACTTACGCCATTTCTCCTCACTCCATCTCTCTTCTCTAATAAGACCCACCCATGAAGAAAGCCAATTTAGAAATTCTCCTCTGGTGGTTTCAGGATCAATAAGGAGATGTGTTTTTTCTATTTTATCCTCTATATCTTCAAGGATAGTTTGAAAGATAGATAAATATCGCTCTAAAATGTCTTTGCTTTCTTTATCTTCCTGATAAATAGCTGGTAAGTATTGTAAATATGTCTTTTTAGGAAAGAAAACTTTGATAAAATTTAAGACCGGGGATTTTTTTCTTTGTGGATCACTTTGAAATTTTATCTTTATAATTAAATACCTACCTTTTACTTGAGAAAGAAAAATATCTTTTAGACCAGAAGGAAATGAAATATAACCAGAAGATATACTACTGTTGACTGACTCGCTTGCTACAATATTAACATCTAAAGATGTCCCCTCAGGGACTTCACCATCAACTACAAGTCTATGCCATTCACATTCAGGGATTGTGCTATCAAAGATATGTAAAACTTCTCCTGTTTCTTGATAAACCTTTTCAGAAACTATTAAAGAAAGAACTCCAGTTGTATCAAGTATCCATAAGTTATCTTTATTATCAAAAAGTATTTTTTTACATGTTCCTTTATAGGTTATGACTGTATCAATTAATTCACCTTGAGAATTTAATCCCCATAAACTTCCATTATCTTCATCAAATTTATCACTGCCTATGTATATGTTTTTCTTTGAATTAACACTAAAAGTTACAGGTGATATAATTGTTTCAGGTAAATCAATAATATCTATTCCTTTTCGAATCTTTGAAGACTCAAGTAGATAAAGTGTATTATCTTTTACAAATAGCGAGATTAGATTTTGAAGATTTCCTTCCCAAATAATTTCTTTTAGTTGACCTGCCAAATTAAACTTTAAAACCCTGTTTTTGCTACTATCAAGCACATAAATATTTTGAAACTCATCTATAACTAATGATTTAGGTTCAAACCCTTCTATCTTATGACCATAGGCATCTTCTTCTGGTCCTACAACCCAAATAACCTGCCAGGTAATAAGAGAAAAGGCTTGAAGGCGATTTTTATCAATAACATAGAGAACATTTTTGCATACAACCATATCTTTGGGCTCTAAAAATTTCCCTGGTTCTTCTCCTATTCCTCCTACATATTTAACTTTTTCTGCCCTTTGACTTTTTATCTCATAAATCCAAAAGTTACCATTTTTATCAAGGAGATAGATGATTGGACAAGTATCAGATATGGCAAAAGTTGAGATAAAATTTTCTTTAGTAAAAACTTCTTTTTTAAAAAAATACTTTTCTTCTGCAGATAGAGTTAGTTTTTCATCGGTTAAAGTAATAGTTTTTGAATATGTCTTTATATCTGAAGGATATGCTATTAAAAAAACAGGCTTTGTAAATTTCATTATTATCTCCTGCAAGTTTCAAAAGTTGTAAGAATACTAAAACTATGAGTTCCAGGGGTGGTAAGGGCATTTTCTTTAAGTATCACATTTCCATCTTGGTAAGATAAATATGCACCTTCTGCTTTTATCTCTATATCAAAAACACAATCTACCCCTTCAACTCCTTCAAGAACTGCATATACATCAGAGATATAAACTGCCTTTCCAAAAGGCCAGCCTTTTCCATCTTTCCAGCCGTATAAAGGATGAAAGAATCTATCTAAGGAGTCTTTTGCCCTTTTTATTACCTGTTCTGGATCTGCCTCATCTTTGGTTTTTATTTTTGCCAGCACAGAGATAACAGCATATTCAGGGGGCAATACTTCTACCTTTGTAGTAATTAGCCTATGTTTATCAAGGTGATAACATACAGTCTTAAGAAAGCCTTCACTTGGATATGGCCTTGGAGATAGACTGAAAGGCACTACTATCACCTTTACTTGATTAAGGATGCTATTCCCGATAGCTTTCGCCCTTGCTACCCGAAGACCTGGTGTATTTAGAGCAAGAAATTCATAATCACTGGCTGTTACTGCTTGATAAGGAGTTAATAAGTCCCTTTTAAATCTTAAAAAAGCCTCCTCTATTGTTTCGGGATCACTTCCTTCAGAAGCAGGTAAGTGATTTTCTATAAAAAGTTTATTCTCATCTTTTATATCATCTAAAATCCGCCATCTGCATTGTTCTGGTATATTTCCTCGCTTTCCTTTACTTACAGCATAAGAGCAAAAAATAGTTGAATTTGCAGGTGGAATTTTTCCATTTATACCGTCACCAAAAATAATAAGACCTTTCTTTCTATCAATCTCAAAGACTTTATCTTTGTGAGTGTATGCAGATAAGGTATTTACCTCTTCCCATACTTCAGTGATTTCTGTTTCATCTTTAAGATATTTTATCTTAAGCTCTATTTTAAAATAATCTGATGATACTACAGGAAATTCTTTTAAAGAGAAAGTCTGATTGGGAAGTCCATTGCTTTTTCCTAATTCTTCGTTCATGATTCTTTTTATCTGAATAGCTTTGGTTGTATTTATTAAGATTTTCTTTATCCTTGGAACAATCTCATAGCCATCTTTTTTTAATTTACACCGGATAAAAAAGAATTCTTCTTTTGCCTGTAAAGGAAACCGTCTTTTTTGCATGCCATTTATTCCTTTAAAGATAATTGAGCCATTTTGGAAAAGATGTAGAGTTTTATCCTTTATTAATTCTAAATTTTTCCACCCCTTACCGTCCCAATAACTCCATTCTATCTCTGCTGAAGGTATTATTTTAGGACTTTCTTTTCCATGTTTACCTACAGGAGGGAGGTTATCTTCATATAGAATAAATGTGAGAGAAAATTTGTCTTTTAATGGCTTATCAAAACCTATATAAAAACAACTGCCTTTTTTTGCTTCTTCACCAAAGGCATAAAAATATTGAGGAATTGAGTTTTCATTATATTCTGTTATCCCTCTTTCATTGCTAAGGATAATTTTTTTTATTTTTATAGGATGGACATAGATGTCTTCTATAGTTTCAAAATGTAAAGATATATCTTTGTCTATGGCTATTAACTTTGTGCCTTGAGGTATATGAATGATATTGGTGTAATCTTCTGGAAGAGAAAATGTGATCCAGGTTGTGGCAGGTTTAACAGGTTCTGGTAAAGAATTTAAGAGTTTAAGGAATTTTAAAATATGTTTCTCTGTAATTCTGTTTAAGCGATAAATTTCAATGTCTGTTAACCAGGCTAAAAGCTCTAAAATGGTTATTCCAGGGTCAGATAGATTGTAATCTGTCCATCCAGGGGCTAAGGTAGGCAGGCAAGCTTTAACTTCCTCTATTATTTGAGAAAAATTTTTATTATCTAAATCAGGTATAGGTAATGACATCCTACTCTCCTTCAAGAATTATATTGTTGATCCCACTGCAGACCAAGATATAGGGCGAAACATCTAACACAGGGGAGGATTCAGAGGTAATAATTAATTTCTGGTCAAAGGTTCTAATGGTAAGTTTTAATTCCTTGATATAGGAGATCCCAGGGATTTTCTCCAAAAGAAAGTAAAAATCTGATAGGCACGGAATAGTGCCAAAGTCCCATCCTTTTCCTTCTATTCCTCCATATAGGGGATGAAGAAATGAAACAATTTTTTCCTGCACTTCTTTTTTAATAGAAGATAGCAGTTCCCATTTTTTTATAAAAATAACTGCGTCTATATCGACCTTTGCATAAACAGGAGGTATAACTTGAATATGGGTAGTTAAAGGACACCGCTCTTTTATATAATCTTCAACATTTTTAATTAGTCCTTTAGAAGGCATAGGTTGGGACGCCTTGCTTTCGGGGACAATGATAATAGTTACCCAATTTGGCTGATATTTACCGAAGTTATCCAGATTTGGAATCACTTTAACCTTAGCTATTTCTGTTGATGCCTCTTTGGTAAGCAGTTCATAGTCTTCGATTGTAATCGCACGAGAGCGAGTTTTTAATCTTTTAGGTGCTCTTATTAAAACATTATTAATATCTTCTATATCTGCTCCTCCAGATGCCTTTTCATGATTCTTTACTTTATCCACATAAGCAATCGGAGTTACTAAGGTATCTATTTTACCTTCAGCTACATTCCCTTTTTTGCCTCCCCCTGCTTTATATGTGACTTTTATATTATCTTTACCTATAGGTGGAATTAACCCGGTTTTACCATCTCCAAACTGGATTTCACCTGTAGCATGATCAAAGGTATAATGCCGGGATGATGGAGAGGAATATTGCAGGTCATCTACTTCTTTCCATAAAATCCAAAAACCCCCTTCTTCATCTTTATAATAAGGAATAGATGAATCTTCAGGTGGTAAAGGCTCTTTCACCCAAACTTTAAGTTCTATAACTGGGGGCCTAAGCAAGAAGAATTTTTGATTTGGTGAACCATCACTTGAACCTAATATCTCATCTTCTATAGTTTCTGATTGAGTAGCCCAAATGGTATTTAGATAAATTCCCATTAGCTCTATTTGATGTGCCTTTTTTTCTGTAGAAAGATGTAAAGCTGGATGAAATGGAATAAAGTCTGGGGCACAGGGTTCAATGTTTATCGTTCTTTCCGCTGGTTTATATAAATCAAGATGTGAAAATGGTTTTAAAGGATGGTATAAATAAGTTGCATATATTGGGTTTTTAAAAAGCTTGTAGGCAACTATAGAAACAAACTCTTTAGGATAAATTTTGGAAAGTGAAAGAAAAAGAGGATATATTTTGGCTGGAATCTTCTCAATCAACTCTATTTTTATCCAATAAAGATCTTTATTAAATTTTTTGCACCTTTCTTGATCCAAAGGAGCAATAAATTCACATATACCACTTTGGGTTAAGCCATTGGTCTCATCTTTGACATTTAGAGGCTTCCAGCCGTTTTTGCTGTAATAACTCCATTCAAGATATCTTTCTGCCTCCCAGTATTTTTTTGAAAGAGAAAAAAACAAAGTAATAAGACCTTCATTGAAAGGCTTATCAAAGCCAAGATATATGGTTTTTTGTTTATCAGAGAGGGGAACACAAATGGTATATACCTTATTAGAAAATTCTTTATATTCCAAATTGTTGTAAGCTATTAGATATTGAGGAGAAACTCCTTTCTTTTTAATCCTAATTGAAATATCTTTTATCTTGGGTGGCTTAAAAACTGAAATAACTTTATATGCACGAATTTGAGGATCATATTTTGATATATAACTTCCATAACTTCCGCCAATTAATCTTACCCTTATCCAATAATTTTCTTCACCATTAACTTCAGTAGGTAATATGTCTTTTGGACATTCAAAAAGAATTCTTTTGGGAAAATGATAATATTCATCCATTTGTATTTCACTTATAGATAAAGATTTCCAACTTTTACCATCCCAATATTCCCAGGAAAGTTCTACAGGTTTAGTTTGTTTTAATTGGTTTATATCTTCTTTAATTTCGTCTAATTTACTTAAAATGGAGTTAACATCTTCCATTTTTTTTAATTGTTCTAATTTATTTAAAATAGATTCAACGGTTTCCAATCCTTCTAAATCTTTTTTGATTTCTTCTATTTTATTTACTTTGATTTTTTTTGAATTGATTAAATCTTGTTTTATCTGATCTAATTTATTTAAGATATTTTCAATTAAAGTTAAAAAACTTGGTAAAGTAAACTTTAACTCTATATTAAATCCTTTCTTTGAGAAAGCTTCATTAGAAGCAATATAAAATGTATCTTGTAATTTTGGTTCAGGGCCAAAGGGGTAAAAAAACTGATCTTTATTATTAAGAATATTTACATCAATAGGCACATCATTGTGAAAAAGAGCATCAACACCTGATTTACTTTCATAATTTATATTTAAATGGCTAATCTTGATTTCTTTACGACAAGCACCTTTAAATACTGCTCTAATCCAATATGTATTATGTCCATTTATATCTTTTTTGGAAGTTGGAAAAGGCAATAGCTTATAAAGATTGATATTATCATTAGTCTCAAAATTTATCCAACATTTATTACCATCTTCATCCTTACCCCAATATTGCCATACACAATTTTCAATAAAAGGAACGGTCAATTTTATATATAAATCTTTTCCAAAACCTTTATTTAGATTAAATAGATTATCATCTCCTATATAAAGAACATGTTGTTCATCATTTTTTTCTCCTGAGAAAAGGACTATTGGACTTCCTTGTTGTATCTTTTCAGAATGATCAAATACCTTATCTTGATCTGGGTCTACACTTAATAAAGCACTAAGCTTTGCAGTTGTTGCTGTAAATTCTTTTTCTGTTTCAAAGTTAATTTGATCTTTAGTCGAAACAACTGTCTTAGCTGGAATTTTTACATTTTCACTAACTCCTTCAGTCAAATAAAATGTTATGAGAGCCCTGGCAGGTAAAGGAGGAGAGATTTTGGTTCCAAGTTTATCCAAGAAAGTAAGAAAAAGTTTTTTAGGAACTTGGTTTAGCCTTTTAAGAATTTCTTCTACCATTTTAGAAAAAACCTGAGCAACTGCCCATCCAGGCTCCCCGGGCTCAGGCTTCCAGTTAGGCAAATAGGCAGGAATTAAATCTTTTATGTTTTTCTCAATCTCACCTGCTAATCTCTTATCTATTTTGGGATTTAACATTCATCATCCTCCCTCTGTCAGATAAAAGGGATACACCAAATTCTGACGAGTATTTGTAGAAATCACTCGATACTCTATATCTATCAAAATCACTCCATCTCTATTTGTATCTGGATAGGCTTTTACTTTTATTATCTCTATACGGGGCTCATATAAGGTTAAAGCCTTTTTTACTTCTTCTTCTATTAATGCTAAATTAGAAATATTTATAGTTGAAAATACATATTCATATATGCCACAGCCGAATTCAGGCTGCATAACCCGTTCTCCTGGAATTGTTCCCAAAATGATTCTTATGGATTCCTCAATATCCTCCTCATATTTTGAAAGTTCAAATCTACCTGAGGCATCTAGCTTTACTGGAAATTTCCAGCCAACACCTAAAAATTCTTTAGCCATTTATACTCCTTATTCATCCAATTATTACTGTTGCACAACCTGTGGTAATTGTATTAGGTGGCCCATTTTCAACAATTACATCTCCTTGCCTGGCAGCTGGAAAGCCATTGATAAATACAGTTGTACTCCCCATCTGCACCACTCCCCCTACATGAGGCACAAGACCACTTACAAGAGGACAGTTATGCACATCCACACCTACTCGCCATGCAGGCATTCCTCCAATAAATACATTAGGACTACCAGGCCCAGGCCCTAAGGGTGTTCCATGAGCTGTCATATCCCCAATCCTTGCTGCTGGTGGCATTTAAACCTCCAATTAATTAATTTTTACTATCCCTCCTTTTAATGTTAAGGTTGCATTTGCCTTTATTTCTATTGTTTGTGCTTCCAGGGATATACTCATTGAACTTTTAATTTTTATCTCATTTTTGACTGAATCTATTTCAATTATATTTCCACTTTTGTCTTTTATAGTGATTTTTTCTTTCCCTTTGCTGTCATCAAGTAAAATTTGATGCCCGCCAGCAGTATGAATTTCTATCTTTTCTTTGCCAGAATCTTTATCATCATTAAAAATCAATTCATGTCCACTTCTTGAGCGTATTTTTTTAACATTGTTTTTCCCATCTGTATTTTTCTCAGGTGGTTTATCTTTTCCATTCCAAAGAGCCCCCAGCACAATAGGGTGTTCTATATCTCCATGCTCAAATGCTATTAACACTTCATCTCCTACCTCTGGTAGGAAAAATGCTCCTCTTTCCTTTCCAGCCATGAAACTCATTGTCCGTGCCCAATAAGACTCACCACTTTCTCCACTCCATGGATAACGCACTTTCACCCTTCCTAAACCTTCAGGGTCTTTATTATTAGTGACTATTCCTATCACCACACCATATATATTTTGCTTTTCATTAGATTGATTAATAAATTTAAATAGATCCATAATAAGTATTCCCCCTTACTGAAAAATTGGTTTCATATCCATTCTCTCCAATCTCATGAGTTACCTTTTCTACATAGTATCTGCGCGAAAATATCTTTCCTAATCCTTTTAGCTCTATAACTTGACCTGGACGTAAACCTGGAAGACCAAAAGATTTACATTCTCCTTTAATCAATCCATAGGAAAGTTCATTTAAGATAGATTTTGCTAATCTCTCTGCTTCTTCAATACTATAAACAGGTGCTCTAACTTGATGAACAACCTCTTCTTTTAAAATAGACCTTATAAGATCTGCACCTGTTTTCCCCTTTCTTTCTACCTTATCTTCATCTCCCTTCTTAGCTATACCTTTTATTTCCTTTTTACTTTTTGGATCCCATCCTATTACCTGAACCTCAGACACTTGTTGTACAATATTGAATTGTGGATTAAAGGAAAAAAGTTCTTTACCAAAGGTCAAAGAAAAAGCAGGTTTTCTATCCACTGCCGGTGGTCTAAAATAAAAAGTTTCACCTTCTACCAAGTATTCAAATCCGTTTCTTTTAGCCAATCTTTTTATAAAATGAAAATCAGTTTCTCCTTCTTGTCTTATATGAGTATGCCTGATGTGAGTATCTTCAATATTTAATCTTTTAAATGGATATTTTTGTAAAATTTCTTTAACTACTTCACTGTCTTTCTTATTATTCCATGATTTATATTTTTCTTTCTTCATAAGAAGAAATAGATAGTCATAACCTTCTACTGTAATATCCATATAGTTTCCTTCTGTAAAAACCCAAGAAACAGAGTTAATAATACCTATAATAGCAGGAAATAACCTATCTCTGTAACCAATATAAATCTCTACTTTGTTACCAAATTGAAAAATATCTGGAAACCTTGGGTTAAATTCTTCATCCAAGGCTTGAGGCACGGTAAAAGAAAAACTATCTGCCCCATCTAAGATTTGTTCTATTTTCACCTCAGAGACATTTATACCTAAAGAAGAAAGTTTTCTACCATTTATATATATCTTCACCTCTGGAGCATAAAAATCAGCAAATTTTTCTGCTATATTATTCATTTCCTTCTCTTGGAGGTAAAATAAGTTCTTTTCCTATTTCTACTCTTCTTGGGTCATCAATTTCATTTGCTTTAGCAATCAAACGCCAAAATGAGGGATCACCGTATTCTCTATATGCTAATAACCATAAGTTATCTCCTTCCTTAAGTATTCTTTTTTTGGTCAAATCAGCAGAATGCGTTCTTTCTTCATTTTCTATCTCTTCTAATGTCTTAAAGGGAATAAAGGTAATGGTCACTCTTACCCGAGCAGGTGTACCATCTTCAAAAAAGAAGGTAAATTTTTTACTCAATTTGCTTACTACACCTTTAAAGACGAAGCTTCCCCAGATAAAGGCACAGGGAGGAGGAGCATGAAGCTCAGGGTCCTTAGTAACAAGAAGCATAAGAGGTTCTATTTCTGACCGGACATCTTTACCAGTTTCTGTTGTATCAAATAAGAATTCTAAAGTAAGATCACTTTCTTCTCCACCTTTATACTGTGTCTTAAAATTTTCACGGGTTATAAGAAATTTCTTATCAAATTTGCTAATCTTTTCTAATGTGTATTCAGAAGGATTAAATTGAAGATTTATAGTTTTACCCTTATTTGTGCCTTCTAAAATGACTATCTTTGCCTTTTTTGTTTCTTTTATCATACCTTTCTAAATCCTTTATGGACTATTTCTAATGTTTCTATAGCAATACTATTGCCTGTTCCTCTAAGTTCAGGCCCTGTCCATTTGATGGGATAGGCATCTTTAAAGAAAAATCTCCAGCTTTCCTCTCTATTTTCATTGAGAATAACGACATATATATCCATTAAAGGAATAGGTTTTTTGTATAAAATTGCATCTGCTGTTTTTTGATACCAGTTCCAAAGAGTATCCGAATTGGTCATCCCCCTTTTTAGAATCAAGTTATTATGTTTAATACCTTTTGGTAGCTTATGGACAAAATCATTTCCTCCTTCAATATAATCTTCGATTTCTATCTCCTGCTGCAATCCAGACACCTCTGAAAAACCAGCCACAATTAATCCTTTGATTTCCACAAGAAAGCGAAAATCCATTAAAGGGTCTTTTCTTGTCTCAGGCATAGAATATCCCCCTTCTTTCTAAATCTTTCTGCCAGCGTTTAAGGATAAGTTTATAAATCTGATCAACTAAGTTCTGAAAATCTTTTGACTTTAAAACATTTCTATCCTTTTTAAGTATTACTGAAATAACCTCTTCTTTAGGCTGTTCTCTATTGATTTGTTTTTGAATAGTATCTTGAATAGTATCTCTAATCTTCTCTAACTGTTTGTTTGGATTTAAAAATATAAATTCTGTTTTTGTTCGCCTGAATTTATTCATTAATTCTGATTTAATAGAGGTTAGTTTATGATTGATTCCGGATAAATAAGGAGTTGATATATTTGCTTGCAACTGACTAAGTAAAATTTTATTTATACTTAAGTCTGTATTAGAAAAAAATGGTAATGTTGCAATTGATACTCTATTATATTTAGAAACTGCTTGCACATTATAGATACTTGGAAATTTTATTTCCTCAAATTCGTCCTTTGATTTAATATGTTTTATTTTTTTATATAAAAATACATTTTGTTGAATCTTTGAAATATTTTTTTCTATAAAATCAAAACTTTTTAAGCTCATTCTGGATAAAAATTTTTTAATAAAAATATCTTCCTGCATTTTATTTACAATTAAATTTGTGCCAGAATGGGCAAGAAGCAAAACCGGTAATCTGCGATAAATAACTTGAGGATTATGGATACCTATTTGATGTTTAGATTCAATATTATAAACCTGCATTTTCAAAGACAGATTTATGATATTTTTAAAGATATAATATGAAGGCTTAAATTTTAATAAATGTAGAAAAGGGAACTTTTTATTATATATTCTAAGGGTATATTTATCCCTAATTTGGTTACAAAATGCAATTGTTTTATTAATAGAATGAAACCTATCTGAGCTAAAGTTAATTTTTTCCTTCAAAATCATAAATTTCTTCATTTTTATCATTATTTTTTTATATCCTCACTCAACTTTTTATTTATTTTGTTTATCTCTTCACACCATTTTTTTCTCTCCCAATGAGTCATATTCATAATCTCTTCATATGACCAGTGAAAGTAATATGCAATAAAAGCTACCTCCTCGAATAATCTATCGAGGGGGTAGCTTTCTATTCCCCCGGGGCAGATAACTCCACCTCAAACTTTTCACCACACTTAGGGCATGTAGTTTTTATCCTGATATTACCATCTCCATTGATTCGTCTATAAAACTCCTGCAAATATGCGAGATCACTAACAAAAAGGTTTTCAATAACCCTGGGATTAACATCTGGCAAATCTCCTAATTTTACAATCACCCGCGAGAGCAGAATAATTGTTAAATAAGCCGGATTACTTTGCACCCTGGGGTCTTTCATAGGCAAAATCTCATCTGCTGCTGTAGCCAGACGCATAATTCCTTTGCGGTGAACATTTCCGTTTTCATCTACATATCCCTTTGGTAATGTAAATTCATATTCAGTTTGTAAAGGCATACACCCCTCCTTTACTTATTTAGTTTTTTCTTTAGCTTACTTTACCCTTCTCATTCCTTCATGTACAATCTCAAGTGTTTCAATGGCAATATCATTTCCTTTTGCATTTAAATCAGGTGCATCATATTTACTTGGCCAAGCATCACTAAACTCCCACCTGGCAGCAATATTTCCTTCTTCATCCATTAAGATAATAGCCATGTTCCTTCTGGCATCTTTCATCTTTCCCTGTTCTACCAATTTACGCCAGTTATAAAGCTCCATAGAATCGGTGATGCCCCATTTTAAAGTCACATTTCCATATTTCACCAAACCAGGAAGCTTTCTTACTGTAGGAGGCTCATTCCCCTCACGATATTCAATCACATCTTGAGTGCTATCAGGAATTGTTGCTTCACTAAAACCTGCCTGAATAATTCCATCAATTTCTACTAAAAATCTAAAATTCCTATAAGGGTCTTTTCTTTCTCCTGTTGGCATAGTTTACCTCCTTTTTATTCACTAATTTCTGAACCTCCTGCCCATTGGGCAATGCGGAAAATAACAAATTCTGCTGGTTTAACAGGTGCTACCCCAATAATACAAATCAGCCGTCCATTGTCTATATCATCCTGCGTCATAGTTGTCCTATCACATTTGACAAAAAAGGCTTCTTCAGGTGTAGAACCCATTAAAGCGCCATCTTTCCATACTTTGGTGAGAAAATTAGTAATTGATTGCTTTACTCTTGCCCAAAGTCTTTCATCATTGGGTTCAAAGACTACCCATTGGGTGCCTTTTTCAATAGATTCTTCAAGATAAAGAAGTAGCCTTCTTACATTAATATATTTCCATAAGGGGTCGCTTGAGGTAGTCCTTGCTCCCCAGACCCTAATACCTCTGCCTGGGAATGCGCGTATGCAGTTTACACCACGGGGATTAAGAATTTCCTGTTCACCTTGACTAATATTAAATTGGAGTCCAACTACTCCTCTAACAATTTCATTAGCTGGAGCTTTATGGACACCTCGCTCTGTATCGCTCCGGGCATAGATTCCAGCTATATGACCTCCTGGAGGAACTAACTTTGGAAGACCTGTCAAAGGATCAATAATCTTTAACCAAGGAAAATAAAAAGCAGCATATTTTGAATCTTTAGGAGGCCAAAGATTGGCAATGTTAGTATCTGATTGTTTTGACTGTAAAATGGCAAATCGGTCTCTAAGCTTTTCACAATGCTTAACCAGCTCATCTGTAACTCCATTTACAGAATGTTCGTCTGGAATGCAGACAATAGAAATCTCATCAATATCTCCAAATCCTAATAAACCCGTTTTGATTCTTTTATCATTATCAACAATCTCTCTTCCTATAAAGTCCTCAAGCTGTATGCTTCCTTCATCTCCATCAGTTAGTGCTACCCAATCTGTTATATTATCTGGACGAATACCTTCACTTTTTATCGTTATAAAGTTTGATATACCATTTACCCTCCTTTCACAATTATTTAATCCGGGAAGTGGAGACAAATTGTCATAAACTTCAACTACTTTAGGTTCGCTTTCTTCACTTTCTTTATAACGGATACTTAATTTAAATAAATTTTTATCCCTTTCATGAAGGCTGGCATCTTCAATCTTTATCTCTATTCTGTTCCCCCAAGTCCCAGGACCTATTGCAGAAACAGTAAGAGCAACATCTCCATCTTTTTTTAAATCAACTTTTGCCGTTTTAAATGAATCATTCACAACACCCACAATGCGGCCAATAAAGCAACGCTTACCCCCATTTGCAAAAAAACCGTTTACAGCATAAAAAAGAAAACCATCAGACAGACTGCCATAAAGTTTTTTAAAATCCTCAAAACTCGTTATAAGCCTAGGCTCAATAGGTCCTCTTTCAGTCTGTCCCAAGAAACCTGCTGTGCTTGTACTTACTCCTTCAATTGGTTTTGCCCCTATCTCTATTTCCTCTACATAAACACCTGGTGCTAAGTATTCTGGCATTTTTTACCTCCTTTTTACCAAATTATAATTTTTATATTTCCGTAACTTTCGTCAATCTGCTCTGACTCATCAACCCGCTCTGGCTTCTGCAATGTAATTTCTTCAATTACTTCTTTTTCATTCTTAGTTGCTTTGAGAATATATTCACCTTCTTTTAACCCGCTAAATTTAAAATATCCATCTTTATCTGTCTTTGTTGTTTTTATTATTTTTCCGTCCTGCATAATGCTTACTGTAGCTTCAGGAATTCCTTTACTTGAATCTGTTTCATCTACAACTCGCCCTCCTATTTGAATAAACTTTTCTTGTGTCATAATTTATTTAATTATTTCATATTTAAATATCTTAGTAGTTACAGCACGCCCAGTAATCTTTTCTTGTAAATCAATAGGAATAGTTACTATCAAATGAATAAATGGTTTCCAGTATTGATCAACAGCATTCCAGAACTGTCCCACACCCTGGTCTTTAAATGCATCTGGACAAGCAACAGTTATAGGAAGCTTAGGTGGAGGCTCAATATTAGCCAGATCCCCTGCTAAAACATCTTCAGGAATAAAGGAATATTTAAAAAGCACTGCTAAAATCTGGCTTAGTAAGTGATGCTCTTCTAAAACTGCATCTGTTTGAGCTGGACTCCAAGCAGTAATAATATAAAATGCATCAATTCTTACAGGTGGTTTTTCTTTGGTTACGGTTCCATCAGGATTACGCTTCAACTCCCATTCATTTGATCTCAATTCTCTATTTTCACGGATATCATAAAGATAAACATTTATGGTTGGTTTGGTAGTAGAAAGCTTACTGGCCCACTCTTTGGTAGGAATGTCAAAACTTATATCATATTCTGTTTCTGGCAGAGGAACTTTTTGTCTAAGTAAGTTTTCTATTGTTCTATCTAAGTGGCTAAGCATGGTAAGTTTTTCATTTGAACATGTTTTAATAACTTTCCTCCCTGCTGCACCACATGTGTCAGCTCATGCGCTAAGAGCCTTTTTCCTTCAGTTGTCTCAGGTTTATATCTTCCTTCCCCAAAATAAATGTCCCTTCCGTAAGTGAATGCCTCAGCATTTAAGGCCCTTGCCATGCGGGCAGCCTCACTATCAGCATGGATTCTAACATTGCTAAAATCCACACCAAATCTTTCTTCCATAAAGGCACGAATACCAGGTGGAAGTGGATTACCTAAACCTCTTGTGTGAGAAATATAAGTTTCTATCTCTGGTATTTCTTTCTCCCCTTCATCAGTAACTCTCTTGGGTTGAATAATCTCTTCCTCCTCTTCTTCTGTCTCCTGACGCTGAATAATAGGAGAAATTTCATCTATCAGTTTTGGCTGCAATCTTTCTTCTTCATAACTCACACAAGTAGAAGACGGCATAGTCATAATTTTTTCAGCTATTCTGTCTGCCTCCTTTTCATATTTATCATTTGGTTGACCAATTTTTAGTTTAGTCTGTATTTGACCAATCATGGATAATGGACTATGAACACTCTTCATCATTCTTATTACAGCCTGATTACCAACAGTTTGCTGAAAAAAGGAAATAGGACTAACAGAAGATTTAGGTTTAAAAAACGTCAAGGGAAAAGCCTTTAATGTTTGTTTTGATTTCTTTATAGGTTTGGCATAGGTTAACATAAAAAATCCTCCTTAAAGCTTAAAATTTGAGGGCTGAAATGTTTTTCCCATCTTTTGTAATTCTCTTTTTATACCTTTCATAATATGCTCCATTGTTATTTTTCCTTTATCCTCAGCCGCATAAAAAGCAGCCGCTAAGGCAACATTTCTAATGTTAGCTCCACTTAGCTTGAATTCTTTAGCTAAGAAAGCAAAATCAATTGTTTGTTCTAATGGAGTTTCTTTAGGAAATACCTTCTGCCATATTTCTTGACGCATCTTTTCATCAGGAAATGGAAATTCCACGATAAAATGCATGCGTCGCACAAAAGCTTCATCAATATTACGATGAAAATTACTGGCAAGAATAACTATCCCATTATATTCTTCAATTCTTTGTAAAAGATAACTAACTTCTATATTAGCATAGCGGTCATGAGCATCTTTTACATCAGTACGTTTACCAAAAAGGGCATCAGCCTCATCAAAAAAGAGAATAATACCTGTCCCTTCAACTGCATCAAATATTTTTGCTAAATTTTTTTCTGTTTCTCCAATATACTTGCTTATTATCCGAGAAAGATCAATGCGATAGAGATTAAGCCCTAACTCATGAGCAATAATCCCAGCAGCCATAGTCTTACCTGTACCTGGAGCCCCAATAAAAAGAACATAAATACCCTGAGTAGGAAATTTCTTTTTAAATCCCCACTTTTCAAACACTTGATATCGATGCCTGCAGAAAGAAATAATCTCTTTAAGTTGATTTAACCGATCTTGAGGAAGAACAATGTCTTCCAACTTATAAGACAACCTGAGTCGCTGAGCTAAATGGTTTAGTTTATGAGAAACTCTTTGATGGCAAATTTCATAAATAGTCTTTTTGTTAATTTTACCATTAGTAATCTTATATGCCTTAAGTAGTTGCACAATTTGATTTATTTCCTCTTGTGTGAATTTAAATATACCGCTTAAAATTTGAGCAGTCTCTTTAGTCTGATCTAAAATAAGATCTTTTAACCCATCTTCCCAAAATTTGCAGGAAGTAGGATAATCAGGATAAGAAAAAGAGGTTGTTAAAAATAAAAAATCTTTAGGAAGATATTGTGGTTGCCAGGGTTTATCTCCAGCACAAAAAACAAACCATGTAAAATCTTTTAAAATTTTGAAAAAAATAGATTCATAAAAATGAGATTTTTCGTGCGTATAAAGAGTTTCAAAATGATTAAAATAAACTAAAGAACCCGAAAGCAAGGCTTCACGAAATATTATACTTAACAATTCTTCTAATTTAGCAGGAGAATCTATAATATACTCGGTATTTACTTCAAGAAGATTATAGCCTATGGTTTGAGCCAGATCTAAAGCAAAATTTTTTCTCCCAGAGCCGTATGGACCATATATATAGAGAAAGAATTTTTTCCTTTTTTCTATACCTGTGTTTATAGCATTTAACAAATTTTTTATTTTGACTGATGATTCTCTTTTTTTGGAAACAGGAAATAACAGCTGAGCAAATGTCTTTAGTCGGTTGTCTAAACTATAATATCCCAAAATAAAATTTCTAACCGATTCTTCTAATCTCAGTGGACAGGAAAGCCAAGAAGTTTCTGTAGAATTTCCTACAAATCTTAAAAGGCGAAATTTAAAAAGGGGAGAATGAGGTAAAAAATAAGGTAAAATCCTTAGCCTTTCAGCTTCATCTTTACAAAGGAGAAAAGAAATTAAAGAAATAGTAGGATATTTGCGAGTGAGGTCGTCTTGAAGATAGGCATATATCCTTTCATACTTCACATCAATTTCAGGGGCAAAAACAATTAAAAGAATCTGTTTTTCTAATTCAGAAAGATGGAATAACTTTCCTAAAATGTCTAAACCTGGTAAACACTGCTTTGATATAAATGTCTGTTTAGTATCAAAATTAGAAGATTTTAAATACCTTTCTACCTCTTCAGGTGTAATACAAAAGAATTTAAATTCTGTTGATTTTGAAATATTTTCTTTTTCTATTTTTTGACTGATAAGTCCATCAAGATAAGCAAGTGCTTCATGGAAATTTAATTCCATAGGTATTTTCCTTATAACAAATTTTAAATTTTTGTCAAGAAAAAAACTTTTCAAAATAGCAAAGGTAAAAAATAATAAAGCTTTTATTAAATTTTCTTTTGACTAATTTAAATTAAAAAAAATTTTCTTTTTTAATTAATTTTTCAGGATAGAAATTTCTCTTTTGCTCTAAATCTAAGATTTTTTTGAATTCAGCAAATTTGTGCTCAACTATGAACATATATATGGACATTGAAAATTTTTCGTAAGTGCCCAATAGTGACGTTTCAAATTTCTAATCCAATTTCTTTAAGGATAGTTTTTATCTTTTTCGTTATGATATCTTTCTTTTCTGGCTTAACATAAGTTGTTCTAAATCCTTTAACCCTCCTCTTATATTTCCAATAGTTCTACCTCTCTATTAAGCATGAACATAATAATTTTGTAATCCTTTTCTAAAATAAATAGAAGAATAACTTTCTTATCCCGTAAGTATTTTTTATCTTTTAGGTAAAAGGCAATATTTCAAATTGCTTTATTATAGTGCTTGTGGTTTCTTGCAAATGCAAATCAAGCAAGGATTTGGTAAGTAATAAAATTTCTCTTGTCTACATTTCAAAATTTATCTAAAATAATATTTTTATAAAAAAATTAAAAAATTGCAGGAGGAGGATATTATGGAAAAAAATTTATTAACCCCTAAACTTTTAGGTGGAATTGGTGCCGTTCTTTGTGTATTATCAATAACACCTTATTTAGGTACAATCGCTGGTATAGCAGGTATAATTACTGTTTTGATCTCATTAAACATGTTTTCTAAAATATTCAATGATCCTCAAATTTTTAGAAATGCTTTAATTTCTATAATTATCTCAATTATTGCGGTTTTATTGATGTTTTTCACTATAGGATTAGGATTTTTTTCTATGATTATGAAATCAGGCTCCTATCCTTATACAGTAAATTCCTTAAATATAGGAAAGGAAGTCTTATTTTCTATCATATTGATTTACATTTTATTTATAATA
>Ga0190367_1000814_pt1 | contig 20341 bp, 14 predicted proteins | sample 4872181011_MG_FD_171838 | JGI IMG/M metagenome (GOLD analysis project Ga0190367, IMG submission 171838) | Hydrothermal vent microbial mat bacterial communities from Southern Trench, Guaymas Basin, Mexico - 4872-18-10-11_MG | ecosystem: Environmental > Aquatic > Marine > Hydrothermal vents >...
CTATCCCATTAATCCTCCTCACATGTAATAACTCATAGTCATCACAATTACCTGGAACAAATAATAAGGGTTCATTACCCTTCAACGATTTAAGTATTTTTATTGCTTGATCTTTACTTCTAAAGTACGTCATATCACCTATAACCACAGTTAGATCTTTCTTTATATTGGCAAGCTTCTTTGCATACCTACTTCTATCATGTATATCCGTAACAGCTAGTATCATCATGTTAATAGCCTCAATACTAGATTATGCATTATATCTACTTAAAAAGTTAAATATTTAGCCTTCTTAAGAACAATAAGTACGATTTTACACGATCATACTCATATTTATTCTTTCATTATTTAAATTATGGGTTAGGTAGCTATCAAGTAGTTAATCATTTATAACATATTTATCCCAAATATATACTTGGAATGATAAATACAGCCAGCACCGAGACGGTGAAGAACAACACCTAGGCTGAGAGCTTTATCCTTCTTATAAATAATATAATTAACAAAGCCAATAATACCATTAATGGTAAAGGTAACAATGATATGCCTTCTATAGTATTAATTCCTTCCCTTTCTGTTTTAGTTATTGTCATTGTTGTTTCCTTAGTTATGAACTTTACAGTTGTATAGGTTACCGTGGTTGTTGAAGTCCTGGTAGTGAATTTTGTATGGGAGTGGTTTATAGTATCATTTATTGTTACTTTTATAGACTTCATTGGCTCGTTATTCACATATACTGTTATTACATAGAATCCCGGCGTTACATCGTTTATGCTATATGTGTGTTTTTTAGTTGTCAATACTTGTATTGCTGGTCCTGTCCATTCCCAAACATAAGTATAGATGTTAATGTTGTTCTCTTCTCTTTCTATTCTGCCCCAGTCTACTTTAAATCCTCCATGTCTAAATACCATAATCAGAGTGATATTGAGTTTTAAAGAGTTATCCTTCTTGATAGTAGTAGTTTTCATGTCTGTACTGTACGGTTTTGAAGTAATCCACTTCTCATTCTTAACAGGTTCGCCTATTATTAAAAGAAGATCTCTTTTCAATCCTTGAAATAGTCTACTTTCTTCGATAATAGTGTACTCTTCCTCTTCACCATTAATAACACTTTTGAAAATGGTTTTACCGGGATAAGTAAGTGGTGGAGTAAGTATTACATTAAGTATGTGTCCAGTTAGCTTACTCAATCTTAACTTCACGTAGGCTGTACACTTTTTAGAATAGTAGAGGTTATACCTACCGGTTCCCATAGCATAAAGTATATGGTATTCTCCATTCTTTAAATGGATATAATAACTATACCTTACATTAATAATGAACGATTTGGGGAGATCAGTGATGTTCCATGAAAGCAGAGGGTAAACTCCTTCCACTGTCTCATATCTAAACTTTCTAAGTCCCTTAGAAGTTTCTATATACCCTTCATCGACTATGATCCACTTCAATGGTTTATTATTTAAGGTTACGATAATACTATCCCTATTTACATGTGGGGGTATAGGAAAGTACATAGTGACCTTTTCAAACTCTACGTTCTTAAAGGGATACGTTCCATTAACATTAACAAGTAGTGTGGTCTCATTTACCTTTTCAATACTAATCTCTATGAATTCTTTCTCCAGAATTAGTGTTGGTACTGGTATAGGATTAGCATATGTTATGGGTGTAAATAGCATTCCTATCACAATAACTAAGAATACTATTGTTAATCTCACAGTTTTTATGAAACAAATCATACTCTAAATACCTCCATCTAAACTATCTACCTTATTCTATTAAGTACTATTCACTAGTACACTATACTTCACGAATTCGTATTATCCTTCTCGTTATAGATTTAAGTATTAAGAGAGATAATAATAATCCACGAGCTAACATTAACTCTCACATATGAGGCTTAAGTTATGTTTGATTCCCGAAACATAGAGGCTAGGGTTGAAGTATATTTACTCTATAAAGGCGAGGTAATATTAGATCATAAGCTTACTGAAGTACTTAAGCTAATAGAAAAGAAGGGTAGTATACTAGCAGCATGTAGAAGTCTCGGTATTCCCTACTCGCGTATTTGGGAAAGAATAGTGAAGGCTGAAAGAGTCCTTGGTGTAAAACTTGTTGAAGCTAAACGTGGAGGCAAGGGTGGAGGGGGAACAGTATTAACACCAGAAGCTAAGAACATTCTAAAAATATACTATGAAGCTCTAAGTAAGATAAGACCTTGTGCTTCACTCTTAGGGAGAACGCCTACAATTGAAAAGCCATCACCTGAATTAACAGTAATAGGTAGTCATGATCCCATACTAGAACATATAATTGGCATCCTAAGATCTAGAGGCTTAAAGGATATTGAAGTCCAGTGGGTTGGCTCTTTAGGGGGACTAGCAAGTATTATCCTAGGCGAGGCTGATATCGCTGGGGTACACCTCTTCGATTATAATACTAAAACTTACAATATACCGTTCATTGAGAAGTTCTTATTAAAGAATGAAGTTGCCCTAGTAAAGGGTTATGAAAGAGAACTAGTATTTGCCATGAAACCAACATTAGACTTAAACGATATACGTGAAATCGTTAATGGATTAGCCTCAGGGAGATTAATATTAGCCAATAGGATAAAGGGTGCTGGTACAAGAGTATACCTAGATTACATATTAAAAAGCTATGGTATTGATTCGAGAAAGGTAAAGGGATATGAAACAGAATATAGAACGCACTTTGATGTGGCATCAGCTGTAGCTATGGGTAAGGCTGATATTTGCTTAACACTTAGACATATAGCGCACTTATATTCACTCAAAACAATACATGTAACATGGGAACCATACGACTTTATAGTTCCTCTTAGTAAACTTAATAAACATAGTGTAAAATTGTTCTTTAATACACTTAAAGAGGCTAAATCCATTATAGAGAAATTCATAGGCTATAAAGTTTCAAAGAATATCGGCGAAGTAATCTACACATAAGGGTGTATGTAGGGTGGGGTAGAGGCTCACCTTCATCCCTGCCCACGTGGGGGTGTCTGGTGAGTGTCGCTTCACCCATATAAATAATGGATACTGTACGGGGTAATAAGATTTAATAGTCTTAGACTATTTAACCGTGAGAAGATGAGATAAAATAATGTGGATTTTAGGCTTTCACCTTTTCTATTCTTCTTGCTTCTCTCTCTACTTTCTCTATAGCTTTAGCTGATCTTGCTAAATCCCTTATTATATCGTTCTTACAGACTATTCCTAAGACTTCTCCTTCAGCATTTACCACTGGGATGCCATCAACATTGTATCTTTGCATTAATTCTATAGCACGATTAATATCATCTTTTACGTCTACACGTACTCTAATTGACACCATTACATCCATAGCTAGAAGTGGTGTTATTTTTATGTACCTTCCCTTTCTTTCAGCTCCTCTAACAAGCTTTCTTATCCATATAAGCCTCCTACTTTTAATTCCTGTTTTTGCGTCTTCAAATGCTACGAATGGTATTCTGTTCTCTGAAATTATACCTCTAAGTCTACCATCGTAAACTACTAGTGCATCAAGATAGAACATTTTCATCCTGGTTATTACATGATGTAGTGAGTGATGTGGATGTACGACACTAATACCTCTTGGTGTCATCACATTTTCTACTAGACCTCTACTTTTAGCCTTGAGCAGGGCGAAGACAACATCATCTTTAGTTATAAACCCTAATAGTGATCCATCCACATCAACCACTTTAACTAATGATACTTCATTTGTTATCATCTGTAGTGCTATATCCTCTATTCTAGCATCCTTTGGTACAGCTGGGGTATTTCTCGTAATAATATAATCGATGAATAATCTGTCATAAACCCTTCTTCTCCAGAGAGGACCTTTAGTACCTATAGCTCTAAGCATATTACCCTTTGATATATAACCTACTATCTCGTTCTTCTCATCAACTACCAAGAGATAATTAGTTTTCCTACGTAACATTTCTCTTCTAGCATGCTCAATAGTATCGTTTATTAATACTGCGGGCATAGTCTCTCTCATGATATCTTTAGCTTTAATACCGATAGCTATCGTCGGTTGAACTCTAGCAACCAATACTTGCTCTAGAACTTCACTTTCAGTCTTAACTTTCACTTGCTCAGTTACAGCAACAGGCTTAGGCATTGGAGTTATGATTACTGGTGGTGGCACGACTCTACCTGGCACAACGCCCTCAATGAATGCTCCAGCTAAATCCTCCATAGTAACTACTCCTACAAGCTTACCATCTTTATCGACCACTGGTAAAACATGGACACTTTGTTCAACCATAATCTTAGCTATATGTGTTATAGGCATATCAGGTGTAGCAACATATGTTCCTCGCATCATTATAGTTTTTACTTTTGCAGGTGATGGAGCCATGTGTTCAGCTTCTCTATGAAAGTACCATCTACCCGTATTAATGAAGTCTTCAACAGAAATCGTACCTATAGGAATTCTCTCATCACTACTCTTAACTACTACTAATCCTGGGATCCTACGGTAGACTATCTTAGACCAGACTCTATTAACTCTCTCCTCTGCAAAGGTTACATAGTCATTAAGTTCTTCCTCCATCTTCATGATATCAATAACGTGTTCAGCTTTAGGTGTAATACCGTATTTGAGGAGCGCATCTACAATACTTCTATATGATATTACTCCTCGAAACTCTGGCTCCCCAATAGACTTAACGACAGGTGCACCTTGCACTTTAAACTCTTTCAACATGTGGTATGCTTCATTAATGTCTAAGATTTCAGGTATATAGGGGCTTGTCCTAATAACATCCTTTACTAAAATGTTACTTTTTGCTGATGTAACAGTCAATATGTCAAAGGGAGTTATATAGCCTTCAAATTTCTCATTATAGGGGCTTCTGAAGACAGGAATAACTTCTTCTATACCTTGTGTTCTGAGATCAGCTCTTACTCTTATTAACAACATGTCGTAATATGCTTTAACTTTTGGTGTTTTCGCAATCTCCCATACTCTTAGCATACTCTTACCCACTAGAAATCTACATACCCTAACGCATGACTAAAGAGGGAAAAGACTATATATAAATGTTTTAAATCTTAAAATTCAACTATTGTTGAATATCCAATTAGACCATTAATGTTCGAAGGTTCGGTTTCAAGAATACGTACCATTATAGTACCTGAGGGTGTATTAATGGGTATTACGTAGTTTTCCCTAGCTGGTTTACCTACTAAACTATGCTTTATATGAGCTAATAGCATTATTGAAGGCTTCTCGCAGTTAGTCAAGTTAACTTTAACCTTGTTGAAAACTTTTCTTCTTGAATACTTACACCTACTAACCTTAACCACTTTCTCAGTGAGATCAAGTAGTTTAGCTGTTTCTGGATTAACCTTTATTTGATTAGGGGGATCGTCATAACTAATATTGCTCATCAATATAACATGACCATCTTTAAATGTTAGTTCTAAGTAATCTCCTGATTTGGCCTTGAGTATCTTAGCTACACTAACACCTACCTTAACACTACTGACATTTACGGTATGGCACGTTAGTGGGATAGCATACATCTCTAGGCACCTCTATAGCGTCATTCCTGTAATTCCATATGCTTAAGGAATGCTTTTATAAATCTTACTAATAGTATGACTTTACCCCTTATTATGGGAGGTATATGTGCTAGTGGTGAAAATATTATGTTAAGCTAAGCCGTAGTGCAGATATAGCGATAACCTGGCTTACAATAGCATATGCAATTGCTAAAGATAGATAGTTTATGTCAAGAAGGAACCCGTAAACCAAACCACTGATGAAGAAGCCAAAGCCATAAGCCGTATAGAATAATCCATAAGCTAATCCTCTAATATTGATAGGCGACATTTGTGCTATTGCAGCTCTATATATCGATTCTTGCATACCATAAATCATACCAAACACTACTATTGCCATGATAATATTGAGTACCCCGCCGATAAAGGTCAAAATAGACGGTATTACAGAAAGAGCGAAGGGTACATATAACACCCTCCTACCATACTTGTCAAAGAGTAAACCCGCCAAAGGAGCTATTACCGCATCAACTCCTTGGGCTATTAGGTATAATATAGGTATTGCCCAAGGAATCATCTTGGGAGCAACCTTATATAATATCAGTGATATGTGGATAAGGCCCATAGTATTAATTGTGACAGAGAGAATATACCATTTAAGAGGCTGCGGTATACTATAACTACTTGACTTATATGATCCTACTTTATCTTGAATCTGTATTGTATATGATTTAAGCTTTAAATAAGCTAGTGATAAGGTTAAGACTAATATCATGTAGGGTATAAGCAAAGACATAAAGGCATGAGTAAAACTATTACTAGTAATATAGAGTACCATTGTTACAATTAATGGCCCCCCTATTGCACCTATCTGATCCATTAACTCATGTAATCCAAACGCCTTCCCTAAACCTATTTTTTGAGTTATACTTGACAGTAATGTATCTCTAGCAGGACTCCTTATGGCCTTGGCTAATCTCTCTATTAAGATGAGGATTATAGCTATTTGCCAGCTACCAGCTAGTGCAAGGAGAGGGATGGAAATTAGAAGTAAATATCCTAATATTGTAAACTTCCAGTAAGCTCGAGTCGTATCAGCCAGGTATCCACTAAGAAGCCTCAGACCATAACCTAAGAATTCTCCTAGCCCACCAGTAAAACCGACTATGAAGGCTGAGGCCCCTAACGTATAGAGGTAAACAGGTATTATACTACGAGCCCCTTCATATATTAAATCACCAGAGAGACTTATGAGGCCAAAAAGTAGAATAGCCAGATACGCAATCCTCCTTAAATCCACGTCTCCTCTATCCATGGTTTAAACCTAGTACTTTTATTGTTATATCAGAAAATATCCTTTCCTTAAAAACATTTATTACAGTAGTGAAGAAGCAGTCTACTTTCATTTAGTTTTCATTTAGTAACTTTAGATAATTCAGAGAATATGAGGTTAACATGTATTCACCGAAAATCTTAAAAATAAGCATTTACCTTAAAAACCCTAAGTAGTCTAAGGTTAGCTTCCATCTAGCATGAGAGCATATAAGTATAGGCGTTACTAAATATAATCGAGGCTTAATTCGGAATGACAATTAATGTAAAAGATAGATGCCCTACGGGCATCATCGGTCTTGACGAGATCCTTGGAGGAGGCTTCATAAGAGGGACAATAACACTTCTCATAGGCGCTCCTGGAACAGGTAAAACAACCTTTGCTGCTAAGTTTATTTATGAAGGAGCTAAGAGGTGGAAGGAGCCAGGAATTTATGTAAGTTTTACTGAGTCAAAAAGTAAATTTATGAATTTTATGAAATCACTTGGATTAGACTTTAAGGAGCTAGAGAAAAAGAAATTATTCAAGTTCATACAATATCCTACACCTATAAGTAAACAGGCTATAGCTAGTATCTTAAATGATATGCTAACGGCTATCGATAACTTTAAAGCTAAGAGGGTAGTCATAGACCCTATAACCCCACTTTCATTACTACTTGACCATAATGAGTTAAGATCTTTACTTCATAATACATTGTCTAAAATAACTGAAGCATTAGAAGCAACAGTTATTCTAATTTCTGATGAGTCACTTTATAGAGGGCTCTTAGGTTATGGAGTTGAAGAATTCATTGTTGATACGATAATAAAGTTAAAGCTTCTTGAAACAGATAGTGTCCCTTCAGCACCAAATAGGGTAATGGACATAATTAAGATGAGAGGTCAAAGGGTCTCTCCAACACGATACTACTTCTCCATAGTACCTAAAGAAGGAATATTGGTCTTTACAAACTTCCTTCTCTCTCGAATAACTAGAGAGCCCTCATGGGAAAAGCTGAAAACAGGAATAGATCTACTTGATAAAATCCTTGATGGAGGGCTAGTTAAAGGTTCATCCACATTAATATATGGTCCAAGTGGCTCAGGTAAAAGCCTTTTAGTGTTAACAATATTAGCCAACATAACTCTTGAAGGAAAGAGTACAATATATATTACATTCAAAAGAACAAAAGCAGAAATAAAGAGAACTCTAAGATACCTAGGTTATGACCCTGACGTGCTTGAGCAAAAAGGATTAACTATAGAAAGTATGGATCCTAGAGAAGTTATAGCAGCCGAAATGCTCTATCAGTATATGGAATATTATGATAGAGGTTTAGGAAGGGATCTAAAAGTAGTAGACAACCTTGATGAATTTATTGAAGAGCACGGGTTTAATATTACTAGAAGACTATTAAAGAATATGATATACTTTGATGAATCAAAAGGTATAACATCAGTATTCTGTTTAACCACACCTAGTCGGAGCAAATTAGCCACAAGACTAGAACCATTATTTAATAACGTAATAGTCTCCGACATTGAGGTAACCAAAGATGAAAAGCTTATTAGAACACTCAGATTTAAAAAGATACCATTTAAAGCAGCTAGTACCACAAAATATGTTCTTTCGCTTGAAGAAAATAAAGTAAAAATTTATGAATTCGAAAGGTAAGAGGTCTCATATGTGATGAGTAGCCTTGATGAGAGATTACTCGAAAAGGCTAGGAGCATAATAAGAGAAATCATACGTAAACTTTATGGAGAAGGCTTCCTAACCGTAATGGTCTTTCATATAAGAAAGATTCTAGGATCAAGTAATGTTAGCCTAATTAGACTACTCATTGAAGACCCTAAGAAGATTTACGAAGCCATGAAAAATCTTTATGGTGGTGAAGATACTTTAGATTCATTCCTAACTGTAACATTATTAGCAATAAATGAGATGATAGGATATGTTATGTCCCCTCAAGAGGTAATAGAAGCTTTCAAAACAGGTAATAGAGAAATTATAACTAAATATATTCGCTTTCTCATATGGCGTTATGAAAGAAGTAAAGGCGGTCTTGCATAATAAGTACGTGTCTATTTTAACCTATTTTAATTACTCTTATTTTATGTTCTTTCTAGATGATACTTTAACACCTTTTCAAGTAACTCTTTGAATGCCTTATCATCTCCCTGTTTTAATGATTCAAGCGCTCTATCTACCTCATGAGAGAATATAGGCCTTAACACGAGGTACAGGTAAAAGTCTGCGGATTCAACACTATCGAAATACTCTATTAAACTTCTATATGCCTCTAAGGGGTCTTCAAGAAGTAATGTAAGGAAGTCTTTATTGTATTTTATGGAATAATACTTGTCTACGACAACTGACATTGCAACAGCAGACTTCATTACCTGTTCTATAGCTTTCTTCTTTAGTAGCTCGACTATCTTGCTGCTCATCATAGGGCTGTACCCTCACAGCACTCCCGGTTATATTGTTTTACTTCTCAGGTCTTATTTCGATTTTCCCTCCCTCACCTATTATTAGCAGGGCTTGTTTCGTTGGTGTTGCAGCTCCTCTATGTTTCCACACTATAAGCCTTCTTTGAAGTTCTTCTTTCGCCCGTTCATATCTGAGGACTATTATCACGTCAGCTATGGTATCTAATTCTACATGTTCCTCTGGATAATTAGCAGCATACGTGAATATACCTGTTATACCTAGTCTTTTAAGCATTGTAAATAGATTAACTGAGCTAAACCAGAATTCTCTAACTCCACCTATTTTAGTTATTTGAGTTACACCATCAAAGATTATGATTTGTGGTTTATACTCCTCTATAGAACGTATTATTTGATACATAAGTAGGTCGTAAGTATATGTGGTAACGTTTAAGCTGACAAAGCTTATTGGTAGCTTAGAGATATCATAACCTAGAGCATTAGCTTTCATCCTCATTTGTGCAGGAGGCTCTTCAAAGCTAATATAAAGAGTTTTGGTACCCCTTGAGGCATTATGTAATGCTATAAGTAGAGAGAGCAATGATTTACCTGAGCCTGAAGGTCCAGCAATTAGTACTTGTGCACCTTTAGGTATGCCCCCGCCTAGCAGTTTATCAAGGTTATGAATACCAGTTTTTACTAACTCTTCACCAAAACTAATTATTCTTTCCGGACGTTCAACTATTAATGGCTCTATACCTTTTTCTGGAGTTATAACAAATGGCATTTCTATAAGGCTTGTTGGTGACCCTCTCATTTTCCTAATTTCTATGAGGCGTCGTGTAAGCCCTTTCTCTCGTTCCATTTTTAGAATGAGAACTCCATCAACAACGAACTCTTCTACTCCGAAACCTACTGTTGTTGCTCCATAGGGCATATCGGCTATTAGTAAAGTGGTTACACCAAATGGTTTTAAACCTCTAAATATTGAGCTGTGAATTAATGACCTGGTTTTAGTTTTTCCTAAAACTTGGGCCATTGCGGTCATGCTGTCAATAACTACTCTCTTAGCTCGCAATTCAACAACCTTGTCTAGTAGGATCTTAATGATTTGTGTTAGAGCTTCTTCATCAATTACTGTTGGTAAATCAATGAATCTGAAGAGGTTTCTTTTCTCAAGTTCTTCAAAATTCATATTCAACTCTCTCATATATCGATAGAAATCTTTTCTTGATTCAGCAAAACTCAGGTATACTCCTGGCTCTTTCCACCTCTTAGCTCCTTCGTAAATAAATTTAGCAGCTAAAATAGTTTTACCTGCACCAGGATTACCTGCGACGAGGATTACTCCCCCTCGGGGAAAGCCTCCGCCCAATATTTCGTCAAGCTTTGGTATACCCGTGGGTACCTTTTCCACGGTTACTACCTCGTCATACTATTTTAAATTGGACAATTGTAACATATATAAATCTTGTTACTTTCATCTTCCAGACGGGTATAGAATAGAAGAATTAGTAAAATTAACATACTACAGTAGAGTGGTACATTAGCCGTATTTCAGTCAGGGAGGGCTTCTTCATCGTTTTCGGCAAGGGCAAAACTCATCATCTAATCTCAAGAATACTATATCATCAGTTAGAGAAATAAACATTTCATATATCTTTATTATTGGCTAACTCTTACTCTTATACTAATTGTAAAGGTACTCCTTTGTATACATCCCTCTTTTAGAGGCATATTCAATACTAATTTTAACTTATATTCGCCTATACCAAATCCCTGCTATTACTAGAGTATTCCATGATAAATTCAATACTATTCGTCTTGGTGAGATAATATCTTTATGTGTTAATATAACTACTGCATCATCAGTAAACAATGACCTACTAAAGCTCTTACTATACTCTTTAGCCTTAGCGATAATTAGTTTATTGTAAAATGTGTATCTGCCATAACTTATTTTCGAATGTAATTCAAGCCTAGCCTCTCTAGCCTTACCAATTATAGGCCTGTATATAGTTCCTTGAATTCTATTGCCTCGGCAGCAGCACTTTCTGAAGTTACTCTAATGTTCAATTGTTTTTCCTCAAACTTTAATGTACGAGGATCAATAATAATGAAAAGGGTATCTTGAAATTCTGGGTCAAGAAGTCTAAATGCTGGTGCCTTTATATAACCTGTACCATTCAATGACTAATGGTGTTTGTTTCTCTTTAACTACGATAGGCTTCGGCATCACTAAGTCCTCCTCGATTATGGAATTCCATATATTTACTCCTTAAACATATTTCTAATAGTATTACAGTGAGGTTTCGGTATGACCTTAACGTGGATACTTGATGAAAAGATTGCAGTATCACCTATGTTATGGAATGATAAAGTAGTAGAGCTAAGTAGAATAATCAATGGAGTCGTCATAGTAGTTGAGGAGGACGAATTAGAACACGACATAAAATTGTGGGATAAACTCAAAGTACCTTATATTCACATACCAATACCTGAATCCTCAGCCCCTACAACACTAACATTATACTATATCATTAAATGGATATGTAGGATAATAAAGAGTAATGGCAAAATACTCATCCACTGCTATAGTGGTAAAGGTAGAAGCTGTTTAGTAGCTGCTGCTTACTTAGTATACTCACTTAGGAAAGAGCCCACTGAGGCTTTAAAGATAATTAGGAGTAAGATACCTGGTGCTCTTAGCTCATTAAGGCAAGTTCACTGTTTAGAGAATTTCGCAACACTATTGAAAATATTACCAGAGCCTAAACTCAGTATAGTATTCGATTTAGGCTTAAAATACGAGTTTGGTAAGGGATTAGAACATGCTTCTAGAGTTACTGAATTATGTATTAAATTATGGTGTCAACTTAAGGATCATCTAGGATTAGGAAAAGATATTAGCTCTTTACTTTTAACAACAGTTATACTCCAGGATATAGGATGTAAAATAATGGAAGATCATCATGAAAAATATTCAATTCTTTTACTGGAAAAGCATATGGATAACCTAAAGAATGTATTCTCGTTAAGCGAAATTAACATGATAAAAATGTTAATAGAATACCATGAACCTAAAATACCCCTACCCGCTACCTATAGAGACAAGCCGCTATTAAAGGATGATATAACACGATTACTAGAGATAATAAGGGTAGCAAACGTATTAGAAGACCTCCTTGGACCTCACATAGATGACATAGAGGTAAAAATTCGAAATAATAGGATGATTGATGTAAAGATTTACTCAACTACACCATTTATCTCTGACCTTCAAATTCCAAAAGCGATACCACTGAATATAGAAAATACCACACTACATGTGAAAATCGTAGAAGAATGGTTATGAGAAAAATAAAGTAAACTGTACTCTCATTTTCTGAGCCTAACTAAGATCACTAAAGCCAGCAAGATAATAGGTATAATAATGAACATTAAGGATGATCCTCCCTCTCCATCACCACTTGATACTGTGAATTCTCTATAAGTGACGATCTCTCGTACGCTATCATCGTATATTATGAAATATACTTTATCTCCAGCTTCAACATTATATTGCCTTAAGTCAAGCACATATTCTATAATGGATTCATCCATTACTGGACTAATAGTTAGTACGTCTGCTTTAAGCAATTGATTTTCGTCATCTGTCTTTCTAATCCATAATACTTTAAGCTTTATAGGGCTCTTAAGGAAGGTTACCTTCTGTATATCAAGTGAAACTGCAACTTTAACTATAGCATCCTCAGAATACTCTGGTTTAACGTCATCCTCACAGTTTGTAAAGCTTATACCTTTAATTAAATCCCTTACAGTAATCTGCATTACTTTGCCAACTTCACTCTCCTCCATCTTGGTCTCCTTCTCTACCTTCTCTTCTAGCTGCTCCCCTTCTATGCTCAAATTGCTTTCATACCACCATACACTCTCCTTAAACGCGGTCATATTCACCTTTGATTTCTCAATTATCTCTCCTTTACTAGATATCTTAATTTTCTCTCCGCTCTTCACATGTACTACTTGGCTTCCCATATGAACCTCTAAATTACCTTCAATAGTAGCTACAATAACGTTTTCATCAACTTTCCCTACAATGAACTTGCTTCTCGGAATAATGTACACGTTTGAACCACTAACCATTATGGGTATAGGTTGTCCTCTCTTAGGGCCATAAAGGAAATGCCCATAAGCTAGTCCTATTAATCTTATTCTGCCTTTCTCAAATATTAGCTGAGAGTTAGGCAAAGCAGACACTAAGAGAGCTTTAGGAATACCTGAGGGCGTAAATAATATTACCTGGGCTGGGGCATCTAACAATACTTTACTTCCTGGTTCAGCCGAGAACGTGGTAAAAGTTCCCCATTGAACTAAATGTTTTCCATGACTACATACAATATATGAGCCTGAAGGTAGGCCTGAAGGCCGCACTTTGTATAATATTGAGGGATTTACGTAAACTATTACTGGGCATCCTAGGACTATACCCGAAGGTGAATAACGTTTGTTTAACACCACTTTAATGTTATAGTATTTTTGGCTAGCTAATGTTATAGCTTTATCCCATAGACTAGGGTATCTTGCTACAGCGAGATATATCCATTCCTGTATTGTTATAGGCCAGAATCCTTTCACCTTTGTTCCTAATTTTAATACACTCCAGTACATTCTATACGCTTGAATGACTCTGTTTCCGTCAGGCTTACTAGGATTACCATAAAGTAATGCTAGAAGGAACCCTGCCACTCTACCTTCAACTGTAGCGCCATCATAGCCTCCTAAATGTGCATTACCATAGTAGTCTTTCGGGTTATTATAAAACTCTGTCTTCAGTGGTATGACCTTATTATAGTATGGTAGACTTCTAATGTACTCTGTTAGTAGTGATGCTAAGAATTCACTGTGACCTTCATCGAAGGCTCCCATGCATTTTACTGTTTCTAGCGGTAATGGTATATTATATGTTTTCCCGAAGATAAGGTATTTCTTAACTTTTAATGTTACTGGATACGGCTTGTATGTGGTTTGATGTGGTGTCCCTAGGAGGAATGTGTCAATCCACCATTCTCTTGTAAAGACGCTGGTCCACCATGCTAGCTTGGTTGGCTGTATTCCAGGTGTGGGTGTGAATGGGAAGTAGTGCATTTTTAGGTAATGGCCGAACTCGTGAAAGAATGAGTCAATATGTGATAGTGCACCAGCGAGTGAGTACATACTCTCAGCTTCTGGTAATAGTATTTTATCATCTCTAGGGTCATACTTTGGATTAGCTACTCTTGTAGTATATTCTATTGGTGCCATATGAACAAATGCTGGAGAAACTCCTGTATTTGCGTCTTTTAACACTTTCACTAGTATGCCTCTTAAAAGTGATTCCCAAGCTGGATATGTTCTAACTCTAACTTTGAATCCACGTTTAACCTCAACTGGAGGGCTACCTTTAAGTACGACTGTCCAGTCTCCACCCCATGGCTTAATCCAACAGTTTAATGTCTCAAGTACCTTTATGCTCTTTAGCTTATAGATGCCATAGTTGCCTTTAACTAAGGTTACCTCATACTTTATTCTAGCTTCAGGGAATAGAGAAAAGACACCGAATTTGTCTATTAGAAGGCTACTTTTAGCTATAGACTCTATTTTCAGTACGTACGTGGCTTTAGGGACATTAGGCTTTAGTATTAATTCGCCTATACTTACAGTGCTTTTAAATATTGGATTAGACTTTTTATCACTAACTGAAATTGCTGAGACAAATACTTCTGCATTAAACTGATCTCTAAAATAATCGTCGAAAGCTGGTTTAACCTCAGGTCTAAAATCTGCTGTTACACCGCTTTCAATTTCAAACTCTACAACCTTACTACCAACATAATACTTTAGCTTCTCCTCCTTCAGTGTCTTCTTAAGGGACTTAGCATATAAGCCTACTATAACATAGATCTCTGTGACATCTTTACCGTTATATTGCTTTGGTATCTTAACCTTCTTCTTTAACTCAACTTCATCAGTACCTCTAGTAACATGTTTAGCTTCATATTTACATAGTTTAATCTTACCTTTTGGATCTAGAGTTACAACTAAATATACTATGCCCTCCTTGTCTGAGGCTAAACCGTATGATGCTCTAACATGGAATAATATTTCATCACCTGCTCTTAACACCTTACCCTTCCGTGGCTCCAGATAAAATACTTTTAAATAGTCCTTTTTGACCATGGTTGTTGTAGGCTTAGTTGTTGTTTCTGCTTCCCCGATTCCACCAAAACGGCTAATATAAGAATTGATGAATCCTATAAGCTCATTAACTACGTCTTTACTGTCTGGTATGTACTCTTTCGTAAGTTCTTCATAGGTGTAGCTCTTACCATTAAGTATATACGTGTAGTCATCAAAAGAGGATGTTATATAATAGAGGGCTATCCCATACATAATGTCACAATATTTATAGCTGTATGCTACGATGTAGATTCCTTTTTCAACCTCAGCTACAAATACAAATATTACGTGTACTGACAATGAATTCTCATAAATCACATCCCCGTGGCTTTTAGATACTCTCACAACAGAGTAAGCTACAAAAACTGTATCATCATTAGCTAAAATTTTCCACTCCTGTGAAGAACTCTTCACAGTTTTGAGGTAGCTTTCCTTAATGATGTTGAAATAGTTAAATGCTTTATTTACATCATCAAAAGTGTAAATTTCTAAAGGTATTTTAGCAAGTATTCTAACAAGGAACGGGTTAGTATACCCCCTTCCCTTGTGTTTTGCTGTACCACGAGCACCGTAAGAAGCTCCAGCATGAAATACCACTCTAACAAGTTTTTCTCCTAGCAACTTTTCCACATCTGATTTAGTCTTCCACATGTCAGTGGTAATGTGAGGTAGTTTTGGTAAAATACTCTTAGATGGTACGACCTTATCCACAATATTACTATCCTTAGAGTCTGCGTTAACCAATAGAAATGTAGGGAAAAGTAATAGGAGAGTTATGAATATTACTACTCCTTTCCTATACAATATGATATCACCATACATACCATTCCAAGTGATACTTGGAAAGAGGGCATTTTAGAAGAGATCAATACTCAACCCGTCCGGGTCTTGGGGGTTGGCTTCTTCTAAAATGCCCTCTAGAGAGGAGGCTTTCTCTTCGAGGTTTAAAAACTTTTTCTAGAGAACGTGTAATATTCTAGAAATTTATTTTATTATTTTATGGCAGAGATGTACCATAAAAACGTGTAAAAATGTACATGAATTAGGCCTCATTGAACAACCTGTGCATGTGCATTTTGTCCTTTGAAGCCCTAGGTTTATTATAGTGAATGGTGAGATTGAGGAAAAAGAAGAATATAAAGATTAAACCCGATATGTAAAGAGGAATCCTTTTGGAGTAGTAGCAGGTACACCGCCGAGATAATCCCTTTTACTGACCCTTTAGGATCAGTATTATGGCATTTCTCGGCAGCATTATTCTACTACTATTCCTTAGGATTCTCCTTTACATACCGGGCATATTACTATATATACCTTATATTATATTAACACTTGTATAATCGTTAAGGTTAAGGACAGTATATATACTCTCCATTACATACGTTTAAGAGTTAATAATGTTCAATGATACTTTATTTAGTTAGAGTAAAAATAATAGTGGGTTTTGTTTTTGAGTTTAAATAGCGTGTTCCACTGCTAAATCTGCCCTAACTACTCCATACCCGTATAGGCTATCGTATCCTTCATCTCCCTTTTCGTCAGATGTTATGTGAAGTATTCCCCTAATAGTATCGGAGGTGTCATCTGCCTCTGTACCTGGAGGAAGAACTGTTAGTCCATTACTTAATCTAGCTGCTTGAATTAAAGCTACAACACCACTAACATGTGGGCATGCCATTGATGTTCCACTCAATTCCTCATATGAGTCATCAGGGTATGTGCTTAGTATTGTAACTCCAGGTGCTACCAGTTCGGGGTTTCTATTACTCCAATCGGGTACTAGGTCTTCTTGATCTATAGCACCTACTGCTATGACTTCAGGGTAAAATGCTGGATAACTTGGAGTGTCAGCTCCTTCATTACCTGCAGCTGCAACCAAAGTGACATTATAATTGTATGCAAAGAGTATAATGTCGTGTAATGCGTCTGGCGGGCTTGACCCTCCTAGGCTCATTGATATCACTTCAGGTGCATCATCGTCTGGATCACCTACAATTACACCATCATTATCGACATCTAACGTATTGTCAGGTCCTTTCAAGGCTGTTTCAATCGCCAAGATTAGATCACTCCATGTACCTATGCCAGCAGAATTCATAGCTTTAATGATGTATAGTTCAGCATCGGGTGCTACACCCACGACACCAATATCATTATCTAAAGCGGCTACCGTTCCGGCAACATGAGTTCCATGGCCATTCCTATCTCTCCACGCAGTAGGCCTAGTAGTTACTCTACCATTGAGAACGCTAACTCCCCACTTTATGTTATCTACGAGGTCTGGGTGATCTTGATCTATACCAGTATCTATTACTGCTACCTCAATTTCTGAATCTCCATCACCATTTATATCAGCATAACCTGTTGTAGTACTCCAAGCTTCTATCGCATTAATTCTACTTATACCCCAAGGTATAGTTTGTGAAGGTTGATTTCTCTGTGGAGGTCCCTTAAAGAGAATAACATTATACGCGAAGAATACACCATCATGTTCTACTCTTAATACACCTGGCATCTTCTTCAAAGAGCTTAACGCACATTCAGGTATATCAACAATCACTATAGGTAAGAGAGTTAACTTTGTAACTACTCTTCCCCCAAGTTTCTCAATACTTTTACTCTCAAACTTACTTTCATCTACAGTTAATATAACTCTTTTAATACTAACCTCTCTGGCGATAAACGCTATAGCAGTTAAATTGTACATTAATAGTATGGCTATGGCTATGACTGCTATCTTTCTTACTAGAATATTTTTCAAGTAAAACCACCTATTACATAGGACTTTGTATTTAAACCTATATAAGCCTATTAGACTTCCATGAGCATATGATATTATGATATATAGTTAAAGGGTTGAAATACCTTTAATAACATTATACCAGAGTTTATGGGTTCGAGGAATAAGCTTCATGACTAAGAGCTTATAGAATAAAAATTTATAACTACGCCAGATTAACAGTTTCAACAGGTGCCGCCGTAGTATAGCCCGGACAAGTATGCGGGCCTTTCGAGCTCTCTTCCACACTCTCTACAGCCGAGGAGAGCCCGTGACCCGGGTTCAAATCCCGGCGGCGGCACCATAACCTCTCTTTAAAAACCTGTTTTCTCACGTTTTACTCTACGTTAGGGATTTCTATTGTGTGATTAGCTCTAAGTTTAAGAATACCCTAGGGCTTACTGTTTACCACGGGTGCATGTTTAATGGGTCAAGCGGCTAGTGTGAGTAATTTGAAGTATTTATTCTCGCCTTCAAGTATCGCTGTTATAGGTGCCTCGAGGAAGCCTGGGAAGATAGGTCATGCAATAGTTAAGAATCTACTGGATTATGGGTTTAAGGGTAAAATCTACCCTGTGAATCCAACAGCGGATGAGATACTAGGTCTTAAGGCGTATAAGAGTGTACTTGAAATACCTGACAAAGTTGATATGGTTGTTGTCTCTATTCCCGCACAAAAGGTTATACCGGCTATTGAGGAAGCTGGAAAGAAAGGTGCTAAGGTAGCAGTAGTCATTACTAGCGGATTCTCAGAGGTAGGTAATGTTGAGCTTGAGAGGAAGATGGTCGAGACAGCACACAAGTATGGTATGAGGATTCTCGGGCCAAACATCTTCGGAGTAGCTTATACACCTGCAGATATGAATGCAACCTTCGGACCCAAGGACATTCTCAAAGGTGGAATAGCCTTCATAACTCAGAGTGGAGCATTAGGAATCGCCTTAATGGGCTGGACTCTCCTAGAGGAGATAGGCCTCTCAGCAATAGTCAGTATGGGCAACATGGCTGACTTGGATGTAGTAGAGGTTTCACAATTCCTAGCAGAAGACCCTAACACAAAGGTTATAACAATATACCTTGAGGGACTAAAGGAGGGCACTGGTAAGACATTCGTTAAGCTAATGAAAGAGGTCACTAAGAAGAAGCCAGTAATAGTCCTCAAGGCAGGCAGGTCTGAGAGGGGAGCAGCAGCTGCAGCATCCCATACAGGCTCACTTGCAGGAGCAGACATAATATACGATGTAGCATTCCGTCAGTCAGGAATACTAAGAGCAATAACCATTGAGGAGATGTTCGACTGGGCAAGAGCATTCGCGCTACAACCACTACCCAAAGGCGAAAACGCAGTAATAATAACTAATGGTGGTGGAGCAGGAGTAATGGCAACAGACGCCTGTGCAGACTACGGAGTAAACCTATACGTACCACCCGAAGACCTCAAAGCAGAGTTTAAGAAGTGTATGCCATGGTTCGGTAGCCCCAAGAACCCAGTAGACCTAACAGGAATGGCAGTAGAAGACAACTACTATAAAGCACTCAAAGTAGCATACAATGATGACAGAGTACACTCAGTAATAGTACTATACTGTAGAACAGCAATACTAGACCCAATGAACCTAGCAAAAGTAATATTACAAGCATACAAGGAGGCAAAAGAAGAAGGCAAAGAGAAACCAACCGTAGTAAGCATGATTGGCGGAACAGACGTCTACGAGGCAATGAGATACCTCAACAGAGAAGGAATACCAGCATACCCAATACCAGAAAGAGCAGTAGCAAGCCTAGGAGCACTCTACAAGTACAAACGCTACCTAGAAAAAGTCGAAAAATAAAAACAAAATATTTCAAACAAAGAACACAAAAACACCCAACACCCCACCCACACAATTTCACACAACAACCAAAAACCAACAATAAAACTTTATAGAGAGGTAGTACAAGCACCTATACAGAGTGAGATAGGCGCGGGGGTGCCCGAGCTAGGACAAAGGGGGCGGGCTGAGGCCCCGCTGGCGTAGGCCTGCGTGGGTTCAAATCCCACCCCCCGCACCAACCT
>Ga0190367_1000815_pt1 | contig 20324 bp, 18 predicted proteins | sample 4872181011_MG_FD_171838 | JGI IMG/M metagenome (GOLD analysis project Ga0190367, IMG submission 171838) | Hydrothermal vent microbial mat bacterial communities from Southern Trench, Guaymas Basin, Mexico - 4872-18-10-11_MG | ecosystem: Environmental > Aquatic > Marine > Hydrothermal vents >...
AATTTGCCTTTACAATAGTTTTCGATGAGTTGAGCGAAGACTTCTTTAAAGAATCTAATAAGCTATTCTATCTTCTCCTCTTAATGCTTCATAAGGGTATAGACGCTTTCCTTGGGGGATGGAAGAGCAGAGGGTATGGGCATGTAGTCATTAAGTTAGAATCAGTACGTTATGCTACAGTTAAAGATCTTATTGAAGGACGTGACCCTGTCGAAGTTCCGCGTAATCAACTGAAGGATTGGATTCTTGGTTCTCTAAGGGGGTGTGAAGATGAGTATTAAAGGATTTAATGTATTGGTAATAAATGGTGAAATAGATTTCACAATAAGGAATATAACTCCCTTAACAATAGGTGCGGGTAAAAAGCCTCTAGATCCCATAGCACCTGATATTCCTTTATTGCTAGACTCTACGGGAAGACCCGTTATACCAGGTTCTACGCTTAAAGGCTTCTTTAGAGGGAATATTGAGAGAGCTCTATTAGCTTACGGAGTAGCAAGTGCTTCGCAGATACTCGAGGATATTTTTGGAAAAAGTGTGGGTGAAGCGTGGGGTTCTCATATGTTCTTTACAGATGCTTACGTTGAAGGAGAGTATAAGATTATGAGTCGCCAGCACATAATGATTAATCCGCGGACTCAGGGAGTCCAGCACGGTCCATTTGAACAAGAGTATGTAGTAGAAAATACGCTTTTTAAATCTAAAATACACTTTAGGAACCTGCCTTTATCTCTCTTATCACTTCTAGAACTTGCAGTAAACTTAGCTAACTTAGGTATAGCTAGACTAGGTAGGTCTAAAAGTAGAGGATATGGTCAGATAACAATAGACATGAATAATGTAAAAGTATTATTTGTGGGAGACTTCGATAGAGAACCTAGAATTGTTTATACATTGAATTTAAGTAAGAGAATAGAGGGAGGTCCAAGACCTATAGAAGTAGAGGTAGTTAAGCAGGATAAGAAGGTGATAGTCAGAGATAGGTATACTCCAGATAAAATTGAGGGTGAAATAATAGAAGAACTACCCTTTGGAACTCTCTGTTCCTTTGAGTGGAGCTCTATTAAGGATTGTTTAAGCATGGTGCTTGAGAGCTTGAAGAGGTGATACATTGATGCCTACAAATACTTATTATAAATTTATTCAAGTAGATAGTCCTCGTAGAATGAGGTTATTAAGCATAGAATCTCATAGTCATATAAAGACTATAGGTATATTGAAGATAGCTTTGAAAACTATAACTTCGGTTCACGTAGGTTCTGGAGACTTTTCTACTTATAAAAATTTACCATTATCTCTTAATGCGAAAAACTCAGATGGAGAATTAATCATACCTGGCTCAACTCTTAAAGGAGTAACATCTCATTATCATTTAGCTGTATATGGAAAACAGGAAAAAACTTCAGGTTTATTTGGTTTTAGCGGATACATGTCTAGAGCTCTGTTTAAAGATGCTATACCAGAAGCTCCTTTTGAACCTGTGTACGAAAAAGTGGGACCTAGCTGGCGGCCGAGGATAAGGAAACTAGGATTCATAAAAGTATACAGAACGGATATTCCTAGAAGTAATAGTACGCCAGTACTAGCCCTAGAATGTATACCAAGTAATACCATACTGACAACGGAGATTATAGTAGTTAACACTAGTGAGGAAGAGCTAGCTGAAATACTTTTAGCTTTAGGATATTCCATAGACGGTATCATATTGTTAGGCTATGGAAAACCTAAAGGATTGGGAAAAATAAAGATCATACAGGCAGTGGCAAAAATAGCTACAGGGACAAACATTATTAGAGGAGAAATGAAATGCATAGATTTAAAGAGAGAGTTAGAGGAATTAAAAGCTAAATATAAGTTAAGGCTAAAAGAGGTGTTTAATGTTGAGCTATAAAGAAGTCGTAAAGACTTTAGAAAAATGTCTAACGACAGAACAAGCATTAAGCAGGATAGTGGGTAAGAGAAAATATCACTATTATTCTATGATGTTTCAAGCCTTAAAAGCTTATGCTAAAGCAGTCAATACTAATCAGTCACCCCTTATAACTGTCAAATCAGTTCTCATTAAGAGCATAGCTTCACTAACGAGAACTCGTCCATTATCAGCAGGCGAACTAAACTCAGTAAAGAGAGCAGCACAATGTATAGTAAGCATACTTGAACATTTAGAGGAACCAGAGCTAAAAAACTTAGCAATATATCTAAGACTCTATAATCTAATGCTCAGACTAGGCGACAATAAACGCTTTAAAGAAATGGGACTAGAATTATGATAACTTTTGTAATAAATTGCCCAGGATATTTAAGAGAGGAAGACTTAATAGAGAAATTAGCTCAGAAAGTAATAAATCAGGAGGGTTACTTTGTAGTAAACAATAACCTATATTATAGTAGTAAATCATCAGTATTTAGAGTAGAAAATGAATTATCAGAAATAATGAATAAGTCCTCTGTACTTAATTTTGTCTATATTTCTGAAAAAATAGATAAACATAGTTTTGATAAAATAAACTGTTTACTAAAATCACTATTATTTCAAATTTATAGTTTATTTAAATATTATCCAATTGAAAAACTAATATATGAAATATTTGAAGAAATGGGAATAAGAATAAAGAACCCTAATTTTAAAAAATGTAAAAAAGATTTAGTTTTATATAATGTAAGAATACATGAAAAAGATAAAATTCCAGAAATAATTTCCAAGGACTTTTTGTCGCATGAGTTCGAAGAAGTACTTGAACTAACAAGTTTCCATCATATATTAAAATGCATAAGTTCAATATCTAGTATAAGTAGTGTAAAGAAAAATGGTATATTAATTAGAGAGATCTACAAATCATATATTATTGATTACGTACTCCCATTATTTCCGAATAATAATATTAATCGATATTATAAATTATTGTCTATATTTTTGAATAGTGAAATAAAAACATTATATGATGTAAATAATATATGTGAGGCCATAAAAGAGTTCTGCAAGTTATTAATTGAATTTATAGAGCAGTACATGTTGTATATGGAAGTTAAATGTACATTTTTAAAAATAGAAGGAGCTATAGATAGAGATCGATTATTAGAATTTAAGGCAAGAATTGAGAATATTATAAAATTATATGAATATTATATTAATTATATAAATATTGCAGAGAATATGAGAAATATCAATATTAGAGGGAGGGAATTAGGAGAATTAAGCAAGTATATAAAGGAACTAAGGAATTTGTTTGTTAAGTGGTTAATTATATATAATTTTTTGTTATTTCCTTTAATATACTATATTGTAGCTTTTCCGTTTATTCGTATAAGAGAGAGTTACATGCTTAATATAGCGTTTGAGTCAAACATATATTACTTATTTCAAGATATATTAAGTAAATTTGGTTTTACTATTACTTCAGATGATGTTGAAGAAATGGACAAAGAAGAGATAGTTGAAAAGCTAAAACAAGTAACTAATAATATTCTTAACTGCAATGTTTCTATTAGTGAGACTTCTCGTCGTGAATGCATAGACCAATTTTATGAAAAGTTTAGGAACGAAGTTAGCAGGAAATTAGTGTATGTTAAGAACATATATCTTAAGAGGAGCGGGTGGCAATCTAGTGAGGCGCTTAAAGTTAAGCTAACTAGAAATTTGCTAAGAGATGCTATGCTTTTTGCTCATGGACCTTTATTACCATCACTATTATCAAGCGATGAAGTACAACTTATTGGAGATGTTTATGAGAGTATAGCTTCGAATTTTTCTAATGCATTTAAGAATATTGTAGCAGTGATTAATTTAATTCTTGATGATTCGTGCGCATTAAAGGCTAAGGATTTGCCTGAAGCAGAAAAGCTTTACCATAATATTTCTAACATGATAGAATCATTAGAAGAGGAGCAAATATTTGATGTAGAGTATCTACGTTGGTTAAGCGATCATGTCGATAATACTTATTTATTTTTATCTAGAAAAATCGAAAAAAATTCTTGAACAGTTGGAGGAATGTTATAAAACTTTTATAGATATAGACAGAGACTTAAGTTTTGAAATTTCTAATAACTTAGTTAATTTTCTTTTCTTTAATATATTTATGTACTTAAATGAATATTACTTTGGAGGGATCAATGCATCCATATAGGCTGTTTAATACGGATAGTGCTACTGTAAGTGAGCCCTGGACTATGGCTAAGTCGTATTGTTCCTTTATATTCTCTTTTAAAATTTCTTTTGTCAGGAGAGGTTCTGTTGATGGTACTGGAATATATTGGATATTATTAATAATATTTTTTAACTTTTCGTCGAATAATAGTCTGTTGTATAGAGTTTGAGGAGTATAAATTATAGTTAGCTTTTCTATGTTTTTTACTTCGTGATGAATTATTTCTATTAATATGGGAGCAGTTTGCTCTGTTAAAGTTATGAGTATTCTCTTAGGTTTTTCTCTTTTTATTTTATTTGCTATTTCTTTTGATAAGATATATAATCGTCCTATAAGGGCTTCTGTTCTAATGTTTTTATTGTAGTATTCTCTAATATCTTGGAGTATGATTTGCATTAGGTGGTTTAAATAATTGCTAAAGTTTACAATACTTCGTGAAGGGGGTATATTTTTTAGTTTTTCCTTTAGGCTGTTGTATATCTTGTTTCTTAGTTCCTGTATTACTTGTGGTAAGTTTAGACATTTCATTAGGTCTACTAGTTCACGTAATGGTGTAGCAGCTACTGCGTATTGAAGTTCTGTGGTTAGAACTACTTCTCTTTCTTTAATGATGTAAGGTAGCCAAGCGTATGTGTCAACTATAAGAGCTGTAAGAAACACTAGGGCATCAGAGGAATTTTCTCCTTGTAGAAATATTTTTCCAGCAAGTTCTTGAGCAGCTATTTGTCTGAGGGCCATTCCGTGTCTGTGAGCTCCTGTACTCCAAGCAACTATTGATAAAGCAGACGTACGATTGTCAAGGTTCTTTACACAGAGACCTATTTTTTCGAGTTTTTTAACATAGTGATCAAAGAGGTCTATGTTGCATGTAAAAATAGATTTTTTCAAGTTTTCGTGAATAAGCTTTATATATTGTGGACGCCATGCTTCACGTATTCTTTTTCCTACTGTTAAATAAATACTTGCCGAAAGAGGAGAAAGTGTACTGACTTCACTTAGATACTTAAGGGTCTTTATAATTCTTGATCTATTCCATCCATGACTTCTTTTACTATTAGAGCCTTCGATATTTAGAATTAATGCCTTCTTATAGATATTAATGTCCTGTATATATCCTCCTAGTATATCTATGTGATTAATTTTTGGATTTTCAGGTTTAACCGCATAAAAGCTACCTAATTCTAAAAGTACCGATATGAGATCTTTGGAGGAGTCTCCATTAGCACTTACGTAGAAAATAGGTATAAACTTCATATGCGCTCACCTATAAGTTGTGTAAGTAGGTCTACTAGTTTACTAGCTTCCTTGCTTTTGATAAGTAAGATATCCTTCTCAAGAAATAATTCAAATTGGCTAAATCCTTCCTTTTTCTCATTTCTCTTTAAAATTATGTTGAGAGGAGCGGACATTGAAGCAAGTCTATTCTCTTTCTTTTTCGATATCCTGTATATAACTTCGGGAAAGACTAGTATTGTTAGCTCTGATTTTCTGAAAGCAGAGGCTATATTAGCAACGAGTTTAGCGAAAGGCCTCTTACCGTAATCGCCAGCAACTATAATTAATATAGAGGGAGTATTAGTTTCACTAGCTATTTTATGAGCATCTTCTACTAGTAAACTTTTAGTTTCATCAAGATTTCTTGAAATAATACCTTTAATATTACAATTTATTTCAAAATCTACTAGAAGATTCTTTATTTCTTTTAGAATGTATTCTGAATACTGAGTTCCAAGTCCCGTGCCAATTACTCTGAAATATAGTTTATTTACTTTTTCTGACAGTACGTTTAATATTAATACTGCTAGGTTTATTGGAAAGTATTTTCTCTTTTCGCTCTTTTCATATTCCTTTAGCAACTGTGGAAAGAAATATATTACTATTTCCTTAGTTGCTAGCTCTGCTATGATTTCACTAGCAGTCTTTGGGGCGTCAATATTCATGTACTTAGGAGAGTTTATTTTATCTAAAGTAGGTACTGTATTATTTTCTATAATGCTCTTTAAACATATTGAAAGCTCTGAAAGTATATTTAGAGATGGTTGCTGGGGATATCTCATACTTGAGATGTCATTAAGTATTTTTCTTGAAGTATTATAATGTGTGAATAATAGAGAGTAAAATAATAAGTTAAAGAGCTCATATCCGTTCATCCATATATAGGCCATTTCGTCTGGCTGTATTGTGTATGTTAGAGAGACATTTTTAGTGAATAGTCTTAATGGTACTAAAAATTCTTCATAGTAGCGACCTTTAGTAGTCTTATCAAAGATGTATAATACTGGCGGATGCCATAAACTTAAATCAATTATTACCTTTCCACTTTCTTCAAAATCGGATACTTCTTCTCCTAAGAGAATTAATGGATAGTTGTGTATTTTTGCAATTATTAAGGCGTCATATTCTCTGGCACAGTCACTAAAGGAATAAGTTAGATCAGGGTAAAATATAGTTATTGAAGGTATTGATACTACTATTTCTAGTTGACAGGTATTGGTATTGTTTTGAGGCATCTACTATTATTGTTTCTATTATGTTTATTAAGATTTTCTTCGGTGAACAGTAGTGAGCTGTTTTCTGAAAGAAATAGTTAAATGGTGTGGTTGGAATAATTATTGTGTGTAAGGGGGTCTTCGGTAAGGTACTTGAGTGGTGTAAGGAGAGGGAGCCTGTTGATGTAGTTAGTGATGGTGATTGGGATGGAATTTTGGCTACGGCTATATTTGTTAAGCAATTGAAGGTTAGGGGTATAGGTGTTGGGAGAGTTTCTTTTCCGGCGCCGAGGGAGATTTCTCGGCTTGGTTTTGTAGATACTGTGTTGATTGAGCTTCCGCCTAGTAGGGGTTATAGGGTATTGGGTGAAAATATTCTTATAGATCATCATGTGTTTACGGGAATTAAGGTTATAATGCCGGATCGTGAGGAAGTTTTATTGAGTGTGTCTGGGGAAGTTGCTTCAGTTGCTGACTTAGTTGTAGAGGTAGTGGGTCTTAGGCCTGAAGGAGTGTTGGCTGATATTTTGAGGGCTGTTGCTTTAATAGATCAGGGGAGGAGTAAGGAGGATTCTTTAGCGTGGACTTTGCATAGGAGTTACTTATATAATGTTGAAAGCCAGGAGTTTAGGCAAAGAGTACTAGCTTTACTTATGGAGGAGAAGTTTAGTGAATTATTAAAGTTAGCTAAAGAGGAGGCTGCTAACTACGATAAAGCGGTATCCTTGGTGCCAGAGATCATGAAAAGAGCTATAGATGTTGGTCAATACTTGGTTTCATGGTATTATCGAGATAGAGAGGAGCGAGTAGTCTTTAGGGAAGCTATGTTAAATCTGGAGAAGAGAGGTAAACCAGTTATAATGATAGCGCTTGAAGAGGGACAGGTCTGCTTGATACATATTGGGAGTCTAGTCCCTCAGGTAGATGCCTCAAAGATAGCCTTAACATTAGCTGAAAGAATGAAACAACTTGGATACGAGGTTTCAGCTGGGGGGAAACGTATAGCTGCTGGAATACAAGTTTTAAGCTCAAATAGGCCAACATTAGAGAAAATGATAGATATAATTAAGCAATTTAAAGTATAAGACTAGTCATATTAACTAATGTCATTTTATTAACTTACTAAAATTTAAATAAAGACTATTCACAAAGAAGACATCCTTGATAACTAATAGATAGTAGAAAGTCTTTCTTTATTCTGAAGAACATAAGTACTAAAGGTAGGCGATAGGGCGAGCCAGAAGTCGTTAACCCAACAATCAAATGGTATATATTACTGCAATTGCAATAGACTATATGCTTGATAATCAAAAGATAGTAGAAGGAGGCAGTTAAGAGAAAGAGAAGCAGGAACAGAGGAGGATCTTAGCAATTAAAAGATAATAGAAAGAATTCTAGATAACGTAGATTCCTCTTGTTAATAAACAGTTCTTAACAATCAAAAGATAATAGAAAGTTAGCTAACACCCACACGGCGAAAGATTGAATATAGCTGTCTTAACTTAACAATCAAAAGATAATAGAAAGGTTTCAGCAAACAACACATTATTACAGTCACTGTAAACCTTAACAATCAAAAGATAATAGAAAGAGAGAGTGTGTTGAAAGAAGTCTATGCTCAGCCACGTGTCTTAACAATCAAAAGATAATAGAAAGTCAATCAGGAACTGTACTTTATCTTTATTCCAGTAAATAATCAACAATCAAAAGATAATAGAAAGTCGCTATTCTTGTGACTAGGGAGGATAGGGCGGATAAGCCATCAACAATCAAAAGATAATAGAAAGATGTTGCCTGCAACTGATATTGGCTGGAAGAGTGTTTTTCATCAACAATCAAAAGATAATAGAAAGGGAGGCCATATGTTTTCTACATCAGAGTACTTTATGTAGTAGATCAACAATCAAAAGATAATAGAAAGGTAGTCCGGGTCGCCGCCGCGAAGTTCGCGTCCATAGCCTACCACAGATCAACAATCAAAAGATAATAGAAAGTATAATTCTTTTCACCTTGTGAATTTACTTGATTTTCATTTTATCAACAATCAAAAGATAATAGAAAGGACGAAGCTGTGCAAAGAAGCATGATGTTGATTCTAGATCAACAATCAAAAGATAATAGAAAGCTTCTACTGCTTCACGGGACTCCTCGAAAGAGGGAAAACGCATCAACAATCAAAAGATAATAGAAAGGCCAGTAGCAGCAACTGTACAGTTTGCTGCAGGCATTGTAATCAACAATCAAAAGATAATAGAAAGAAGTCTAGCCAGAGTACTAGTCCTTTCTCTGTTTTCCACGTGTTATCAACAATCAAAAGATAATAGAAAGACCTTATTGAATCCCAGTCTATGCCTCCTCCACTTGATCTTATCAACAATCAAAAGATAATAGAAAGACTACGAGATTGAACATTCCCTGCCTAACCCTGTTTTCAATCAACAATCAAAAGATAATAGAAAGCTTGATAATACTATAGATGTCGCATTCTTGTCTAGTCATGGATCAACAATCAAAAGATAATAGAAAGTTTTACTTAATACAATTATTTTATGAAAATTTGTGTACTATCAACAATCAAAAGATAATAGAAAGCATGTGTTACTCTGAGTCCTGCTTCCTCTAGTTTCTCTTTCACATCAACAATCAAAAGATAATAGAAAGAGAGCTGACTTACAATGAAATGTAGAAAGTAGTGTCTGTCGTCAATAGTCTTAACTTGTTATTTGGGATAATGTGTTGGAAATGTTGTTTAAGTATGTTGAGTGAAACTGGTTGCTTTATAGTGTAACGGGGAGGGATATTGTTATAGCTGTGTTGTTTGTATTGTACATGGGTGTGTGTTGTGGGAGCGTGGGGTGGTTTAGTTGTTGTGTTAGGGTTTGAGCCAGGGCCTTTGGTTAGTGCTGTTGCTTCGTGTGCTGCTGAGGGTTTTTGTAGGGGTGCTAGGATTGTTGTTTTTACGGCTGGTTTTTCTGATGAGAGGGCTGATAGGGCTTGGAGGGAGTTTCAGAATATTGTTGGGATGATGGGGTTGGTTAAGAGTTTTGGTGTGAGTATTGAGAGGTATTGTATTGGGTTAGATGATTTTGTGGGTGCTGTTCGTGAGATTAAGGGGATTTTAGAGGGGTTGAGGGACGTGAAGGTTAAGATCTCTATTACTGGAGGTATGAGGGCTTTAGATCTCGCTGTTTTTCTGGCCTATATGCTTGTGGACTGGAAGTTTGAGCCTTGTGTTGAGGTCTATTTGGAGGGTAGGGGTATGGCTCTTAGGGTTCCGGAGGTTCGTAGGTTTGTTAAGTATAGGATTACGAGTGAGAGGTTAGAGTTGATTAGGGCTATGGAGCCTGGGCGTGTTTATAAGCCGTCTGATCTTAGCGGGATATTGGGTAAGGACCGTAGTACTGTTTATCGGCAGCTTCAAGCTCTTGTTGAAGAGGGTTTTGTTGAGAGAGTTGATGGTGGATATAGATTGTCTAGGCTGGGGGTGTTGCTTGTGTAGTGCATTTTCTGATGGTTTTGTTGCATGTATAATACACATATTGTATATAAATGTCATACCCGTTCACATGAATAGAAAGTTTTATATTTCTCGAGTTCCATATTATAATGGATATGTCGAAGAAAGAGAAGAGTGTAAGAGAGAATAAAAATATTGCAGAATTGTTGCTGACTTCAGAGGACTATAAGTCAGCTCGTGAGCACTATGTGAGGTATTTGGCTGCTTATAAGGTTGTTGAGGGTAATTTAGCTTTATTCGATAAGTTGGCTAGGTGTAGGGATTTCAATGATTTCTTATCGGCGGTTTATGAGAGTATGAGAGTTAAGGACAGGGTTTTAGATAAGCTTGAAGAGGGGGTTAAGCGGGGGGACTATGAGATTACTTTTGAGTGCGATAATATTAAAGCGGCTTTCAGTGTTGGGCACGATGACATTAAGAAGCTTATTGAGTTGGCGCGTAGGGATCCTAAGGCTGTTGGTACTATTTTGGCTACTTTAGCTTTAGCTTATGGGGGTATTAGGTCTAGGTGATAGGTATGGTGTATGTTCGGGTTACTGGAAGAGCGATAATTAATGTTCATAGTGCCAATGCTGAGGGCTCTGTTGGAAACTACATGGGCTTAACTAAGATGTTTATTCTACGTAGGAGGGAGAAGGGCTACGAGATTACTGAGGATATTGTGATTTCTGGTAATATGATTAAGCACTGGCATGCAGTTAGGGTTTCTGAGTTGCTTAAGAGTCAGGGATACTCTGCTTTATGCGAGAACTGTAAGCGCTATATAATGTATAGATCCAGTCTAAACTACGGCGACGAATATGATTTTATAAAGACCTGTGCTATAGAGGATCTTCATGGCTTTCTGCAGCCTCAGAAGCAGGTTAGGCGTGAGAGTATAGTTAAGTTTGCTTTCATGTTGCCAGCTGAAGAGATGAGAGCGGAATATGCTGCTATTACTCACAATAGAGTATTTACTGAGAAGACTGGAACTATTCCTAAAGGAGAGCAGGAAATGATGGTGTTTAAGAGAGAATACGCTAGTGGTCTTTACGGCTTTCTTTCTCTAATGGACTTAGCTTACGTAGGCAGACCTCTAGCGGATCCAGATAATCCTAAGAAAGTTTTACCGGTAGACGAGCGTAGACTTAGGGCTAAGTGTGCTGTGCTTGCTTTAGCGGATATTCTAACTGGACGCTTCGGTGCAGCTGCGTCTAGGGCTATACCTATCATTAAAACTGTCGAGCTTGTCTGTGCGGTCAGTAAGGAGCCGCTGCCTAATCTAATACATGGATTCTACTCTGATTACTTAGAGGAGAGTGCTAGAATACTTAAGGCGGCAGTAGACTCGGGACTCGTGAAGAATATCAAGGTCTTTGTATATGGCAATAAAACCAGTGATGTGTTTTCGAAGACTTTAACTCAGGACCTCGTAGAGTCTGGGGACACTGTAATTGAAGTGTTGACGAAAGCGGCAGAGGTGGTTGAGAAATGGCTCGAGTGATTTTCGCTCAAATTAGATTACCTCTTTTTTCTATTAAGCAACCTGAGGCTTTTCAGGTAATGTCTTCTTTACCTTTACCTCAGCCGTCTTCTCTTGTGGGTGCTTTAGCTTATTGTATTGGAACTTCTTCTGGTAGGGGCGTTAAAGCTTATTCAGAGGTATTAGAGATGGTTCATAGAGGAGAACTATTGGCTGCTAGGGCTAGGCTTTTGAGTACATATGCTGAGGCTAGATACGGTTATCCTTTGACTTATTCGGCTGTGGTTTTAAGGAGATTTAGGATAGTTGATAAGGCTCATGAGACTAAGAAGCGGGGTGAGGTTAAGCCTATAGTGAGGCTTGATAAGGCTATTAGTGAAGAGAACTATACGGAGGCTAGGAGGATTCTTGAAGTAGAGCTTACTGACGCGTTTTATAGAGAATATGTTATGGGTTTTGAGATTGTTTGTGCTTGGGTCTTTAAGGAGAATGTGGCTGTTGATTCTAAGGCTTTGTGGTTAATTCAGAGGCTGGGTGATACGGAGTCTCTCTGTTCTGTTGTGAAAGTGTGGCCGGAGGAGTGTCCTGTGGAGGTTTCTACTGATGTTTCTACGTCTTTTCCAGCTCCAGCTGACGGGCTGGTTAGTATTAGGGGGAGGGGTTTTATGTTGATGAAGATTTCTGATGAGGCGAGGAAGGTAAGGACTTTTGTTGTGCCTTGCGAACATGGCGTTGAAAAGGGTCCTCGTGGCAAGTATCCTGTAATGAGGCCTTCTGTTGTTGAACTTAAGTACAGTAATAATGTGTCTTTCTGTAAGACTAAGTATGGTAACATAGTTTTAGGTATGGTTAAGAGAGGTGCATAGCATGAGTGGAGTTGTGTTGTATACTCCTGGACATTCTCTGTATACTGATACTCTTATGGTGTATGGTCTAGCTTATGCTCTTAAAGAGGCTCCCGGGCTTGAAGTCGAAGGTCTGGGCACACATTATGTAGTTAAGGTTGATGCGAGTCTTAAAGATGTTGTTCAACTTGTTCAAGATAATTTCGACCCTAGTGCTTTTCAGAGACCTTATCTTAGTAGGCTATTGGCAGAGAGGGACTATCTGAATGCTTATCAGTATGTGAGAGACTCTGCTAAGTTTGAAGAGTATTTGAAGAAGTTGATGAAGCCTGGTCATGTGTTAGAGGAAGGTAAATTGACGAGGAAGGGAGGGGTGTTTAAGCTTCCGTTGATTCCTATGGCTGGAAAGTATTTACATGTTGATTTGACCGAGAAGACTAAGTATGATACAAAGCAGTATGTTGCGTGTCAGGGCTGTATTGCTCTCGCTATACTTGGTTTGACTAGGGGGGCTATTGTTCTTCCTTTTGCTAGAGAGAAGCTTGTTGTACTCTTTGCCTTTGAGGGGAGAGTGTACTCTGAGTATTTCGGTAATTACTATGAATTTTTTGAAAGCGAGTATAAGAGGTATGAGAGTGAAGCTGAGGAGGCTGAGAAGAGGTCTGAGAGGTCTCTCTTAAGGGAGCTTAGCTTGAGTATGGATTCTATGCCTTCTAGGACTCTGGTTTATACTATGGTTTCTTTAATGAGCCGTGAGCTGATTGTAGGTATGGATAGTGCGGAGGCTAGCTGGAGAGCTTTAGTCGCCCGCTTTAATACTGCTAGAGCTGTTCAAGTACGAGGTTACCAGGATATTGAGTTAGATTCTCTTATTGCTACATTGGCTGAGATAATTAAGATAAGTGAGGCTAAGGGTACAGGGGCTTGGGATAGATTAAGGGAAGTTAAATTATCTCTTCTAAGGAGGGCCCGTGTTAAGTCTCCTATCGCACATCATGCTGTTGATTCTCTAGACGCGCTGTTTGAGTTCTTGATTAGACGTAGCCCTGAGGATCTATACGACTTTGCTCGTAGCGGATACAAGGCTTTTGATAGGAAATTCTATGCTTCTGAGGTTTGTAAAGTATTGTTTTCCTTAGTTCGCTGAAATTATGGAGGAGTTTTGGAGTGTTGTAAGTAGAATAGTTGCGGCTAGAGGGCGTAATGTTAAAAAGTATTCTTTTTTCGAGGATGTTTGGAGGGCTTTAGACTCGAGTGTAGGGCTTGTGATTGTTAGGGCACCTACTGGTTGCGGTAAGACTGAAGCTGTTACTGCGAAGTTCCTTAGGGGGCTTGAAGTAGGGTGTAGACCTTGGCTTTCGATGATTTATGTTCTTCCTACAAGATCTCTTGCATTTGCTATGAGGCGTAGACTTAGTAGGTCTGTTGAAGTGCTTGGTGTCTCTTGGTGTACTGTTACTCTTGATTACGGGGAGTTCGGTTTGCTTAAGCCTTACTTGGAGGGCGATATTGTAGTGACTACATATGATACTCTGCTTTACCAGTTTTATGGTATAGTTAGGCCTGGATATAATGTATTGTTGCCAATGAGTAAAGTCTCTAATTCTCTTGTTATTATGGATGAGATTCAGTTGCTTCAAGACGAGTACTGGTATTCTTTAAGTCTAATTCCTTACCATATGTCTTCGTTGCTTGAGTTAGGGGCAAGGATTATCATGTTGAGTGCTACGTTACCTAAAGTGCTTATCGATGATATTAGTTGTATGTTAAGCAGGGCTATTCATAAGTATAGGATTAGAGATATTTGGGAGGAGTCTTTAAAGATAATTGATTCGAGAGATGAAGCTCTGAGAGGAGCTTTAGATGTGGAGCTTGTTAAGAGAGAGTTGCCGTCTGATGAGCGGCTGCTGAGTATTCTAAGAGACTATTCTTTTGAGGAGAACCTGCCAGGGCTAATTGTAGTCAATAAAGTGGAGAAAGCTGCGGAGATATACAAGACTCTTATTAATTTAAAGAAGGAGGGTAAGCTTGGAGACGCGGTTCCTCTTTTGCTTCATTCGAGGCTGAGGAGGGGTGCTAGAAGAGAAATAGAGGATTTGTTTGAGAAGAGAAGTGATGATTCAGAGAATATTTCTAGAAGAGTACTGCTTGTTGCGACTCAGGTTATTGAGGCAGGCTTAGATCTGAATGTTAAACTTCTATTGACTGATGTTTCTCCAGTAGACTCTTTGATTCAGAGGTTGGGAAGATGTGGACGTAAGGAGAGTGGCAGGGCTGTAGTTTTTGTAAGTGAGGAGGCTGGTAAGAAAGTTTATCCTCTGCGGTTACTCCGTAGAACTGTAGAGGAGATACACGGTATGGAGAAAGAGCTTTCTCTTTCTGTTAAATTACTTAAGGTTGCTCAAGAGCTTGTTGATAGGGTTTTCACTAGGGAAGAGGTAGAGTATTTGAAGAGAAATGTAGAGAACCTTGTTATTCGTGTAGGTAAGTGGATACAGAATTTGCCTCTTAATCTGTTTTCTAGAAAAGGACATGAGACTTCTTCTCCTTTATTGAGACTGGGGTATGAGCTGAAGTGCTGGCTTCCCCCAATGGATCATTATGATAAGCTTACTAAAGGAAACTTTCTAAAGGTTTCTTTTGATGAGTTCAAGGATAATTTAGTTAGATTATCTCTTAGGAAATTGGAAAAGCCTATTCCTGCTATTGTTCATACTTTAGGTGAGCATAAAGTGCTCTATGAACTGAAGTTAGATTTCAGAGAGAATGTCGAGATCAATGTTATTGAGAGGAATTTAGCTTTGTTCTCTAGTCTTGTAAGCAAAGGGTCTTTCTTTCTACTTAATCCTATATACTATGAGGAGTGGAATGGAGCTGAATTGGGGGTGGTTGGTCCTTGGAAAGAAAAGTAAGACCTCCGGAGTGTATAGTGCTAAAAGAGAAGTTTCTGAAGGAAATTCCCTGTAAAAATAATTGTGTAGCCTCAAATTTTCCTTCAGTTTTCTTTGAGGGTCAGCCTAGTGGATGCTGGATAGCACATACTGCTCTGGCTTTAGCTGAGGCTCTTAGGTTTAAATGTAGTGTAGAAAAGTGCTTAGGTGAGAAGAAATTTCTCTGGAAGGACTTAGTATTAGCTATAGTACTTCACGATGTTGGAAAGCTTACTAGAAAGTATCTTGAAGAAAAATACGCGTATCATAACGTATTGTCTGCTGCAATCGCGTTTAAAATACTGCAGTCTACTCAACTATCAAGGGACTCTCTAGCAATAGCTAAAGCAATCTTTCTTCACCATGAATACAGGCACTGGAAAAAAGTACTAAGTAGCGATTTCTTTGCTCCTAGTCATATAGGAACTACCTTTATGAGAGAATCTTTAATCTACATGAAACCGGGATTTGAGGGCGCATTGCTTAATCTTCAACAATTATTAAATAAAATATTAGCTGATAAAAGTGATAAAGAAACTGTAAATAAACTGATTGAGAATATTTCAAGGTACAAAGAATATAGAATAAGTACTATTGAATATAATAGAGTAACACGTTCCAGCATTAACCGGTTCAGAATACTCGCATATTCCTTGGCTTTGTATTGGTTTTTACAGCTTTTTGACAATAGAGCGGCAAGTACTAGAGAGTCTATTGGCAATTACTGGTTTAATATGCTATTATTACTTGAGAATTATTCTAAAAAACCATGTGAGTTGTCTGAAAATATTTTAAAGAGGGGCTGGAGTGTATCTACGAGAATAATGTTATCTCTTCTTCCAAAAAATATTCAAGGTTAAGTATAATAATATTAATCATTTTAATAGAAGTCGTTTGAATAAAGTTTATTTTAGTAGTTATTTGTTAAGTCTGGGAATTTTATAAGGGGGTGTTTCATTTACTGAGTGATTTTCACTTAGCTGGGGTGTCTTTTTGATGCTGCTAATGATTTTATTGTTTTTATTTAGGTGGTTGTGTTGTTGAGTGTGTTTATGGAGATGTGGTCGTGAAGATTGGATATGGGAGTGCGGGTTTTTCTGTGGGAGGGGATAGGAATAAATATTTTAGTGTATAGGTTTTTTGTGTTAGCTGTTTTCAATTATGATTACTTAATGGATACAGATTTGTTTGATGCTTTAATAGAGGAATTTGGTTTAGTGAATAAGGTTGTGTATTTGCCTGTAGTAGTTAAGAATCATGTTTACTGTGGGGAAGGTGGTGAGGAGGTAGAGTGTTTTGTTAGAAGGGTAATTGGGTTGAGGGGATCTGGGTTTAAGGAAGGGGATTTTGTGTTGGAGTTGTGTGAAACTGGTGTGACAGAGTACTTTAATGGGGTAATTGCTTTAAATGTATTTGAAGGCTACTTTGATTATTTAAAGGGGTCTGAATTAGCTTATAATTTATGTAGAATAAGTAAGTCTGATGTGTACCCTATATATAGTAATTATAATATGCTTTTTCTTTTGCAGTTTTTTGATATGTTTCCTCAGGAGAGGGAGAGGTTATTGGGGGTTATAGGGAAATCTGGGTTTTCGGGTAGTTTGAAGGATGTTGTTTCGAATTTGGATCAGCAGACAATTAAGAGGATGGTTTATGAGGTATTGCCGAGCGAGATATATGTTTTTCGTAGTTCTCTGGTGGATGAATTGGGGTCTTTTTCGGCTGAGAGATTGAATGATGTGAAGGTGCTTCAGTTAGAGAAGCGTTTGGAGAGATTAACTGAGGGGATTTTAAGGAGTTGGGGTCCTTGGTTTCTTAGAGATTTTTTGGAGACAACATTTGTGCGGGAGTGTGGCTCTAGAGAGTTTAAATCGTTAACTAAGTTCAGGGATTTATGTTTTCTAAAGAATTTGGAAGAAAGGTATCCTTTGTACTTTTTTGATCATTCTTGGATGAAAAATATAAATATTTCTTGGGTTTTTACAATAAGTTTTGATAAAATTTTGGATCCGATTAAAATAGCTGATAATTTAATTAAAAAGAAGATACCGTGGTCAGTATTTTATTTAGTAGGTACTGGTCAGAAAGTGGAGAGATTTTTAAAGATAAATTCTCGTGCGGACTATCGGTTGAGCAGAGATATTGTTAGTAAGGTTTCTTTATTTTTGAGTTCGATAGAGGAGATGTTTAATCCATCTATTTTCTCTGAAAAGATGTTTTCAGGAGTATATTTAGGTAGATTTAATTTGAAGGTAGTATTCGAGGATCCTATAATAAGTAGCTTAGAAATCCCCGTAGACGTATATGTTTTTATCTTTTTGAATGGAATTTTGGCGATTATCTATGAACTAGATAATGTTGAGAAAAATTTAAATAAAATAAGTTTACCGATTCTTCTTTCTATATGGAAGGAGAAAGAATATATAAGAAAAGTTAGTTTAGTGGGCTTTATGCCTGTGAATCTGAGACCATTTTCTGAAGAAGATTTAAGTGAAATATCGCGAAATATTTTTCTAGAAATTTTGAGGGCATCTTTTTCTGAACATGATATAAAGGAACTTTATGAGAAGTATATATTAAATCATCCTTTTATATATGCTGTCTGTGAAAACAGATTAGGTAAAGAAAGTATTATGTCGAAAATTAAGAATTTAATAAAAAAGCAGGTAAGGGGATACTACTTAAGCACTACTTCTTTGAAAAACATTTCTCCTTATGATGAATGTGCGGTATATACTGATTTTAATTCTTTAATTTTATGGAATAAGAATAAAGTATCAGCAGACTTAATGTTTATTTATAAAAATTATCTATCATTACTATTTATGTATGCTTTAGTTGTTAGAAAGGGAGTTACAGACACATATTATGCTTTAGAGAGAATTCTTTATGAGCCTTTCAGTATAAGGGTATCTGATAAATTTAAATATATTCATGAGAAATGGTTGAAAACTATAGTATTGACTAAGCCAGAGAGGGTATTACGGAGTAAAACTGATGTTAAAATTGTTAAAAAAATGTTTAATATATTTAGAATTGATCAATTGCTTCTATTCATAAATAGGTTTAAAGGAGAATTAAATAAATATATAGACTGGCAAATGGAGAGGCTAGAGAAGTTAGCAATAATTATTTTAAACGCTATATTATCAGGGTCGTTAGCAGTTGATATTATGAATATTGCGGCACCGCCTATAAGAGCTAAAACAATGATTATTCTGATGTTTATCTCATTATGGGGATTAATAGGCTTGGTAATATATCTAATATGTTATATTCTACCACGTATTTTGTGTAAAATTTTACCTAAATTAAGGCAGAGATGAAACTATGAAAGCATTTTGTTATGAATTCTAATTAGTAGGTAGAAATTAGTTACTTGACTCGGCTGAGAAGGATCTCTAAATATTCTTGTCAGATATTCTTATGGTTAAGGAGAAATTCGATAATATTAGGTGTGTTTAGAGTTTAGTGTTTTGTGAATAGTTTTTTCTACTGTATTTGAGTTAAGTATTTGTGAAGCGCAAGTATGCTATTTTAGTGGGTTTGGTTTTCTTTATAGCTTATGTTGCGGCACCTTTAGTTTTCATGATATTTTTAGGTATGTGTTCTCTAGAAGTCTACATACTTTTCTTAGAGAAAGGGCCATTTAAGTGGGGTGAGATATACTCTGTTTTAAGTAGTGTTGATAGGGAAGCTAGAGTGCCTTTGAGTATTCTTCTTGCTCATGTTCAGGAAAAGTATTGGCGTACTGCGGCTGAAATACTTAGTGAGGCTTCACCTAAGTATTATGCAGACACTGTAGCTGTATTGCTGCTGGTTAATGTGAGTGAATGGAAGTATGTTGAGGAGGCTATTGTTCTTTATAAGAAGGGTTATGTGCCTTATAAGTCTCCTTCGTTTTCTTTGAAGAAGGAGTATGTTGAGCCGCTGGCTATTTCGGGTGAGGAGCCTGTTGAGGACTGGAAATATATAGTCTATATTTTCACGTATAGGCTTGTCTGTAATAAGAGTAGTGTTTTTGAGGCAGCGAAGTATCTCTGTTTCTATGTGCATAAATACATGACTTTTGACAAGAACTACTGGTATAGGCGGTCTCCTAGAGATCTTATTAAGCTTAGGAGAGGAACATGTACTAACTTCTCTATACTCTACGTGGCTATGTGTAGGTCGATGGGTATACCTGCGAGGCTTGTGAGAGACAATAGTATTACTTCGGCGACTCATGCTTGGTCTGAGGTCTATGTGGAGGGATACGGTTGGATTCACGCTGACCCGTCTGCAGGCTACTTCAATTACTCTCAATTATACCCGGAGAAGTGGGGGTATTCTTTCCACTTAGTGAAAGCATTTAATCCCGTGAAGGGCTGGATAGACATTACTCCTAGATACGTGCTTGATTACGGTATTGTCGAAGGAAAAGTTCTACTGAAAAATACTCCTGTTTGCGGAGCAGAAATACGAATATATTATCTGGGAAACGAGCGCATACCTCTCTTCGAGCTTAAAACAAACTGTAGTGGCTCATTCTCCTTTACTGCTGCCGAAGGCACCTATATACTGAAAATATCTTACGGAAATATGTTTAAGACAGTTGTCGTTAAAGTAAAAGCAAAAGAAACAACTTTAATAGAAGTAGATTTAAGCGAAAAAGACTTAAAGTGCTACACACTAAAATCTCACTGCCTTTTAATTGCCGTGAGCAGCTAAAGATACTTATTCAGTTTCTTTAGTTTCTCAAAGAAACTATATAGTTCGATTACTTTCTCATAGAAATCTTTCTGGGAAGCTTCAATGTACTTTTTCTCTAGCACGAGTATATTTTGCTGAAGTATATTTTCGATTATACTAATTCTAGTTCTAGAAACTTTTTCGCGGTAAGGCAGTAGCAGCCCACATAGTTTTACTGCACTATAATAGTCTTCGGGCTCTA
>Ga0190367_1000816_pt1 | contig 20323 bp, 19 predicted proteins | sample 4872181011_MG_FD_171838 | JGI IMG/M metagenome (GOLD analysis project Ga0190367, IMG submission 171838) | Hydrothermal vent microbial mat bacterial communities from Southern Trench, Guaymas Basin, Mexico - 4872-18-10-11_MG | ecosystem: Environmental > Aquatic > Marine > Hydrothermal vents >...
CTCCGAGATAGCCGACACGGTGTCGGCCATAGCGCGCGACGCTGGCATCTACATGGAGTATTCCACGAACGAGAAGGTTGCCATGGAGGTAGCCGCTGGCGCCGCCATCTCACACGTGCGCTCAGCGGTATGCATGAAGCACGTGGGCCTGAACGTGGCCGCGGACGCGTTTATGACGCTCGCCTACGTGGGCGTGCGGGCTGGCATGGTGGTCATCACGGCTGACGACCCTAACTGCTGGTCGAGCCAGAACGAGCAGGACAACCGCTACTACGCACTCCTCTCGGGCCTCCCCTGCCTAGAGCCCTCCACGCCCCAGGAGGCCAAGGACATGTTCCTCCGCGCCGTTGAGCTCTCCGAGCGCCTGGAGGTTCCCTGCCTCCTCAGGCTCGTTACGCGCGTCAGCCACACGAGGGGGCCTGTCCTCTTCGGCCCCAGGAGGGAGTCCACGCTGCCTGGCCGCTTCGAGCGAGATGTAGCCCGCTTCGTGATGGTGCCTGCCTTCGCCCGCGTGAGGCACCGCGTCCTGCTGGAGCGCATGCGTGCTGCCCGCGAGGAGGCCGAGAGGGCGGGGGACCTGAACTACGTGGCCCGCGAGGGAGGCCACCTGGGCGTGATAACGGCTGGCGCGGCCTTCAACTACGTGATGGAGGCCCTAGACACGCTGGGCCTTGAGGCGTCCGTGCTGAAGCTGGGCATGGTCCACCCCTTCCCGGCCAAGCTGGTGGCGGATTTCGCGGCCAGGTTCGATGACGTGCTCGTGGTGGAGGAGCTTGAGCCCTACCTGGAGCTCCACACGCGGGCAGCTCTCCAGGCCGAGGGCGTGAGGACGCGCGTCCATGGGAAGCTGGGGGCGGAACTCCTGCCCAGGCATGGGGAGCTCTCCACTAGGCTCGTGGTAGGGGCCCTCTGCAGGCTCACGGGCGCGAAGGCCCCCCTGGACTTCTCGGCCGTGGACGAGCGCGTGAAGAAGGCCAGGGAGCTCCTGCCTCCCAGGCCGCCCGTGCTCTGCCCAGGCTGCCCCCACAGGGCCTCCTTTTACGTGATCAAGCGCGTGGTGGGCCACAAGGCCGTCTGCACGACCGACATAGGCTGTTATGCGCTCGGCATCCAGAAGCCGCTTGAGATGGGTGATTTCCTCATCTGCATGGGCGCGAGCGTGGGAGGCGCCTGCGGCTTCAGCCGCGCTTTAGGCGAGCGCGTGGTGGCGGTGGTGGGCGACTCAACCTTCTTCCACGCGGCCATACCGGCCCTGGTGGACGCCGTTTACAACCAGCACGCCATCACCGTGGCCGTGTTGGACAACCTCACGACCGCCATGACGGGCGGCCAGCCTCACCCTGGCATGGGCATCACGGGCACGGGCGAGCCAGGCAAGCGCGTTCTTATCGAGGAGGTGGCCCGCGGCTGTGGCGTAGAGCACGTCTTTGTGGTGGACCCCTTCGATGTGCGGGAGGCCACGCGCGTGTTCAGGCAGGCCGTGCGGGTGGAAGGCCCCTCCGTGGTGGTGTTCAGGCAGAAGTGCCGCCTCCTGGCCGTCCGAGAGGCCAGAAGGGCTGGCCGCGAGCTTCCCAGGTATCACATAGACCCGGAGGCCTGCCGTGGCCTTGATGCCTGTGGTGTCTGCGTAAAAGCGTTCGGCTGCCCGGCCTTCTACGTGCGCGAGGATGGCAAGGTGGCCATAGACCGGGAGCTCTGCACGGGCTGCGGCGTCTGCGCCCAGGTCTGCCCCCACGGTGCCATAGGCCTCGTGGGCGCGAGCGAGGCGGAGGAGGGTGGTGCGTGATGGTGGACGTGGTGGTCTGTGGCGTGGGAGGACAGGGCGTGCTGCTCTTGGCCGAGGTGCTCGGGAGGGCGGCCATGCTCAGCGGCCTGGACGTGAGGGTGAGCGAGATACACGGCATGGCCCAGCGGGGTGGCTCCGTCATCTGCCACGTTAGGGCCAGGGAGGGGTGTGTCCACGCGCCTACGGTCATGGACGGCAGCGCGGACGTGCTGCTGGCGCTTGAACTCTCCGAGGCCCTAAGGGCCATCCGCTACGTAGGGCCGCGCACCCTCGCGCTCGTGAGCACCCGCGCCATCAGGCCCGTGATGGTATCGCTTGGGATGGCCACCTACCCGAGCAGGGAGGCCGTGGAGGAGATGCTCAAGGGGGCGGGCGCCCGCGTTCTCTTCATAGATGCTCTAAGGCTGGCCGAGGAGGCAGGCAGCCCTCTCGCCCAGAACATGGTCATGGCTGGTGCCCTCCATGCCACGGGCGCCTTCCCGGCCAAGCGCGAGGCCCTGCTCACGGCCATGAGGGAACTCCTGCCGTCCAAGTATCTAGACGTGAACCTCAGGGCCTTCGAGCTCGGTGAGGCAGCCGCCAGAGAGGCCGCGCGTTAGGGGAGGGAAGGGCAGGCACCCCGCCTCCCTTCTTTCTCGCCCTCGGGAGACAAGCACTTATCCGCGGCCGCCGCTGCTGCCTCGGCCATGAGCGCTAGGGAGCGCGTGGTCCAGCACGTCCGGGTGGAGCCTGGCATGACGGTGGGGGAACTCCTGGCCCGCATGGAGACCTGTGGTGTGCTGGGGGCTGGCAGGCTTGGAAGGGCGGCCAGCGTGGTGGCCAAGATGTTCTCCGACCCGGATTGCGCCGTCTTTCTCAGCCTGGCGGGCGCCCTCGTGCCCGGCGGCATGAGGCTCATAATAAGGGACCTCGTGGACCGCGGCCTCCTCCACGGTATCGTTACCACGGGCGCGAACGTGGTCCACGACTTGGTGGAGGCCCTGGGCTTCAGGCACGTAGTGGGCACCTTCCGGGCCGATGACGTGAGGCTCCGCGAGGAGCGCTTGGGCAGGATAGGCGACATCTACATAGACATGGAGGCCTTCACGGCTCTTGAGACCTGGTTGAGACGCGTGCTGGCGGAGCTGCCGCCTGAGGTGAAGGCCCGCATATCTGGCGCCCGCCTCATACGAGAACTTGGCCTGCGCCTGGAGGACCCGGACTCCATCGTGGCTACCGCGGCCAGGAAGGGCGTGCCCATCATCTGCCCCGGCTTCGTGGATTGCGTGGCTGGCTTCCAGCTCTGGACGCTCTCCGATGAGCTGGGCTTGCGCCTGGACCCATTCGGCGACCTGAGCGAGCTCATGAACGTCCTCCTGCCCGCGAAGCGCGTGGGCCTAATTGTCCTCGGCGGAGGCATGCCCAAGCACTTCCTCATGTTCGCCACCACCTTCCGAGATGGTGCTGACTATGCGGTCCAGATCACCATGGACAGGCCTGAGCCGGGCGGCCTGAGCGGGGCGCCCCTTGAGGAGGCCATAAGCTGGAGCAAGGTGAAGCCCGGCGCTGAGGCCATCACGGTCATCTGCGATGCCACGATAGCCTTCCCGCTCATCGCAGCAGCCGCCTTAGAGAAAATGGGTGAGGAAGGTGAGCGCCCCACGGCTTATTAAGGGGGAGGCCTCCCTCCGGGCGGGAAACAGGGCAGAAAACATGGAGGCAGCTCAGCTGAAGGCGGAGTTCCTGAGGCTCCTGAAGGAGGACGAGGAGTTCCGTTATGCCGTAGCTGGCCTGCTGGGCTTCAGGGAGCAACTTGCTCCTGGATGCCATAAGGAGCCTCCAGGAGCAAGTTGCCCACAACACAGAAGCCATTAGAGCTCTTCAGGAGCAGGTGGCCAGGCACTCCGAGGTAATCGAGAGGCACTCAGCGGGAATCGAGGAGCTGGCCCGCTCCATTCAGGCCCTAGGGGCCAGATGGGGGCATCTTAGCCGAAGAGTCCTTCAAGGAGGCCATAAAGGGAGTCGTAGAACGCTTCTTCGGCAGGAAGGTGAGGCGCTGGACCTACTATGACTCGGAGGGGCTTCGTCTTCGGCCACCCGAGCACCATAGAGGTGGACTTGCTCATCACGGATAGAGAGCATATGCTCATGAGGTCAAGTCCAGTATCTCCCGGGCCGATGTATTCGAGCTCTGGCGCATAGGGCAGCTATATGAGAAGCTCACGGGCGTCAAGCCCAGGCTGGCCATAATCTCGCCCTTCGTGAGGCCTGAGGCCAGGAAGGCTGCTGAGGAGCTGGGCATAGAGGTCTACACCAGCCTCAGCCTCTAGGCCCATGCTGGTCCGGTCCTCACGCTCAACGCCCTTCTACCTCGGCCCCGCTCTGGCCATAGGGCTGCCGCTCAGACGCCACCTCCACGCGCCCACCTTCATCTTGGCCGACATCATCATGGACGTAGAACCCCTCATGCCTCTCCTGGCCGGGAGAGGTCCTCTTCACGGTTTCTTCCACACCCTCCTGGGCGCCACCTGATGGCCCTCATCTTAGCGGCCGTGATGATCATGCTTGAGGGGCTCCTTAGTGGCTTCTTCAGAGCCCTCAGGCTGGAGGAGGGCCGGTTAAGGCCCACGGCTTACCTGGCGGCTGCCATCTTGGGCACCTGGCTCCATGTGCTCTTGGACGCCACCATGTATCCTGATGTCAAGCCCCTCTGGCCCTCCACCTACAACCCGTTCTACCATCCCGCGGCCCTGATGGTGCCGGTCTATGCCTTCTGCGTCTTCACGGCCATCTTAGGCTTGGCCATATTCGTGCGTGAGCGAAAGGCTGATTAGGCTTGCTACCCCATCCCCTCCTGCCCGATGAGGAGGGAAGAGCCGCCCGAGCTCGGGCCGTGAGGAGCCTTATGAGTTCTGAGGGCCCTCTGGCGCGGTGCTGGCCTTGGGCGTGCAGGAGCTCGTGGAGGCCCATGACAGATGGCGCCTCAAGGAGTGCTTGAACCTTATACCCTCTGAGAACGTTACCAGCCTGGTGGTGCGCTCCATCCTGGCCTCGGACCTGGGCCACCGCTACTCGCTCAGGCCGGAGGAGGCGCCCGATTTTCCCACGCCGGGCGATAACTTCTACTGCGGCACCAGATACGCGGACGAGATAGAGCGCCTGGGCGAGGAGCTGGCCAAGCGCCTCTTCGGCTGCAAGCATGCCTTCCTCCAGCCCCTCTCGGGCCACGTGGCTGCCTTCATCATGCTGGCCTCTCTCACGAGCCGAGGGGACACGGTGATGTGCATCAGCGAGCGGGATGGCGGCTACCCGGGCTACGAACCTGTGGGCCTGCCCAGCTACCTGGGCCTGAAGGTGGCCTACCTGCCCTTCGACAGGGCCGAGTGCGACCTGGCCTATGAGGCCTGTGAGGAGGCCGTAAGACGCGCCAGGCCCAGGCTCGTCATCTTGGGCGCCTCCACCATATTGTTCCCGTATGACCTGAGGCGCGTGAGGGAGTTCTGCGATGAGGTAGGCGCCTTCCTGGGCTACGATGGCTCCCACGTGCTCGGCCTCATCGCTGGCAGGCAGTTCCAGCCGGACCCGTTCAAGGCTGGCGTGGACATGTTGGTGGGCAGCACGCACAAGACCTTCTTCGGCCCACAGGGCGGCCTGGTGCTCACGGATGATGATGAGCTAGCGGAGCGCGTGAGGCACCACCTGAAGCTGAAGACGCTCGACAACCCGCACCTAAACCGCGTGGCCGCCCTCGCGAGGGCGCTTGAGGAGATGTCGGAGCACGGGGAAGCCTACGCCAGGCAGGTGGTCGCGAACGCCAGGGCGCTCGCTAAGGCCCTGGACGAGCTAGGGCTGCCCGTCCTCTACGGCCACAAGGGCTACACGACCTCGCACCAGGTGCTTCTCGACACGGCCCAGCTTGAGCGCGAGCTCGGGAGGCCCTACTGGCGACTTGCGAGCCTGCTTGAGGAAGCGAACATCATAGTGGACAGGGCTGGCCGCCTGGGCACGCAGGAGCTCACGCGCTGGGGCATGGGCGAGGACGCCATGCGGGAGGTGGCGGAGCTCCTGGCTGGCGTGCTGAGGGGCAGGCTGGCGCCGGAGGAAGCCAGGAGGAAGGTACTCTCCCTTCGCGAGCGCTACGCTGAACTCAGGTTTTGCTGAGCTGCCAGCCCGTGCGCGAGTTCTCTTAGCCTGTCGGAAAGGTATTTATGCGAACCCCCCACCTGCCCTGGGTGCCGGGGATTGGCGAGGAGAGCACTCCACCTGAAGGTGGAGGAACTTGCCTCTGACGTGCTGAGGGCTAAGGGCCTTACCATATCCATAGGGCGCATATTCGAGGAAGAGTGGGAGGAGCCCGTAGGACCCACGCCCTTCCCGGAGATAACGGACCTCCGCTCCTGGGACCTAAGGGTCCTCAGCCGCTACCGGCCCTACTACCTGCCCTGGTGCGAGCTCTGCTGCCTCTGCACGTTCGGGAAGTGCGACCTGTCGAGGGGCAAGCGCGGCGCCTGCGGCCTAGACCTGAGGGCACAGCTCTCCCGCATGGTGCTCATCGCCTGCTGCATAGGCGCCTCCACGCACACCCACCACGCACGGCACCTGCTAGAGCACCTCATAGAGAAGTATGGCCGCCGCCACCCAATCGATGTCGGTGGGCCAAACGTCTACCTGGAGGCCCCTCACGTCAGGCTCGTCTGCGGTATAAGGCCGAGGACGCTAGGCGACCTGGAGGAAGCACTCGATTACGTGGAGACTCAGCTCGTCCACCTGCTCGCCTGCACCCACACGGGCCAAGAGGGCCACTACCTAGACTTCGAGTCCAAGATATTCCACGCGGGCATGCTCGACCACGTGGCCATGGAGGTAGCCGATATAGCACAGATATCGGCCTACAACTTCCCGAAGGCCGACCCAGAGGCGCCCCTTGTGGAGCTCGGCTGGGGCGTGGTGGACCGGGAGAAGCCCGTGATACTCGTGGTGGGCCATAACGTGCCGCCAGCCGTCTACATCGTGGACTACCTACACGAGAAGGGCCTCTACGGGCAGGTGGAGGTCTGCGGCATGTGCTGTACCGCCCACGATGTAACGCGCTACAACCCGGGCGCCAAGATAATTGGCCCGATAAGTTGGCAGCTCCGCTTCGTCCGGGCTGGCGTGGCCGACGTGGTCGTGGTGGACGAGCAGTGCGTGCGCACCGACCTGCTGGAGGAGGCCCAGAAGGTGAAGGCGCCCTTCATAGCCACCAGCCCCGTCGCCTGCCACGGCCTTCCCGACCGCTCGCACGACCCCGTGGAGGAGATCGTGGAGGACCTGGCCAGCTACAGGGTGCCCGGCGTCCTCATCCTTGAGCCCGAGAAGGCAGCCGAGGTGGCCGTTGAGGTCGCGCTCCGAGTGGCCCAGCAGAGGAAGGCGTTCAAGGCCCTCCCGGACGTGGGCGAGATCGTAGAGGGCGCCAAGCGCTGCACGGCCTGCAACTCCTGCCGCCGCGCCTGCCCGAACAACCTGCCCATACCGAAGGCCATGGAGAAGGCAGCGGAGGGCGACCTAGGAGCTCTCGCCAGGCTCTTGGACGAGTGCATAGGCTGCACGCGCTGTGAGCACGCCTGCCCGCAGGACATACCCATTCACACCTACATGGTGAAGGCTGCCGAGAGGGAGCTGAAGGAGGAGAAGTTCAAGGTCCGCGCTGGCCGTGGCGCCATCCAGGATGTGGAGATACGCGAGGTGGGTGGCCCGATAGTGCTGGGCGAGATACCCGGCGTGGTGGCCTTCGTGGGTTGTGCCAACTACCCGCACGGCAACCGCGAGGTAGCCGAGATGGCCGTGGAGTTTGCCAAGCGCAACTACATCATAACCGCCTCCGGCTGCGCGGCCATGAGCATAGGCTTCTACAAGGACGAGGAGGGCCTCACGCCCTACGAGCGCTTCTCTGGCGCCTTCGAGGCAGGAGGCATAGTGAACGTGGGCTCCTGCGTGGCGAACGCGCACATCTCCGGTGCCGCCATCAAGATAGCCAGCATCTTCGCCAAGAGGAACCTTAGGGCGAACTACGAGGAGATAGCGGACTACATACTGAACCGCGTGGGCGCCTGTGGCGTGGCCTGGGGCGCCATGAGCCAGAAGGCAGCCAGCATCGCCTCCGGCTTCTGGCGGCTGGGCGTGCCCGTGATAGTCGGGCCGCATGGCTCCAAGTATAGGCGCATGCTCCTAGGCCGCCAGGACAAGGAGGAGGACTGGTATGTCTATGACGCCCGCACGGGCGAGAAGGTCTACGTAGGGCCGTGCCCAGAGCACCTCTTCGTGGCCTGCGAGACGAAGGAGGAAGCCATGGTATGGATAGCCAAGCTCTGCATGAGGCCCAGCGACACCACGAAGGGCCGCGCCATCAAGCTCACGCACTACATAGACCTGCACAAGCGGTTCTTCGGCACCCTGCCTGATGACCTGCACCTGTTGGTGCGCACGAAGGCCGATATACCGATAACCATGAAGGACGAGGTGCTGGCCTTCCTAGAGGAGAAGGGCTGGAAGGAGAAGCCCATCCCCGACCCAACGCTCCTGCCCAGGCTGATAAGAGCCAAGAAGAGCTGAGCCCGCCTCATTACGCTTTTTATAATGACTTCTCTATATGCTCCTTGCCTTCTGCGTGCTCCCCCGTGCCGAACAAGTGATTATTACGTTTTCCATCTTCTGTAATAAATGTTAGCTGGCCGAAAAAGACTTATAGCGCGTCTCTCCGGCACCTGGGGTGCCATAGGGATGGCTGCTGAGCCCTGGCAGAGGGCCGAGGTCCCGGGCACCACCCGGGCGAACGTGATAAGGAAGCCCGAGGTGGTGGCGGCCCTTCTGAAGCGGGCCAAGAGGCCCCTCATGGTCATAGGCCACGAGGCTGCCGAGCTGGAGCTAGGCGATGGCATAACGCTCTTGGACCTTCTGGCTGAGCTAGCCAAGAGGGCCAGCCTGCCCGTGGTCGCGACCGCGCACGTAGGCCCCCTCCTGGCCGAGAGGGACGTTCAGCCCGCGGCCGTCATGCCCTTGTTGGACATAGGGCAGCGCCTCGCGGACCCGGGGTGGCAGGGCCTGGACGGCCAGGGGCAGTATGACCTCGTGCTCATCGCCGGCCTGCCCTACTACATGGGCTTCGTGGTCATGGCCAACCTGAAGGACTTCGCGCCCCACCTGAAGGTGGTCTGCCTTGACCCGTATTACCAGCCTCACGCCACCTGGTCCTTCCCGAACACGAGGCCCGAAGACCATGCGAAAAACCTTAAGGCCCTCATAGAGCTGGTGGGCGGGAGGTGATGGTGCGTGTCATCCAAGATGTTTGAGGACATCCCGGTGGACGTGAGCGTGGTCTACGAGGGCGAGCGCATCAGGCGCAAGCAGATGTATGTGGAGTTCGGTGGCCCCAAGGTGCCCCACAAGTTCGAGCTCGTCCGCGCCCGCAAGATGGAGGAGGTGGAGGACGGGAAGATAACCATAATAGGCCCTGACATAAAGGATCTGGAGGAGGGGGGCAGCTACCCGCTCGGCATCTTGGTCGAGGTGGCGGGCGAGCAGGTGGAGGAGGAGCTGGAGGGCGTCATCGAGCGCCGCATCCACGAGTTCTGCAACTACATCGAGGGCTTCATGCACCTCAACCAGCGCTACGACATCTGGCTCCGCCTGAGCAAGAAGTCCTTCCAGAAGGGCCTGAACAGCTTTGAATACATCGGCAAGGTCCTAATAAGGCTGTTCAAGAGCGAGATGCCCTTCATAGAGAAGATACAGGTTACCTTCATCACGGACCCGGAGAAGGTCAAGGAGATGTATGAGGAGGCCCTGAAGGTCTATGAGGCCCGTGATGCTCGCGCCAGAGGGCTGAAGGACGAGGAGGTGGACACCTTCTACGGCTGCACGCTCTGCCAGAGCTTCGCGCCCACCCACGTCTGCGTCATAACGCCCCAGAGGTTCTCCAACTGCGGTGCCATCAGCTGGTTCGATGCCCGTGCAGCCGCCCGCGTGGACCCGAAGGGGCCGATATTCCCGATACCGAAGGGCGAGTGCCTAGACCCGGTGAAGGGCGAGTATGATGGCGTGAACAAGGTGGTGAAGGAGAAGTCGCTGGGCGCCATCGAGCGCGTCTGGCTCTACACGGCCTTCGGCTACCCGCACACCTCCTGTGGCTGCTTCGAGGCCGCTACCTTCTACATGCCAGAGGTAGATGGGTTCGGCATCGTGCACCGCGGCTTCAAGGGCGAGACGCCCAACGGCCTTAGGTTCGTGGACGTGGCCGATGCCACGGCTGGCGGCAGGCAGGTGGACGGCTTCCACGGCATCTCCTTCGAGTATATGAGGTCCCCGAAGTTCCTCCAGGCTGATGGCGGTTGGCACCGCGTGGTCTGGGCTCCCAAGGAGGTGCTGGAGCGCGTCTGGGACTTCATACCGGAGGACGTGAGGGACAAGATAGCCACAGAGGAAGACGTGAGCAACGTAGAGGAGCTGAGGGAGCTCCTCATGGAGAAGGGGCATCCGGTCGTGGAGCGCTGGAAGGAGGCTGGCCTCCTAGTCGAGGAGAAGCCCGAGGAGGCTAAGCCGGAGGAGGCTCTGGAGCTGGCCCCCACCGCCCTGCCAGCTGCTGTGCCTGGCGTGGCTGCCTTCGGTGGCGTGAGGATAACGCTCGAAAACGCGGCTATCTTCATCCGCAGGCTCACGGTGAAGGCCGCTGAGAGGAGGTAGGAGCGCGATGGGCCAGGCCAGCGCGAGCCAGGAGCAGAGCACCACGCTCAGCCTGGCGGAGCTCCTCAGGCTCTTGGCCTCCTTCGGCACCGTGGAGCTGGAGGACGTAATCATAAGGGCTAAGAAGGTGGTGATAAAGCCCCTTGGGCGGAGGGAGAAGTGAGATGCCCGAGGAAAAGCGTGAGCGCCCTGAGGGCGAGACGGCCGAGAGCTTCTTGGCCTCCTTCCTGCCCGAACTGCTGAGGTTGCTGGCCAAGTATGAGGCCATAGAGCTTGAGGACGTGGAGCTTCACGCGGGCAAGCTCACGCTGGAGCTCCTCCCCTTCGTGCCAGCGGTCGCCCCACCTAAGCCGCCCGTGGCCGCGCCCGTCAAGCCCACGGAGCTCCTAGAGGCCACCTTCGAGGAGCCCGTGATGACCTACCCGGGCAAGGTAGTGGAGGTCAGGATAGGCGCCACGCGCTCCGAAGGCGGTAGCAGGGGGCGCACCTACATCATCGGGGGCGAGACTAACCCGCCCTTCTACATCTTCGAGCACCCACCGCCCCACAAGCCCATCATATCCATGGACGTCTTCGAGTATGACCTGCTGAAGGCGAAGAAGCTCGGCATGCCGAAGGCCGTGAAGATGCACGTGAAGGATGTCATACACGACCCGGGCGAGTGGGCTAGGCGGAACGTGGAGAAGTTCGGGGCCGACATGGTGGTGGTCCACCTGCTGAGCATGGACCCGCTCATAGAGGGCAGGGCGCCCAGGGAGGCCCTGAAGACCGTGGAGGAGGTCCTGCAGGCCGTGGACGTGCCCGTGGTGGTGGGCGGCTGTGGCGACCCGGAGGTGGACGCGGAGGCCTTCAAGCTCGCGTCTGACATGTTCTCCGGCGAGAGGCTGATAATGAGCTCCCTCACGCTCGACATGGCAGAGAAGGGCGTCCTTGAGGAGACGGCCAAGGCCGTAGCGGAGCACGGGCACATAGCGCTCGCCTTCACGCCCATAGACCTGAACCTGGCCCGTGAGCTGAACAGGAAGCTCTACGGGCACGTGGACCGCGAGAGTATCATCATGGACCTCACCTCGGCCGCCCTCGGCTACGGCAGCGAGTATTCCTACACCATCATGGAGCGCGCCCGCCTCGCGGCCCTCATGGGCGACAAGGAGCTCCAGCACCCAATCATGGCCTGCTCGGCCAACACCTGGGCTGCCCGCGAGGCCTGGCTGAAGGAGGCGGAGATGGGCGAGATATGGGGGCCGAGGGAGCTGAGGGGGCCTATGTATGAGACCGTCTGCGCCCTCGTCTACCTCCTGGCTGGCGCCGATTGGCTGATGGTGGAGCACCCGGCCACGGCCAGGACGCTGAGGGAGGTCATAGACATGCTCATGGAGAGAGGGCGCGCCAAGCCGGAGGCCATCGCGGATTGGGCGAGCAAGCACCTTGGGTGAGGAGGTGAGCGTGCCGTGTCCGCCTCAGCGAAGGAGATAAGCCCGATAGAGATTTACAAGCTCCTCCCGCGCACGAACTGCGGGAAGTGCGGCGAGAAGACCTGCATGGCCTTCGCCACCAAGCTGGCCAACCGCGAGGCCCGCCTAGAGGACTGCCCGGAGCTCCTGAAGCCGGAGTATAAGGAGGCCTACCAGAAGCTCTGGGAGATGCTCAGGCCTCCTGTGCGCGAGGTGGCCTTCGGCTCTGGCGATAAGGCCGTGAAGATAGGCGGGAAATACGTGATGTATAGGCACGAGCTCACCTACCACAACCCAACCGTGATAGCCATAGACGTGGAGGACACCATGGACATGGGCGAGGTAGAGGCCCGCGTGAAGCGCCTAGATGAGCTGGCCTACATCTACATAGGGCGCACGCTCAAGTTAGATGCCATAGCCGTGAGGTGCGTGTCGGGTGATGCGGAGCGTTTTGCCTCCACCGTGGAGGCCGTGGCCAAGCTGACCGATTTGCCGCTCGTCCTCTGCTGCCTAGACCCTGAGGTCATGGAGAACGCCCTCGTGAAGGTCTATGAGCGCAGGCCCCTCCTCTACGCGGCCACGAAGGACAATTGGCGCGAGATGGCCGAGCTGGCCACGGGCTACAAGTGCCCCCTGGCTGTCTTCGCACCAGGCGATATCGCGCTCCTGAAGTCGCTCGTGAAGACGCTCCGGGCCTACGGCGTGGAGGACCTGGCCCTGGACCCCGGCACCTTCCCCGGCGAGGGCTTCTCGGACACGCTGAATAACTTCGTGATGATAAGGCGGGCTGCCTGCAAGATGGGCGATGACCTGCTCGGCTACCCGCTCATAGGAGTGCCTGCCGTGGCCTGGCTGGAGGAGGGGCTGCCTCCCGAAGTGAAGGCCTGGCGGGAGGCGTGCATGGCCACCATGCTCATCACGCGCTTCGCGGACCTCATCATCATGCACAGCCTAGAGGGCTGGGTGGCCCTGCCCCTCATGATATGGCGCGAGAACATCTACACCGACCCGCGCAAGCCGGTGGCCGTGGAGCCGGGCCTGAGGGCCTTTGGCACGCCAGATGAGATGGCGCCCGTCTTCGTTACAACCAACTACGCGCTCACCTACTTCACGGTGGAGAACGACCTGAAGAGCGCGAAGGTTGATTGCTACCTGCTGGTGGTGGACACGGAAGGCTTGAGCGTCCAGAGCGCGGTGGCTGGCCGCAAGCTCACGGCCGACCTAGTGGCAGACGCGCTGAAGGAATCGGGCGTGGAGGAGAAGGTGAAGCACCGCTACCTCATCATCCCCGGCCTGGCCGCCCGCCTGAGCGGAGAGATAGAGGAGCTCACGGGCTGGAGGGTGCTCGTAGGGCCAAAAGACTCGTCCGCCATACCGAAGTTCTTGGCCGAGAAGTGGCCCCCGAAGGAAGAGGAGGAAGAGTGATTTTCCCGCTAGATGGCCTTTTCCCTCTCCTCCAACAGTATCTTAATAGGCTTCCTCAGCTCAGCCGTGTCGAGGAGTTCCTCGTCCTTGAACACGCGCTCTGGCGGGCCTTCTGCTACCACGTGGCCGCTCACGAGCACGTAGATGTAGTCGGCCACCTCGTAAGCCAGGTCCACGTCCTGGGTGGCCAAGAGGCAGGAGCGGCCCACCCGCTTGCCCTCCAGCAGGAGGTGCTTGAGGAAGGCAGCGTAGCGGGGGCTGAGGAAGGCGGTTGGCTCGTCGAGCAGGAGCACCTCTGGCTCATAGACTAAGACAGTCGCGAGGGCTGCCTTCTTCTTCTCGCCGTAGCTAAGCCTGTAGGGCGGCTTCTCCAGCAGGCCCGTGAGCCCTAGCTGGCCAGCTACCTCAAGCACGCGGGAGCGCACGGCTTCCTCGGGCCAGCCGAGTTGGCGGAGGGCGAAGGCTATGTCATCGTAGACGGTAGGGCAGAAAAGCTGGTCGTCCGGGTCTTGGAAGACCAGGCCCACATGCCTCCTGAACCCCGGCCCCAGCTCGCGGATGTCCCGCTCTCTGAAGAGCACCCTGCCCTCCTCCGGCTCCAAGAGGCCAGCCACCACGAGGAGGAGCGTGGTCTTGCCCGCCCCGTTCGGGCCTAGGAGCGCCACCACCTCGCCCTCAAGCACGGAGCAGCGCACGCCCCTGAGCGCCCGTGTGCCATCTGGGTAGCGGAAGGAGATGCCCGTGCAGGTCAGGATGGGCCGCGAGCGCAAGCCTCACACCGCCTTCGTCAAGTAGAGCACGCCCACCGTCCCGGCCACGAGCGCCCAGAGGGCGTCGAGGGCGCTGAACTCGAGGGCGCCCTCCCGGCCCACTGGCACGAGCTGGCCCGAGAGGCAGCGGGAGCGCATGGCCAAGCCCACCCTCCAGGCCCTGTGGTAGGCCCTGAGCAGGAGCTCCCCGCAGGAGGAGGCCAGCACGAGCCATGCTGAGCGGAGTTCCTTCCTGCCCATCAGGCGGGCCTCTCGGGCCGCCAACAGCCTGCCAGCCTCCCGCACGGAGAGGGGCACATACCTGGCCGTGAGGAAGGCCATGCCGGGCACGGTGCCCGTCGGGTCAAGGAGCGCCAGCCCCCTCAGGAGGGAGCTAAGGCCCACGTAGCTCGTCCAGGCCACGCCCAGCGAGAGCGCGCTCAGGCAGCGTAGGGAGAACTCAAGCGCGCGGGAGGTGCCCTCCCTCGTGATGGGCAGGGAGAGGGGGCCTGCCTCCAGCGTGTAGATGGCCTCCCCTGGTGTGATGAAGAGGAGCGGCAGCACGACCACGGCCAGCCATATGGCCGCGAGCCCCAGGGTCCTCAAGAAGGTGCGGAGCTCCCGCCCGAGGGTGGCCAGGAGGAAGGCGAGGGCGAGCGGGAGGAAGGAGCTGGGCCTGAGTGGGAGGGGGCTGGTGAAGGCAGCGAGGGAGGTGAGGAAGGCTAGGATAGAAATAGAGGTTGCTGGGGCCAGCTGGACCTCCTTCTCCCTCGCCAGCCTGTCCAGGACCTCGCCCACCGCCTCAAGGTATCGCGCCAGCAGCCCCTTCCTCGCCCACATCGCCTCCCGGCTCCCCGCCTCTCCCTCCCCCTCAGCTTTTCTTCACGATCGCGAGCAAGGCCAGCCCGATGGCCAAGATGATGGCGACGCCCACCAGGCCGGAGATGATGTAGCCCACGGAGAGGCCAGCCCAGTCCTCCGGCAGCCCGGGCACCGTGTAATCCGGCAGGAGGCCCGACCAGAGGCCAGCTTCCTCAAGGCCCAGCCTCTCGGCGGCCACGTCTAGGGGCTCGTGGTAGCCCACCAGCTCGGCCCCCACCACGCCGAAGAGGGGGCTCACGACCAAGAGGACCGCGATGGCCAGCAGGGCCTTCTTGTGCCTAGTAAGGAGTTCCACGGCCACCTCAGGCCACCCCCTCAGCGCCAGGAGCGGGCAGGCCTAGGCCGGCCACTAGGGAGGGCGCCCTCGTGGCTAGGTAGTCCACCACCAGGGCCGTGATGATGCCCTCTATCACGCCCAGCGCCAGGTGCCAGAGGCCCATGACCGGCACCGTGATGGCCACGCCGTAGGGGAAGGCGGGCGAGTAGCCTATCTCAAGGCCGCAGACCACGCCAGCCAACGTGATGCCCAGCCAGCCTCCTAGGAAGGCGCCCAGGAGGCGGTGCGCCCGGCCAGCGCCCCTGAGGCGCGTGAGGGCGATGAAGAAGGCATAGCCCACCAGCACGTCTATGATGGCCATGTTCAGCACGTTCGCGCCCAGGGCCGTGATGCCGCCATCGCCGAACACCAGGCACTGGATGAGGAGGACCACGAAGATGACCAGCTCGCCCAGCCAGGGTCCGAGGAGGATGCCGGCCAGGGCGCCACCCACCATGTGGAGGCTCGTGCCGCCTGGCAGAGGCCAATTCAGCATCTGCGCTGCGAAGATGGCGGCCGCCAGGAGGGAGGCGAGCGTTACCCTTTCCGGGTTGGCGAGCGCGCGGCTCCTGTAGAGCGCGTAGGCCGTGAAGGCGAGCGCCACTGCGTAGCACAGGCCAGCAGTGAACGGGTCGAGGAAGCCATCCGGTATGTGCATACTCTCTCGCCCGGCCGTATTACAAGGCAATCGGTATTTAAGTATTACGAGCAGGCGGATTGGTATTACTTATCTCCCAGGCCGCAGATGCCTCCTTCATAAGGCGGGCGGCCGAGTGCCCTGCATTAAGGCCACCTTCATGACAGCACCTCACCTGACGTAGAGGATTATCTTGTGCGTGAGGAAGCGGTAGCGCTCGTCCTCCACGAAGCGGTCTACCAACACGGGCGTCCAGCCGGGAATCTCATACTCGTGCGAGACCACGCGCGTGCCAGGGCGGAGCTCCTTCTCCAACTTGGGCCTCAGCTTCATGTTGGCCGAGGTGGTCAGGTAGAGCGTTACCACATCTGCATCGCTTATGTCCACGTCGAAGAAGTTCGCGTTAATTATCTTCACGCGGTCGGAGAGGCCGGCCTCCTCCACGGCCCTCATGGCCTTCAGGGCCAGGTCGCGCCTTATCTCTATGCCCACCGCGTAAGCGCCGAACTCCTTGGCGGCCGTGATGACGATGCGGCCATCGCCACAGCCCAGGTCATACACCACCTCGCCCGGCTTCACGCCAGCGAGCTTGAGCATGCGCCTCACGACCGGCATGGGGGAGGCCAGGTAGGGCGCGATGGACAAGCCCGCGCACCATGGTGGCCGCGGCCAGCCAGCACTTAAGGGTTTCCCAGGCGCCAGGCTGGCAAGGCTTTTAACGCGCTAGGCCGGGCTAGCGAGACAGGTGAGGGCCTTGAGGCTGAGAGGGCATCACCTCGTGTGCCTGAACTTCCTCACTGAGGCATTTGACTCGGCCTTCACGGCCCTCCTCCGGGAAATGCGCGAGAGGGCGCTAGCTGGCGAGGAGGTAGAGGTCATAGAGGGCGTGGACGAGCTCTGCTCCCGCTGCCCCATGCTGGCCGATGGTGCTTGCGAGTTCGAGGAGGAGGTGAGGGAGATGGATGCCGATGCCCTTGAGGCGCTAGGGCTCAGGGTGGGCGACCGGGTGAGGATGGAGGAGGTAAGGGAGAAGCTCAAGGGCCTGAAGGAATGGCTTGACGGGTTCTGCGAGGGCTGCGAGTTCCAGAGCACGTGCGAGCGGGAGAAAGAGACCTTTTTCTCCCCCGCCTGACCTCACAGGTATCGCTCGTAGAAGGCCAGGTGCGCGTTCGGCCCCTTGGCCACGTGAAGGCGTCCATCACCGTCCTCCGTTAGGTCGCCCACGAAGGTGTAGAATGGCCCCTGAACCCTCTCGCCCGCGAACTTCACGCTCTTCGATACCCTCAGGATGCTGAAGCCCGGCAGGACGGAGGGAAGGTGCCCGCAGATTATGATCTTCCCACCGCGCATGAGGGCGCCAGGCCTGCCCTCACAATCGCCCTTGATGAGGATGGCGCCATTCCTCATGTGGATGCCGGGGAAGAGGCCCACATCGCCCTCGACCAGGATGGTGCCGCCCCGCATCCAATTGCCAAGCTCGTTGCCAGCGCTCCCGTGGATGACTATGCTCCCACCACGCATGCCATCGCGGGCCCCTCTGTAGGCTGAGCCCACGTAATCGCCTGCTGAGCCGAAGACCTCTATGGAGCCGCCGCGCATGCGTGAGCCGAGCCAGGAGCCAGCATCGCCCTTTATGATGAGCGACCCGCCCCGCATGTGCTCGCCAGCCAGCAGGCCCACCGGCCCTTCCATCACTACGCGACCAGCCGTCATCTCGAAGCCCACCTGCCTGACCTTGCTGAAATCGCCGACCAAGCGTATGGTGAGCTCCTCCGCCCTCGCGGCCCCATCTCCCTCCACGTGGAAGAGGTCGGCCAGCCTGACGCGCCTGTTCCCCTTCAGGAGCTCCAGGGAGCCTATCTCTCGCTCTGAGAGGCCAGCAAAGGCATCTGGCTTGATGCAGGGCGCGTAGACAGGCACCCTGAGGGCCGTCTTGGGCTTGAGCACCACCTCGGCTCCCACGGCCACGCACCTCCCTCGCGCTCACGAGCCCAGGCGGGCCTTGCGCACCACCTTATGAGGTCTCGCCAGGTATTCCTCCGGTATCGGGTAGTTCTCGAAGCTCACCGTGTAGCGCTTCGTCCAGGCCTCGCCTATGCTGTGCACCACCTCCTGGGCCCACTCAGGCAGCTCCACATGGACCCATATCGTGCGGCCCTCGGGCGCGGCCACCACCTGGCCATCGCGCACCACCACCTGCCCCTCCTTTATGGTCCAAGCGGCACGCTCGAAGGCACGCCTCACGGCCCTGTGGTCGCGGCTCGGGTCCACGCGCTCTGGGTCGATGGCGTAGATGGCCACATCTGCGTCCGCGCCCACGCCTAAATGGCCCTTGCCCTCCAGGCCCAGCGCCCTGGCTGGCCCAGCGCGGGAGAGGATGGCTATCTCGTAGAACGCGAGTTCCCTGTCTATGCTCGGCAGCACCATGCGCTTTATGGCGCCACGGTGCACGCGCTTGAGCGTTCTCTCACGCGCCTTAGCGCTCATCAGCCACTCTACCACGCGCGGGTAGGTGGTGAAGGGCGCCCCATTCGGGTGATCGGTCGTTATGAAGGCGCCCCGCCACGGGTCCTCCACGAGCAGGGCCAGCTCAAGCCCTATGGCCCACTGGACAGCGTTCACGAGGCTCTTCCGCCTGTAGCGGTAGGGCACGATGCCGGAGCTCGTCTCAGTCTCCACATCGTGGTTGATCCACTTGTTGCCCGTGAGCTCGTGGAGGCCATACTGGAAGGGGCCATCGGCCGTCATGGTGGTCGTGTCGCCCGGCACGACAGCGCCCATGTCTATGGTAACGTGGTCGTGCATGTTCACGTAGCGGGCTATGGGGGCCGCCATGGAGCACATGCTGGCCCAATCGTCGCCGCCGAAGGCGCTGAACTGCACGTGCGTTACGTGGATGGAGCGCTTCCCCGTGCTGCTCGTGCCGGGGATGTCGCGCACGCAATCCATGGTCTGGACCGTGATCTCCCAGTTGCCCGGCTGCCCTAGCCTGTTCGTGTGGACGTGGATGGTGTGCGGCAGGTCGAGCAGGTGGTTCACGCGCGCTAGACCGCGTATTATCTCGCGGGGGGTGATGTTGAAGTAGGGCACCACGTCGTCCAGGCTCTTCACGTTGTGGCCGAAGCCCCAGCACTCCAGGCCACCCGGGTTCACGAGCTTGATGGCGTAGCCCTTCGTGGCCCAGAGCATCCAGGCAACGTAGGCAGCGCACTCCTCCACCATGCCAGCGGCCAGGAACTCCATTACAAACCAGCAGTCACCCAGCAGGGGGTAGGTGGTCTTGTCTATGATGGGCGTGTCGTTGAGCTCCTCGTGCGTGTGCCTGGCCTCAAGGGGCGGCATGCTGGGGTTGCTCACGTAGGTCCAGCCCATCCGCGCGTAGCGGTAGCCCGTGGTCCAGGTACTCGGCACGGAGCGCCCCACTCCAGCGCGTGTTACGGCCGTCTTGGGCTCCACGTCCACGAAGTGGTCCTCGGGCCTGAGGAGGCGGCCGGAGTTCACCTCCGGCCCAGCTATGTGCGCGTGTATGTCCACGCCACCGGGCATGACTATCATGCCTGAGGCATCTATCACATAGGCCTCCTTTTCGGGCACGTCCTCTACGATCTTGCCATCTCGGATGGCTATATCCATGCGCTCGCCATTTATGCCGTTCATCGGGTCGAACACGATACCGTTCTTGATGAGTATGGCACCGCCCGCTCCCGGGGACGCCATCTGCCCTCGGCCCTCCACAGGCGGGGCTAACACGCCTATTTATCGCTTGAGGGGAGCAAGGACCGTTAAGGCAGATAGAGCTCTGCCTCCCTGAGCTGCTCTGTGAATAAGGCACTTATGATGAACTCGGGTAGTCTGCCCAGGAGCTCATGAGCATGTTTTTACCGCGCGTGTTCTGCTAGGGGGAATGCTTAAATATTTTCGTGCCATGCCACACATAGGCATGTGGCCTCCTTGGGCAGCCTCAGCCCGACACGGGGATTGCGCTTTCTTCGTGGACGGCAAGTGCATGCTCAGGGGTATCAAGGTGGACCCAGAAGGAGCTGCCTGCCCGGCCTTTAGGCCCAGGTCGCATGGCCCTGGTCTCTATCCGCCCATGCTCCCGCCCTGGTGGAGTTGGTGGTTCTGGCCCTGGATATCATACTGGCTCTACTGGCTCCCGATGTGGTTGGTATGGCCTTGGCTCTGAGCAGCCAAGAGCGCCTGCCCGGGGCCTCAGCGAAGAGAAGAGTCTTCACCCCTCCGCTACGGCCACTTTCATCACGGGCTTCCCCGCTGCCCCGGACCTCATGCCCGGTCTCGCTCACCTCTCGCAGCTCAGCCTTATCAATCACGGGCCCGGAGACCGGGAGAAGGAGCAAGCTCGCGATTATTAGGCTT
>Ga0190367_1000817_pt1 | contig 20312 bp, 21 predicted proteins | sample 4872181011_MG_FD_171838 | JGI IMG/M metagenome (GOLD analysis project Ga0190367, IMG submission 171838) | Hydrothermal vent microbial mat bacterial communities from Southern Trench, Guaymas Basin, Mexico - 4872-18-10-11_MG | ecosystem: Environmental > Aquatic > Marine > Hydrothermal vents >...
CTCTCTTTTTTATCTAAAAAATCATTACCATCAATAATAATATATTGAATAAAAAATTACTAATAGTAATAGTGATCGTATGGAGCCTGAATACATAATATACGCAGAGAACGTGTACAAGAGCTTTGGTGGAGTAGTTGCATTAAGGAATGTTTCACTAGGATTGAGGCCGAGAACTATAACGATGATAATAGGTCCAAATGGAAGTGGAAAAACCACACTAATAAATGTGATATCCGGTGTATATAGGCCGGATCGAGGAAGGATATTCTTCGATGGAACGGATATTACGGGATGGCCTCCTCACAGAATCTTCAGCAGGGGATTAGCTAGAACATTCCAGGTACCAGCACTCTTCACAAAGCTTACAGTTCTCGAAAATATGCTTGTAGTAGCTAGGGGTAATCCCGGCGAAAGCTTGTTCAAGGCAATTTTCAGAGGAAGTTGGATTAAGTATGAGGAGGAGCTAGTGGAGAAGGCGTTCAGAATCCTCGATATTCTTAATCTAAGTGATCTATGGGATAAGAGGGCGCGTGAGCTAAGCGGAGGACAAATGAAGCTCTTGGAGATAGGTAGGACGTTAATGTGCGATCCAACGGCGATCTTAATGGATGAGCCGCTCGCCGGCGTTAATCCAAGCTTAGCATACAATATACTCGAGTACCTGAAGAACATTAGGAATAGGGAGAACGTATCCTTCCTTGTAATAGAGCATAGGCTGGACATAATTTTGCCCTATATTGACTATGTCTATTTCATGGTTGAGGGAAGGGTCTTTGCTCAAGGCAGACCTGAGGAGGTTATGGAGAATAAGGCTGTGCTAGAGGCCTACTTGGGTGAGTAGTATGGTGTTGCTTAAAGTTGAGAATTTAAACTCCGGATATAATGGTCTCCAAGTACTGTATAGCGTGAACATAGAAGTTGAAGAGAACGAGATAGTAGCGGTTATAGGTCCGAATGGAAGCGGAAAATCCACACTATTGAAATCGCTCTTCGGCCTAGTAACGATCTACAGCGGCAGGATACTCTTTGAAGATAGGGATATAACTAGGCTAAAGCCCCATGAGAGAGCTAGGCTGGGCCTAGTATACCTGCCGCAGGTTGGAAGTACGTTTGAGAAGCTTACGGTTAGGGAAAATATAGCTATGGCTAGCTTTCTTCTTAATCCCTCTATTAGAAGGAAGAGGATTGAAAACGCCCTAGGAATATTCCCCACCGTAAGGAAGTTCATGGATAGAAAGGTCTATACTCTAAGCGGTGGAGAAAGGCAGATGGTTGCAATAACAATGGCGCTAATACGCAACCCCAAGCTGATAATGTTCGATGAACCGACGGCGAGCCTAGCTCCAAAGATAGCTAGAGAAATAATAGATAAGATAGCTCTACTCAGGAGGGAGCATGGGCTATCCATAATACTAGTGGAGCAGAACACTAGGCTTGCGCTGGAGGTCAGCGATAGAGCATACATACTTGTTACGGGCAGGTGTATATATCATGGCGAATCACGTGAGCTACTAAACGATAGGGATCTAGGAAAACTTTACTTGGGGTTGGCGCACCGTGAAGATGGATTCAGCTAGCTTAACTCTGCTTACATTCCTTATGACATTGATAACAATACTTATCCTATTTACTCCACCCGACCTCCTCCTGAATTCTCTCACGTTCAGCAATATAATTTCAATGCTGACTGTAGGGCTCGTGCTCACGTATCTAACGTTAAAAGTACCCAATTTTGCTCACGGAGATTTAGCAAGCATAGGTTTCTACGTATCGTATGCATTGTACAGGGCGTATGGATTAAACCCCTATTTCTCGATACCAGTATCTTTCCTGGTCTCTGGGGCTGTTGCGCTGATGATATATAAGGCGGTGTATAGGGTACTGCAGAGGAGGAGGGCGGATATAGTCAACTTAATGGTGGCTTCAATAGCAGTTGACATAATAATTCGAACAATCCTCTACATATATTCGGATGCAATGAGGGAATACACTAGGACGTTCTATAGGGGCTTTATATTTCACGACGTAACATTTAGGGTAGGATGTTATAGTGTATCGTTCGTGGCTATAGCCTCAACGATAGCCTCCGTATCGATGGTGCTTGCCCTCTACTATCTACTCATGAAGACTAAAACAGGAATAGCAATGAGGGCCGCTATAGAGAATCCAGATCTAGCGGAAACCCTCGGGATAGATATAGATAAAATGTACTCGTTATCTTGGTTCATCGCAGGGGGAATAGCAGGAGCCGCTGGAGTATTCATACCCTTCAGAATGGCTTCATATCCCGACACTGGCTGGAATCTGCTGTTGAGGATGTTCTCAGCGGCTGTGCTTGGAGGCCTAGATAACATATTCGGCGCAATAGTGGGAGGATACATGGTCGGCCTCATCGAGGTCCTTGGGATATACTACCTTTCGAAGCCCCCAATTTACCTTTCATCGGCCTATAGACCAGCTATTCCCTACGTAATTTTAGTCTCAGTTCTTCTGTTTGCTCCGAAGGGTGTATTAAACCTAGTACTGGGCAGGAGGTGTGGGAAACATGATTGATATCTTCGTACTAATCCTAGATTTCCTAGCCTTCTTTTCGATATACCTTATACTCTCGATAAGCTTAAACCTAGAGTACGGATACACGGGAATACCGAACTTCGGTAAGGTTCTCTTCTTCGCAGGAGGAGCGTTTACAGTAGGTGCATTAGCTTCCAGAATAATAGCTCCACTGGTAGGAGTGAACCTAGCTGAAATAGACTTCGTAAAGTACAATGCCTTTCTAGGCATAAAGGTAACGAACTTCTTCGCAGAAAACCCCCACATAGCACTGCTAATGTTTATAGCATTACTCGCGTTAGCAATGATGGTGGGCGCCATTTTGGGATATCTAGCTTCCTATCCAGCAATTAGGTTAAGAGAAGACTATCTTGGAATGGTCCTAGTAGTCTCAGGAGAATTAGCTAGAATAGTAGGCAAAAACTATGATCCATTAATATGCGGCACCTTCGGCGTATTCGTCCCAGATCCATTCTCGTGGGCTGGAAGACTCCAATCGATAGTAAGAGTTGCAGTAATGCTGGCAATAGCCTACCTAGCTTTCCTAACCGTAGAGAAGCTGTCCAGATCCCCCTACGGTAGAGTGCTAAGAGCCATTAGGGATAACGAAGTGGCTGCAGACGCCTACGGGAAGAATATCGTTAAGGTGAGAATGCAGGTACTTGTCATAGGGTCTGCGCTCGCGGGGCTGGCGGGAGCGCTATACGCCTTCTATATGGGGACAGTTCATCCAGATGACTACTCTCCTCTCAAAACTTTTGTTGTATGGATAATGGTAATAATGGGAGGCAGGGGGAACAATACTGGGGCAGCGGTGGGAGCATTAATATATCTGCTCGTAAACAGGACTATATCCTTCATTAAGCACTGGCTATATGCTCCATTCGACGTCAACTACTTAAGCTACCTAATCTTCGGCGCCATAATAATCCTGATACTGATATACAAGCCGCAGGGGCTAATCCCCGAGAAACCTAGCGAAACGCTAGACTTTAGGAAATACTTGAAGAAAACTAAATCCTAACTCCGTATTTGCGGATAAACTCTAAGCTCTCCATTAACGTATCCTCTGTTATCGACGGCTTAATTCTTGATACGATTTCAGCGATATCCTTCATGGTGACCTTAACATCCTCTCCCTTAATCTTCCTCCTAATTACGGCCATCTTTGCTTCCTTACATATGGCAACTATATCGGCGCCAGAGTATCCTCGGGTAAGTTCAGCGAGTTTCTTAAAGTCTACGTCTTCAGCTAACGGTAGCCCCTCGAGGTGTTTCCTGAATAATTTCTCCCTAGCCTCAGTGCCCGGCGGCGGAACGTATATCAGCTTATCGAAACGCCCAGGCCTTAGGAGGGCCGGATCCAGAGCAAGCGGCCTATTGGTAGCCGCTAGAACAACTACGTTCCTCTTATCAACTATTCCATCCATTTCATAGAGTAGTTGGGCTACAACCCGCCTATAGACCTCGTCATCCGTTAGATCCCTCCTAGGGGCTATAGCATCTATTTCATCGAGGAATATCACAGACGGCGAGTTTTCATACGCTCTATTAAATGCATCCTTAAGCTCCCTCACGGCATCCCTCCCAGATATATCGCTGCATCTAACCTCGATGAAGGGAACTTTCAGCTTTTCAGCCGCAACCCTAGCTAACAGGGTCTTCCCGCATCCAGGTGGACCAAATAAAAGTATTCCCCTAACAACATTACTAATACCGTATTTTTCAAGTAACTCCGGATACTTCAGCGGTATCTTAATGGATTCAATAAGTATTTTCTTAGCTTCATCGAGACCGATCACGTCGTGCCAGCTGAGTTTAGCCTGCTTTCTAGGCTTAAACCTCCTCCTCTCGTATTCAAGCTTAAACCTCTCGTACTCCCTCATCATCTCCAACGTTATGCTGGGCTTATAGCGCCGAATAACCTTAATGAAGTCAGACATACACACCGGCCTTTCTTTCCCATATTCGAGGGCATACCTCACAGCCTCCCTAGCAGCCTCCTGGCAAACTATGGCTATGTCGGCACCAGAAAACCTCTCAGTGAGTTCGGCAAGCCTATCGAAGTCGACGTCCCCAGCAATAGGCATGTTTCTAGTATGAATTCTAAATATTTCAGCCCTAGCCTCCTTATCAGGCGGTGGAACGTATATCAGCTTATCGAAACGCCCAGGCCTTATTAAAGCCTTATCGAGAACCTGAGGCATATTAGTGGCACCAACAATGAGTACTCCATCGCTACTCTCAAGTCCATCGAGCTCAGCCAACATTATGCTTAAAAGCCTCGGGGAAACGTCGTCGGTCGAGTAGGAATCCCTACTCCTACCGAGTGCTTCAAGTTCATCGAAGAATAAAATACAGGGAGCTTCGTTTCTAGCCTTCCTAAATATCTCAGCCATCTTATGCTCGCTCTCGCCGTACCATTTACTTAAAATATCGCTACACTTAACGTAGAAGAACTTAAAGTTTAGGTGTGTGGCTAGAGCTTTCATCAGCAGTGTCTTGCCGCATCCAGGAGGACCGAAGAGGAGTATGCCTTTAGGCGGCTTCAATCCATATTTTCTAGCTACCTTTCTATTCCTCAGAGGCCACACGATTGTTTCGATAATCTCCCTTTTAACGTCATCCAGCCCCCCGATATCGTTGAACGTAATCTTATTCTTTCTTGAAGGCTTATAGCTCCTAATGCCAAGCCTATCTAGGGACGCCACAACCTCAGCCTTAGACGTTAACTGTAAAGCCTCGCTGACAATCGATAGCCTACTGAAGGTGAGTGAGAGGGATGCTGAAGTAATAAGGAAGGGAACGTAGAAATCCGGATCCGGGAAGTAGCCGAACGCCATCCTACTTATAAGTAGATACGTTGAAATAATTATTCCCGAAGCAATCAATCCAGCGAAAAGTCCACTAAGCCATGAGTTAAGCCTACGTGCAATGTAGGACACCATATAGCATGTAAGCATTATAGTCATAATCTGAATCGAGACAATGCATCCCCTACCAGCTAGAAAAACGAGCGTATCACCTATAATTCCAAACGAGGACAGCAGCTCAGCCATGCCTACATTGGGGATAGCCTTACTAAGGTCGTCAAGCGATGCAACCGGGGGCTTAAAACCCCCCACTATAGGAGTACCCGATGGGAGCACTATCATGGAAATAACCTGATAGCTTCCAAAGCTACTCCTAGTCCACAGGCCTATGAAAGTGGCTCCCAAGCCGTACATCATTCCTAGGAATAGCGCGGAGAGTGGCTGTACCATAGTTGAGCCTGCCACTATTAAAGCTATTGAAAGCATATCCAGGTGAGGGTATAGGAGGGCCAGAGAGAGAGACACATAGAGTATTAGTACGCCGATCCAATTTCTTATGAACGCTAGGGAGGCAAGCGCAAATAACGCATAGCATATTCCCAACGTAACGTCCTGATACAGAGCAGCGGGGACGCCTATAAGCACCACAAAAGCTGTAGCGGCCATGGGGCTCTTAATCGATAGCAGTATCGATAAAATAATGAGTATTACGGATACAAAGCTCGGGTAGAAGGGTATTGCATTAAACAGTAGATGCTCCAGTATTACTAGGGCAAGTATCCTAAACATGTATGAAGCTATGGTCCTAACTAGATCGATCCTCATGCTACCACTATGCAGAGAATAGAATCCATTTATTAAGTAAAAGTAGCTAGTGTTCTTCAATTATAATATGTCAATATATCCCCAGGAATATCGGATAGCATTATTTATGCTAAACATGTCATACTCTCACTCGATGTTACTTGAGATTGTGGAGGGAAGCATGATCATATAATGGGAAGATGAGTCTAGCTATAGCTGAAAGCCGGGAGTATTAGATTTAATGTTTAAATAATTTATTGATATATCATATCACTCGAGGTTGGTTATATGGCTTCAATATCATACAATAGAAGGATTGAAAGAGTAAAAGAAAAACTTTCGGGGGATAAATTAAATGCTGTAATATTATTTGATCCATTAAATATAGCCTATTTAACAGGTTTTGACTCGGCATCTGCATGTATAGTTCCCCTTGAGGGGAATGTAGAGGTAATAGTGCCTAGGCTTGAGTACTTTAGGGCACGGGACACGGCTAAGCATTGTGAGGTAGTAGGCTATTCAACCTACGAATCGGAAACTCTATCTGAGGAAAAAGTGATATTTAAGGACTTAACTGCCACTATAATTGAATTAGTGAAGGAAAACATTAGTAAGGGTAGAGTAGGCGTTGAGGCAAGTAGAACTAGAACTAAAACACTCGAAAAAATGAGGAGTGAATTGAAGGATTATGAGCTGGTTGATATTTCTAAGCTAATTACCGACATGAGGATGTGCAAGGATGAGGAGGAAATTAATGCATTAAAAGAGGCAATAAAGGTAGCTGAAGAGGCCATGGGTATAGCAGTAGAGCTATCAAGGGAGGGTGTAACAGAGGCCGAAGTAGCATCGGAAGTACTTAGAACCATAAGCCGTAAGGGGCTGTTATGGTCGTTTAACCCAATAGTAGCGTCAGGTCCAAACTCAGCCTATCCACACGCCGTGCCGACTACGAGGAGGATGTCTAGAGGGGATATTGTGGTAATAGATCTAGGCGCCAGGTACAAGGGATACTGTTCCGATATGACTAGGACGATAATTATAGGGGAGAAGGATAGCAAGTACGCTAAACTATACAATGCTGTCTTAGAGGCTCAGGTAAAGGCTATTGAAGAGATTGGACCTGGCGTAAGCGCGGCACATCCGGATAGCATTGCAAGAAAAATATTGAAGGAGAAGGGGTTAATACAGTACTTTAATCACTCTCTCGGCCACGGCGTAGGGCTTGCAGTTCACGAAGCACCAGCGTTATCTCCTAAGTCAGAAAATGTCGTACTTAAGCCTGGAGTAGTTGTTACCGTTGAACCTGGAGTATACATACCTGGATACGGTGGAATAAGGATAGAGGATATGGTTCTAGTAACCGAGGATGGGTGTAAGGTGTTAACCAGTTTTCCGAAGTAGTCGTATTGTGGATGGATGTAATTAGCCATGGTAGGAATCTATAAGAAGGCTCTAAGAGTATTGGGAATAGCAGAGAGTTACGTTAGAGGTAAGAGCAGGGAGTCGTTGCTTGCTGGAGTTGTTATGCGGGGGGACTTCATTATAGATGGCTTTGCTTTCACGAAAATTACCGTTGGAGGCATGGATGCAACGGAGGGAGTATTGAGGATATATAAGCTCTTAAATAGGGAGGATATCAGCATTATAATGTTGAATGGATGTATAATAGCGTGGTTCAATATCATTGATATAGATAGGGTATATGAGGAGACGGGAAGGCCTGTAATAGTTGTAACCTACGAGGAGAGTGAAGGTATAGAGGATTTCATAAAAAGATACTTTCCAGAGGATGCTGAAGAAAGGATAAGAATGTATAGGAAGCTGGGATCAAGGCAGTTTTTTAGGCTTAAGACGGGATACGCCGTGTACATTAGAACACAAGGGATAACGTACAGGGATGCATGTGTTATTCTGAATAGATTCACTGTTACTGGCTCTGTGCCAGAGCCTCTCAGGGTTGCAAGGCTTCTAGCTAGACAAATAAATAAAAATATCTTGGCGAGAAATTACTAGTATCATCCCAATGCTACCGGAATATATATTTATACCCTCTGGAGAGAAAATCATTATCTAAAAATACCTCATAACATCTTAGTCTTTAGGAGTGAATATTATGTCCGGAACAGCGAAGGTCGTATCCGATAAGTTTCAGGAGAAGATAGACAAGCTGAGGAGCATAGTTAAGAGTAATGATGAGGCGCTTAAGGTTATAAGCGACATCGAGCAGTTGCTAAACAAGGCAGACTACGTCATAATCCTCGGAGTAAAGAGGTTAATGAAGGAGAATAGGGAGAAATTCTCCCATACACTTGATAAAATGAGGAGGGATGAGGACTTCAGGCGTTTCATAGAGATAGCGAGATACCCGTGGGGAGGAAACGTAACCATAGCTAGGCTTTTCCAGATACTTTGGGTAATAACAGCGGCCTTAGCCTTCATGATGGGTATATACCTATTCTTCCCGCCCTACCTGTTTTTCGGCGAAGTTAGAGGAGGTAATGCTACAGCATTAATAGAGAGGACTCTTGAAATAGTATCTAAGAACCCACATATCCTCATGGTCATCGATCCTCTGTTTAAAGTTTTAGGCTTCGTACTTATGATCATAGCTATATTAAGCCTCTATCAAGCCCACATGATAGGGGCTGCAATTAAAAAGTAGATTGGGGCCTAAAATGGGCCACGAAATACCTATGGCTAGACTAAAATTGAACGTACTTGATTTCATATCCATAATTATAAAGTATCTAATGTTCATGGCTGGAGTGCTAGCTTTTCTTCTAGTGGTATTTCTGTTCTCACTTATTCAAGTAAGGTTTATGCCGCAGGAGATAATAGACGGTTTCACAGCGTTGCTTTTCATACCCCTAATAATGGATCTCATACTCATATCGCCTAATCTGCCAACGCTCCTTCTCTTCTTCTATTTAATACCGCTCCTCCTAATAATCATCGTAATAGCTAGAATATCATTAACCAAAATACTAGGCTCTGGCATAATACAAGCCGTAAGTATTAAACCAAAACTAGGCAGAAGGAGAAGAGAGAGAAAATACGGTTTGCTTACTCTTTTATCCGTGAGCATAGGAGCTACGATAGGTCCTTCAACATTCGTATTGTGTCCTAATAGCGTAAAACACTTTGGAGCTTACGCTCTGCCGGGGATGATTCTATCCTCAATATCATCAATACTTCTAGCATATGCCTATGGTAAAATGTACTTCTACAGCAAGAAGCTTGGAAACAAGATAGTTGGAGGACCATCATTCGTTGGAAACGCCTTCGGCGTAAAACATTACCTATACATGGTTTCAAGATTCACTATGTGGATTGGAAATGTGGCGTTAGCAGCTTTCAACCTACTAATAATCATTAGCCTTGTAACAGAGTACATGTTGCCGCTGTTCCTTCCATGGCTTGACTTAAGCACTAATTCAATATTATATTATGGCCTTAAAGTAGCTCTCTTCATATTGCTTTCAACGATAGTCATAGTAAGTTATGAGGGATGGGAGAAAATGGTAAGCCTACAGTCGATTCTAACGTCGATATTCTTCTTTCTCCTAATCTTACATATATATTTCATGGCCACATACTATAATGTTTCAATAATCCCCCCATTACATGAGCTGAATTTCAATCCATCAACTAGTGGTGTGGAATCCTTAATACTAGGAACTCTAACATCAGCGGCATACGTTTATCTAATGGTTTTCGGATTCCAGGAAGTTCAGAGCCTTGGGGAGAACGTTAAAACCAAAGCCGAGAAGCCAGCATTGATGTTAAAGGAGGCTGCATCTATATTGAGGAAAGCAATGCTGGGAGGTTCTCTAATATCATCTATAATATTCATACTATATATAAGTATGTACATAAATATGTCTGAGAAAGGCTATGAGATACCATCCACACTTATCCCAGCTCTGGATATGGCTAAGCCATCCTATCCGGCTTTTCTAATAACATTATCCTGTATATCCCTAGGAATATTAACTACTTACATACCAGCCTTTGTGGCTGCATTAAAACACCTAAAGGAGCTGACATCAGACGTATTCTTCATACCTATAAGGGAGGTCAGGCTCGACCCATACATAATAATAGCATTCATGGGTCTACTTCTTTTGACGCATTCAGAGTACATAATAAAGCTCACAGACTTCTCCATACTGATATCACTATCAATAATCTCAATCTCGGAGCTAAGGCTGCGATCAAGATTTACCAGAACAAAATCCAAGCTATCACTGGACAGCATTAGGATAATATTTACCTCTATACTGATCCTATCCGTTGCCTCAATATTCTCAACGGTTTATCAAGAGGTAGCAATAAATAGCATAATTTTCATGATAATGTCAACGCTAGTGTTAATGTTCCTAAGCTATGAAATACTAATGATTGAGGTATTTGCAGTAACGATGATGTTCTTTTCCCTGATAATAACTCCACCGTTAATTAGCGTAATAAGCGAGTTCGCAAGTTACGGGATGGCAACACCAGCGGATATAGCAATAGCACAAGCCCTTGTAACAACATCATGGATAATATACTTCATATTCATAGTGCTGTTAGTGCATATAGTCATCGAACATAGACAGGAGATATCGAAGATGGCTAGTGGATTAATGTTAATCTTAAGAACATTTGTTAACAGGATAGTTAAAAGAGCAAAAATAAGGTAAATGGGTGATATATATTATATATGATCTACATGTACATACTGGATACACCAAAGATGTTAAGGGAAATTATTCAATAGAGGATTATTATAGGAGCGCCATTAAGGCCGGAATACGTGGAATATGTGTAACAAACCATTTCGAGTATCATCCAGAGCGTGGATTGGTGCCAGGAAACACTATTATGCCGGAGCAGATAGACACCCTAATAAAGGAGTTCGATAAAGCTAGGGAAAGTATAGGCTCGAACATATACTTAGGGCTTGAAGTAACTTTTTCGAGAAGATATCTCAGGGACATAAGGAAAGTCCTCGAAGACTATGAGCATATGTTCGACTTCATAATAGGCTCGATACACTACGTTAAAAGCTACGAGATAACGGAAAGCTATCCTCCACTAAGCTTCTTCAGAAAATACAGTGAGGAGGAGGTTTATAAAATGTATTTCAGGGAGGTCGAGGAGGCAATAGAATCCCAGCTCTTCGACGTAATAGGCCATCCAGACGTCATAAGAAAACATGCAGTAAAATACTATGGACATGAGCTTGAACCCAGTATGTACATAAAGATAGCCGAGAGGTCGATAGAGATGCTTAAAGAATACAACGCGGGGATAGAGATAAACACTTCAGGCTTCAGACACGGCATAAATAGCTTCTACCCAAGAGACATATATTTAGAAACCTGCTGGAAATATGGGATAAAATACATAACGTATGGATCCGATGCACACAACCCCCAACACGTAGGGTACATGTGGAGAGAGGCCACTAAGAAGCTGAAGGACTTAGGATATAGAGTCGTATACTACTACGTCGGTAGAAAGCCTAGGGAGTTGCTCCTTTAAAATACCAAATCTGCTATATCTATAATCATTGAGCCTATTTCAACTATCGATGTAAAAAGCCTTTCCAGTTCAGGATACTCCTCACGTAGCCTTTCACAATCACTTAAAATACTCCTAAAAAGCTTATAGGATTCGCTCGCTAGCTTCAGATTTCTCCTACTATATGCAACTAAAACATTATCCTGAAGCAAACATAATCTATCAGTAAGTCTAGTGAGGCTCTTACGAATCTTCCCATCAGCTCTAAATCCAGAAGCTAAAATATCCATAACAGTATTAGCAAGCTTCTCGCCAAGATCAGATAGCCTTTCAATATAGTGTACGATAAACCTGTAATCCATTAACTTCACTCCATCAGTTTCACCGCTTGCAAGAAGCTTACATAGATTGCTTATAGACGACCTAATAATCCTAACAGAATAGAAGTACAGTTTATCCACAACATTATCTCTATCAACAACTAGCTTAGCTAGCCTTTTATCATTATTCAATAAAGCTCTAATGGAGTCCCTATACATAGACTTGGATATCTCATTCATACGCCTAATAACGTTACTTAAATCCCTATATCCTCCAACAAAACACTGGAGAATAACTTTATCCCCTTTATCCTCTACAACCTCAAGACCGAGAAGGCTTCCGGCAACATCGTAGATAACGGACTTAACGGTCTCGCTAAGAACGCCGCGACCATGTATCTCAATTATATCATAGCCACTAAGGTATGCTGAAATAATCCGCCTACGTAGAAACTCATCAACACTAATCCTAATACTCTTAGCTTCAGTCTCCCGTTCAACCATAATAGGCTTAATAATTATCGAGCTGTCAGAAGCTACCTCAACTCTCAACGGCGAGCCCTTCTCTAGACCCAACGACTTAACCCAACTCACTGGAAGCGACACATAGTAGGATCCACTTATACTTAACAGCTTCCTCGTAGACATGTTCTCATACCCTAAATATACACTAAAGACTTTAAAAATTTAACGATAAAGTTAAAATCTCTATTAAAGAAAATCTAACATGGTGAAGGCTACATGAAGAGAAGTACATCATTAAACATCGCTGCAACCGCTATAGGAGCAGTCCTATACGCCTTAGGTGCATTTATAACCTCATATATAAAGAGCCCATGGGGAACAGGCCAATTTAGGCCAGCCATAGTCATACCCAGCATATTCTCACTCCTCTTCGGACCCTATGTCGGAGGCGTGAGCGCAGCAATAGGAACATTCATAGCCGATTCTCTAAGCCATGGACAACTATACTTCAAGAGCCTAATAGCAGCCGTACCATCAAACTTCATCGCATTCTTCATCTTCGGCAAAATGATGAGCAAAAACGTATCCTGGCGCAAATTCGTAATAGCAAGCATAGTAACCCTACTAATAGGCAACCTAACCTGCGCAATCCTGGTAGCACTATACTACCTACTGTTCGTACCAGCTATAGCCTCGAAACCCGCCATATTCCTAGTAAGCCTAGTAATAGGATTAACTCTCTGGTGGTATTCGACAATGCTCCCATTCCAGCTCTTCATTATTCCACCAGTACTAAAGGTTATAGTTAAGGCTCTGCCGAGCGTAGTACCGGAGCACATTAGAGCCTTAAGCTTATCAAAGGAGTTCCCTCAAAGGGAGTTCGCTCTTTCACTAATAATTCCGGGTCTAATACTGTTAGCTATAGTTGGCTCCACATATGTTAGTGAGGGAGTAACATATATACTCGTAGGAGGGTTGAAGGAAGCACTTAGAGGCGTGGTATTATCTCTAATAAGGTTCATGTTTGGAGCCACTGGAGTAGTACTAACAGCGTTAGGTGTATACTCAAACTATATGTACATGAGAAGCAAGTAATAAATTTAGGATTATTCATATTTCTTGACGTGAAGGATAAGCTGTGGATAATGGTTAAGAAAGTTATCAGGCAGGCAGATGTAGTACTAGAGGTAGTTGACTCGAGAAACCCTGAGGGAACCAGATCTAGGATCGTCGAGAGGTACGTGAAGTCTCTCGGGAAGCCACTTATCATAGTAATTAATAAGGCTGACCTAGTGCCTAGGGAGGTCTTAGACGAGTGGAAGAACGTATTGAGTAGGGAGTTTCCAACAATATATATAAGCGCTCAGAAGAGGCTTGGAACCAGAAGGCTGTGGATAATACTCAAGAAATATAGAAGGAATAGTAAGCTTAAGGTAGCAGTCGTAGGCTATCCAAACGTTGGAAAATCGATGATAATCAACTTATTGAAGGGTCGGCACTCGGTAGGCACATCGCCTATACCAGGATTCACTAAGCATACACAAGCTGTTAGGGCAGCGAAATGGCTTAAGGTAATAGATACCCCTGGAGTAGTACCATTGAGGGAGAAGGATGAGGTAAGCTTAGTCCTAAAGTGTTCAATAAGCCCCGAGGAGCTTGAGGATCCAGTTACTCCAGCTCTCGGCTTAATTAAAATAGCATTAGAGAAGAATCCAACAGTATTTAAGGAAACCTATGGAATAGAATCCACCGACCCATTAAAGATCATTGAGGAGCTAGCCGAGAGGAGAAAGTTATACTTAAAGGGCGGACGGCTAAACATCGAGGAAGCCGCCAGAATAATCATTAGAGATTGGCAAAAAGGCAAGCTAGTTTTCTATTTCCTGCCGAATGAGCCCATAGGCTAAGCTTCATATATATTTAAAGCTTACTGATATATACCGAAACAATTATTATCTCATGACTGAATAATAGGCTGCTCGGCTTGAGCTATATGACGGCTAAAAGCTTATCTTTTAAAATTAATAGAGATAAGGTAAGGAGGAGGTGGAGGTACTATATAATATGGACGCCTATATGGTTCACCCTAACATACGCTTTTCTCAATACTTCACCTATCCTATATATACTTCAGCTTCTATTCATACTTAAGGATATATCCGACATAGTATTCAAATTCGACTATATGCCTGAATTCTTCGAGCACCTACCTTTCTCATTAGCTACATTTATTTTCACCTCTATGCTACTAAACGACATAAGTCTGCTAGTCCTAGCGCTAATCGATTTAATCCTAGATACATACGAGGATCTATGCGTGAAGAAGGATCACTATAAATGGAGGATTAAAGAATGGCTATCAAGGTAGTATCCTTCGACGTAAACGGAACGCTACTAGATTGTAATGAATTCATAGATAAATTCTGGTACCAAGAAATACCAAGGCTATACTCTGAAAAATACGGGGTACCATTTAGTGAGGCTCTAAATAGAATAAAGCGCGACTACAATCTAGTAGGACCAAACGATTTAAGGTGGTATTTACCAAACTATTGGTTCATGCTATACGGTTTTGATCAGACGCCCGAGGAAATACTAATGAAACTAATACCTAGAGTAAATATCGGGATAATTGATGGCGCCGATAAAGTAGTCGAAAAACTTGCAGAAAAATACGTCCTAATAGCCATCTCCTCACAATCGATAGAATTCCTAAAGGCGGAGGCATATCACATAAAGTTCTTCCAAAACTTCCTAGAATTATTTTCAGCGCCCTCACATTTTAAAGCAACATGTAAAACACCAAACCTATACAGGAAAGTCTGCGAGATACTATCAATAAAACCAGTAGAAATAATTCACATAGGAGATGATCCAACTTATGACTATGAAATGGCAAATAAAGCCGGTATAAGAGCAGAAGCACTAGGAAAAACGATAAGAAATCTTCATGAATTGATAAGGATATTGTAATAATAATAATAATCTCAACTAAATTTTAATTTCATCATATCTCAGTAGCAGAAATCAAATCTAATATTTGTAACCAATAAGCTATTCAGGAATAATAATATTCTGAGATAAACTGAGAATTTTCGGATTAACTATAGTAATATCGATTGCTGTAGTTTTCACAGTACCAGTGATGTCAGGCAGTAGAGTAGGTATATTCGTATTAAGGCATTAACTGAGTGTAGTTGGTTTTCCATTAAGCTTTATTACCGTATAGGTTTCATATTTATTGATTTCGTTCTGAAATTGCGAGCTAATGCAATGCTACAAAGCTTTATATAAGACAAGCCGGATATATCCTGTAAACTAGGTGAATGGACTGTGGATGAAAACAATAAGGAAATACTTAGGAAACTTAATGAATTGGAGGAGAGAATTAGCAAGATCGAGAAATACCTAGTTGAGCTACATACCTTCCTTATGGAGCTCATATCATATGAACTCAATGTCGATATAGAGGAGGATGAAGCCCTAAACTACATAGATGTAAGGGAATATGATTCAGAGAGCATAAAAAAGGCACTACTACAGATAAAAACGTTCTTCATAGAGGGAACTGAAGGAAACTAAATTTCTTAGCTCCCTTTTACCTTCCTTGATAATTTACTCGAAGATTTTCTCTTTCATACCCTCAAGCTCGAAGAACAGTATCTGAGCCCTCTTAATCTTAATATACTTAACACCATCCTTTTCAGCGATATCGTAATCCAGAACAATCTTAGTCGGCGCCTCGCTAATACCCTCCTTATTTATAAACTCGATGAGTTCACCAGCTACAGTCCTCCAGTTTGCACTACTTAACTCCCTATCAACACCCTGCTCCTTAACTAGTCTGCCTAGGGTAGCATAGTAGGCTTTACGTAGGGTAAACATTGCACTCCTAGCGCTTGGGGAGATGCCCGTCTGAATAGTCCTCTCCCCACCTACAATCTCAATAACCTTCAATGTATCCCTAATGCTCCTACAGAGCCTCTCCAGATAGCTCTTAGCAACATCGGGAACAGCACCTGCCTTTATACTCTCATCAATCTTAGCCACAACATCATTTAGGGACTTTATGATCTCCTCCATATACGATCACCAATTAAAATAGATATAATCCAAAATTTAAATCTTTCAAATAAAATTAGGCCAACATCAAATAACAATTTAAATTATAACAATCTCGTTCTAACATTTAACTAAATCCCGAGGATCAATACGCTTTATACCCGGTATAGCGTCAAAAACCTTGTCAGTTGAAATAATAGTACGATCTTCAACCATACTTAATAGGGTTGCCGCATAGTAGGCGTCAAAAACCGAGCTAAGATTATATTGCCGCATTAACGTAAACGCCAGCAAATCTACAGTATAATTAGTATCTATAAACTCGAGGTTCTCTATAGCGGTAACTGAAGCTATTCTTTCAATAAATTCATCAAGCGATACTCCTTCAGCCATCGAGACATAATACATTTCATGTAAAGCTTCCCTAGAAGCATAAACTATACCCAACTCGCCTCTTTCAATCATGTTAATAACTTCCATGGCTACAGGCTTTAACCAGTCATGCGGCTTAACATAAGCATACAATATATCTGTTTCAATCATCATAACTGTCCCCTACGTTTTGCCCTCTTAACAGCATCCTCCCGTGCAAGCTTCTCCGCAAGCTTCTTCAATTCCCTTCTGCTTTTAGTAGTCTTAAGCCAGCCCGAAGCTTTAACACTAGGCTTAGGTGGAAGGGGTATAACGACAATAAAGCTTCCTGCTGGAATAACTATAGCTCTGGTACTCCTAACCCCAGTCCATTTCGGTAAGGTTAAACGCCCCCTTTCATCTACTTTGACCACAGACATATTATAATCCCCTAAAATAAATATTTCACCCACATTTTAATTTTTCTCCCACATACATGGACGTTTCCTCTCGACAGTAAAGTAATTTAAGGTTGGTGGTATTGAAACATTGGTGGATATGCCATCTATAGTTGTTGTGGGCGCTCAATGGGGGGATGAGGGAAAGGGCAAGATCATAGATTATCTTGCCAAGTACGTTGATGTAATAGTTAGGTATAATGGTGGGGCAAATGCTGGGCACACGGTTAACATTAAGGGCAGGAAGTACGTGTTTCATCTTCTTCCATCGGGTGCACTATATAGTGGGAAAACGCTTGTAATTGGAAATGGAGTAGTCGTGGATGTAGCGCAGCTATTAGATGAAATAAGGACTGTTGAAGAGGCTGGGTATAGGGTAAACTTGATTTTAAGCAATAGAGCTCACGTCGTAATGCCGTGGCATAAGCTAATAGATAAAGCAAGCGGAGGAAAAATAGGAACTACTGGCAGGGGTATAGGGCCAACGTACACCGATAAAATGTGGAGGAAGACGGCGGTACGGATATCAGATCTAATAAGCCGAAACTTCAGGGATAAGCTTAGAGAAATCCTAAAGCTAAAGGAGCATGAACTCAAACATTATGGCATTATCGGCGATTCAGTCGAAGAGTATCTTGAGGAGGTATACTCCAGCCTATCCAAGCTGGTCGAGGCCATTAAACCGTATATTGACGACGTATCGCTGAGATTAAACGAGTTCCTGGATCAAGGCAAATGGGTGTTATTTGAGGGGGCACAGGGAACAATGCTAGATGTGGATCACGGAACCTATCCATACGTAACATCCTCAAACACGATATCGGGGGGTGCATGTACCGGAGCTGGAGTACCTCCTACGAGGATAGATGTTGTGTTAGGTGTAGCAAAGGCATACACTACTAGAGTGGGGAAGGGTCCTATGCCTACCGAAATACGTGGAGAGATCGCTGAGCATATTAGGGAGAAGGGGGGAGAATACGGTGCAACAACCGGTAGGCCTAGGAGGATAGGCTGGCTCGACCTAGTGGTATTAAAGTATGCTAGGAGGATAAACGGCTTCTCAAATCTTGCCCTAACAAAGCTGGACGTCCTCTCAGGCATAAAAACGATAAAGATAGCCATAGGATACGAGCTCGACGGAAGGAAGATAGACTATATACCAGCAAGCTCAGAGGAGTATGCCAGGGTAAAGCCGATCTACGTAGAATTTCCCGGATGGAGGGATATAAGTAGGGATGAATGGAGGGAAATTGCTAGAAGCGGAGTATCAACTATGCCAAAGGAGGCCATAAAATACGTCAACTTTATCCGGGAGGAGCTAAACGTAGACATAGCCATAATATCAGTAGGGCCGAGCAGGGAGGAAACAATACTTCTAAAGGACGTATTTAATATAAAGGAGTGGGGAAGATATTGAGCGAGAATAGGCATTTTGGTCTAGCAATATCCCCTGTAGATGGGAGATATAGGAGGATAGTTGAGGAGCTGGCGGAGTTCTTTTCGGAATACGCCCTAATGAGGCTTAGAGTATACATTGAGCTTGAATACTTAATCCATTTATCCGAGTTCACTAAAGGCAAGGTCGTAAGGAGGCTATCGGATAGCGAGAAGGATAGGATACGAAGTATAGCTAGAAACTTTAGCTTAAAGGATTTCGATAGGGTGAAGGCGTTGGAAGCCGAAACACGCCACGACGTTAAAGCTGTAGAGTATTTTCTCAGGGAAAAGCTCATCGAGAATATGTTATCCGACCTAATACCAATGATACACTTCGGTCTAACATCGGAGGACGTAAATAACCTAGCATACTCAATAGCTATAAGAGACTTCACTAGAAAGCTCTTCATACCATCCATAAACAGGCTATTAAAACAGTTATCAAAGCTAGCTAGGGAACACAAGGCAACACCCATGCTAGCTAGAACCCACGGCCAGCCGGCATCGCCAACAACCCTAGGGAAAGAGCTCGCCGTCTTCATCTATAGGATATTCCGCTACAAGGAGAAGCTGGAGACAGCGGAGCTGCCCGGGAAATTGAGTGGAAGCGTTGGAAACTTCAACTCATTCACCGCAGCATACCCTGAGGTAAATTGGCTGGAATTCAGTAAAAGCTTTATCGAAAAACTAGGCTTAAAATATTATCCAATAACAACCCAAATTCTACCGCACGACGAGATATCGGATATCCTCTGCTTATACCGTGGGTTATGTAATGTTCTAATAGATTTATGTAGGGACTTATGGCTATACTGTAGCTACGGGTATCTAGAGCTACAGACGGGAAGGAAAACCGTAGGCTCCTCTGTCATGCCACACAAGGTGAATCCAATAGAATTTGAGAATGCTGAGGGAAACCTACAGATAGCATCGGAGCTTTTAAGTTTTGCATCCGCTAAACTGCAGATATCGAGGCTACAGAGGGATTTATCCGACTCAACGGTGAAGAGGAACTATGGAGTAATATTCGCACATATAATGATTGCAATATATAATATTATAAAGGGGCTAAGCAAGATACGGGTAAACGTAGAGAGAATGGAGCAGGATCTAATGGAAAACTCCCAGGTACTATCGGAGGCATACCAGACTATCCTCCGGAGCAGAGGATATGGAGAAGCCTACGAAATTGTGGCGGAAAAGGTCAAGGGGAGGAAGCTAAGTCTGGAAGAAATGAGGGAGATAGCTAGAAGCCTTAATGTAGACGATGAAACCAGGAAGATGCTGATAGATCTAGATCCGAGAAAGTACGTAGGGATAGCGGATAAGCTAGTGGAATATGTCCTGAGTATCGTGGATATCTTCTAGCCTTACTTCCTTTTACCCAGCTTGAAGACCAGTATAAGTGCGATCACTAGGAGAAGCGAGAGTATTATTGTTTGAATGTCAATGCCTCCCTTTTCCTCTTCGATTGCCTCGAACTTTATTTCAAGCTTTCCTCCAAGATATCTATCGGTCTCAGGTACTTCTACTATTAC
>Ga0190367_1000818_pt1 | contig 20288 bp, 15 predicted proteins | sample 4872181011_MG_FD_171838 | JGI IMG/M metagenome (GOLD analysis project Ga0190367, IMG submission 171838) | Hydrothermal vent microbial mat bacterial communities from Southern Trench, Guaymas Basin, Mexico - 4872-18-10-11_MG | ecosystem: Environmental > Aquatic > Marine > Hydrothermal vents >...
CTATTGAAAATTATAGAGAGGATAAAGAGACACGTTAAGCTTGCCTGCGACGCAGTTCGTAGGGGGGCTAAGCTGGTTAGAGTTAGAGTTGATGGTAAGTCTGTAGACGTCTGGGTGGAGGAGGTCTTCCCTTAACAATAGGCGGTATATATGAGCGATAAGATAACAGAGTTATTAGAGAAGAGGAGGTTAGCCTCTCTTGGGGGTGGCCCGGAGAGGATAAAAAGGCAGCACGATGCAGGCAAACTGACCGCCTGGGAGAGGCTTGAGCGGCTAGTAGACCCAGACTCTTTCATTGATTTGGGGCGTTTCGTAACTCATAGGGCTACGGGCTTTGGGATGGAGAAGAGAAAGGCGTACGGGGACGGGGTTATAACGGGTTTAGGGAGGATCGACGGTAGGAGGGTCGCGCTATATCTCCAGGACTTCACTTTCATGGGGGGTAGCGTAGGTGAGATGCATGCCTTGAAGATAGCCCGCGTGATACAGCTAGCCGTTAAGATGGGGGTGCCCCTCATAGGGATAAACGATTCTGGGGGCGCCAGGATACAGGAAGGAGTTGACTCGCTCAGGGGGTATGGCGAGATCTTTTACTGGAATGTTATGGCCAGCGGGGTCATCCCCCAAATAGTAGCAGTGATGGGGCCGTGCGCTGGCGGAGCCGTTTACTCCCCGGCCCTCGCAGACTTCATCATAATGACTAGGAAGACGAGTTTCATGTTCATAACAGGCCCTAAAGTCGTCAAGGCGGCGATAGGAGAAGAAGTAACGTTCGAGGAGTTAGGAGGAGCCGATGTCCACGCCAAGAAAAGCGGCGTCGCGCATTTCGTGGTGAATAGTGAAGACGAGGCAATAGCACTCATAAAGAAGCTATTAAGCTACTTACCATCCAATAACTTAGACGACCCACCCTACGTAGACACGGGCGACGACCCCGGAAGAACGGACGAAGCGCTGAACTCTATAGTCCCAGACGACCCTATGAAGCCCTATGACGTGAGGGAGGTCATCAGGAGAGTCTTCGACCAAGACACGTTCTTAGAAGTCCACGAACTCTTCGCCCCAAACGCTGTAGTGGGCTTCGCCCGGCTCAACGGCCACGTCGTGGGGGTTATAGCTAACCAGCCAGCAGTCTACGCAGGCTCCTTAGACATCGACTCCTCGGATAAAATATCCAGGTTCGTAACCTTCTGCGACGCCTTCAACATCCCAATAATAACCCTAATGGACGTGCCAGGCTTCCTCCCCGGAACACAACAGGAGCACGGCGGAGTGATAAGGCATGGAGCCAAAATAATATACGCCTACTCTGAGGCCACAGTTCCCAAAATAACGGTAATCCTGAGGAAGGCGTACGGGGGCGCTTACATAGCGATGGGCAGCAAACACTTAGGCGCAGACATAGTCTACGCGTGGCCGACGGCCGAAATAGCCGTTATGGGTCCCAGAGGAGCCGTGGAGATAATCTACAAGAGGGAGATACAGAAAGCGGAGAACCCCGAGGAATTCATAGAGAGATTCGCCGAAGAGTACAGGAAGAACATCGCCAACCCTTACGTCTCGGCTGAGAGGGGTTACGTTGACGACGTAATCATACCGAGCGAGACTCGCCCAATACTGATAAAGACATTAGAAATGCTGCTCTCGAAGAGAGAGCGCTTACCGAGACCCCCCAAGAAGCACGGTGTACCCCCCTCATAACATCCTATAACCCGCCCCTAAGCCCTAGGGGAGGGCTGAAATATGAAAGGCATGAAAAAGGTAGCAATAATAACCGCGATTGCCGCGTATATATCGTCTAAAAGCGAGAAGAAACCCCCTCGTAGGAGAGCGTATTCGGGGTGGAGGCTTGCCTCGCGTCTCGACCTGGTGGTAGCCGATGAGTCCGAGGAGGTTCAGAGTGCTGCTGGATGGGGAGGTCTACGAGGTAGAGGTAGAGCTTGGTCAGACAGATACTAGTTTATCAAGTCTCATAAGGAGGCTAGCTACTGCCAGCATATCTAAAGTTGAGCCAGCAGTAAAAGCGCCTAGTCTAAGCCTTAAGAGAGAAAGTAAGGGGTCCCGCCTTACCTCGCCTACGATAGGCAGAGTTGTTAGGGTGTGCGTAGAGAGCGGGCAGAGGGTAGCTGAGGGAGACTTGGTCATAGTTATAGAGTCTATGAAGTCAGAGGTAGAGATAAGGAGCGACAGGGACGGGGTCATATCAGCCGTATTAGTTAGGGAAGGAGATGTGATTAGGAGGGGGGATCCCATAATAGTCTTCTCCGAGTGAAGGCTGGAGTCGGCGATACGTTTACTTTTGTCTCGCGGGAGAGAAAAGATTGATGAGTGGGGTTTTCGAGTACAAAGGGGTTAAAGTAGAGAGGCTAGTTCATGCCGCTTTCAGGATCGAGGGAGCGGGCCTAGTGATCTACATAGATCCGTTCCAGCTTAGAGCGGCGCCCAGAGATGGAGACATAATCATATGTACGCATGACCACTACGATCACTGCTCGCCCGACGACATAAGGAAAGTGGCTAAGTTGGACGCTGTAGTGGTAGCGCCGTCCAACTGCGCGGGGAAGATAAGAGGCCTAGGCCTTCAGTACAAGGAGCTTAACCCCGGAGACGAAGCCGAGGTTAAAGGCGTAAGGATAAAGGCCGTGCCAGCCTACAACGTGAATAAGAGGTTCCACCCGAAGGACTACGGAGGCATAGGAGTAATACTCGAAGTAGCGGGGGTAAGGATATACCACGCTGGAGACACGGATTATATACCCGAAATGAAGGGTCTCGGGTCGGTAGACGTAGCCCTGCTGCCGGTGAGCGGAACCTATGTGATGACGCCCGAGGAAGCGGCGAAAGCCGCGGAGGACATTAAACCCAAAGTAGCGATACCCATGCATTACGGAGCCATAGTTGGTGACGAGAGAGACGCCGAGCGCTTCAAGAGGATACTCGAGGGGAAGATAGAAGTAGTGATAGTTTAAAATTGAGCAATATAACTATTTTTTCTTCAAGGTATTATAGGTTATACCTCCCTCAAATAACTCGTGCTCGTCAATCTCTTTGTCAAACCATGGATTGATCAGTTTGGCGAAAAGGCCCTTACCATAGTTCTTAACTACGACGCCCTCCATACTGCGTGCCACGGATGAAAAAGCAGACCTACCCTCCGCACATCTGGCCAGCTCCTTAATAATACGCTTCAAGTCTCTCTTACCACGACACCTGACCCTTAAGACCTTTATCAGGGGCGGCGCGACTAACCCAAGGCCTTTAATAACCTTCAGTTTCTCTTCATAACCCAGAAAACCTTTCCGAAGGCTATCATAGACGTCGAATATCACAGCCCAGTCAGGCAGCATATCGTAGTAGACAGTATGCCTCACTCTCAACCACTCGCCGTATACTACGTAGCGCTCCGGTAACTCAATCAAGCTCGCATAATGCGTGTAAACCCACCTCCAAATACCCCTATACGCTGGCGGTTCATGTCCTTCAACGATGTTCCTATTTCGCGAGTAGACTAGGATCTCTCTTCCCTCCTTAATTATGGAGAATTGAGAGCCGTCCAATTTCTCCTCTACGTACACCACACCATCGAACAGCTCCGCTAGCTCGATCCAGCCCAGGTAACGCTTACTTCCATGCCTATAGCCACTGGGGTGGGGAATCCTATATATTCGCGGGTACTTTAAATGCATTTTAAACACCACTGGTTCTTAGCGAATTAAAATATTTCTATTTTTTTCCAGTTATATGCCGAGAACCACCCCTTATAACACTTCACCGACGGACACGCTGTACACCTACCCTCCCTAAACCTCTTGCAGCTCTTACAATCGATGCCACAAGGCGCTATGTCCAACCTGGCTGCTGGCACTTTCAAGTTGAAGTACTTGTTTAGCAGTACTCGTGCCACGGGTATCACTAGGCTCCTTCTGATACCTTCAGCAGTCCTCAACATGCAGGTTCCGAGTATAGACTCCATGACACTGCTATCCTCCGCGTATATGAGGGCGGCCAAGTTGTATTCTCCGACTACTCTGAACATATGTATTATACGCGGGCAGCCTCTGAACCTGCTGAGTAACTTATCGACGTCCTCGTCTGTGGCGACCTCCAAGAACAACAGTGCTAGGTTGAAGCCGAGCTTTTCCACGTTTAGAGAGGGGTACACGTTAAGGTAGCCGCCACTAATCAGCTTTGCAACTCTTTTCCGCACAGCTGTGTGGGTCACGCCTACTCTCCTGGCGACTTCACCGTAACTAACTCTGCAAGCTCCTTCTAAGCACTTGAGAAGCCTGACATCTCTTTCTCCCAGAGGCTTTCGAATTTTCTGGTTTCTTCTTGAAACCATACGTATATATATACATGTTTAAAATTTAAACCAAACGGTGGCACCCATGGACGTACTCTTATCCGTTGTTATGTTACTCTTCGGAGTGATAGCTGGAGTAGTGGGCGGCTTCCTCGGAATAGGTGGCTGCTCTATAATGTTACCAGCCCTATACTTCCTGTTCAGCTACCCCCTGCCAGTAGCAATTGGAACTACGATCACAGCTGTAATAATAACGGCCGTCTCGGGAGCCCAGGCGCACATCAGAATGAGGAATGTGGATTTCTTGACGGCTAAAATCATAACGATTTTCGGAGCTTTAGGAGCAGTCTTCGGCTCGATACTGTTCATATACCTCAAAAGAGTCCCTCTACTCAGCGTAGTCGTCGGGCTAGCCTTCACCTACACGGCTATAAGGATGATAGTCGAGGGAGTTAGGAGGAAGACGGCCGCCCAAATCGAGGGGAAAGAGGTTCCAGGCTCTCCCAAGAGCAAAGCCATCCTAGGCTTCGTAATAGGCATACTCTCAGGAATCATAGGGCTAGGCGGGGGCTACGCCTTGGTACCGTCGTTCATATACCTACTGCACTCACCGGTCAAAATAGCCGTAGGGACATCTCTGGCCTCGTTCATATCTATGGCCATTATCTCCGGTGCATTTAAACTAGTAACTGGCGACGTAGATTTACTAGCCGCGCTGTTACTGGGCGTAGGCACCGCACTGGGGGCGCAGATAGGCGCTAGGCTAGTACCTAAGACTCCTGCCTGGTTAATCAAGCTACTCTTCGGGTTACTGTTCCTGTACGTCTCGGCGAAGTTCGTACTAGCAGGTCTGGGAGTGAGGCTATAAGGGGCGGCTCAGCGCAAATTGGCGTCTTCATCGATCTGAGAGGTCCCTTCTCTTCACGGCCATTTTTTATCCCCTACCAGCTACTAAAAACAATTTTTACGTCTACTGCACAACATAGACCATGCCTTTCCTCCCTGAATACAGCTGGGTTAAAGCACGCGAAGTACTGAGGAAGGTTAAGGTCGCAATCCTACCGGTAGGCTCAGTCGAACAGCATGGTCCCCAGAACCCCCTAGGAACCGATTACTTAATAGCCTGGGAATTAGCCAAAGCGGCAGCCAAGAAGACCGGCGAGCTACTACTCCCTCCCATACCCTACGGCGTCAGCGAGCACCACTCCCACTTCGACGGTACCATATGGGTAGACGAGGAGGCCCTCGAGAACTACGTCTACGGGGTGGTAAGGTCTCTAGCGAAATGGGGTATCAGGAAAGTGGTAATAGTTAACGGACATGGCGGTAACCTTTACGCCCTGCTAAGGGCTTCTGCTAGGGCTAGGAAGGAGTTAAAGTCATTAGTGGTAATATATCAGTGGTGGACGGCTGCTAGTGACGAGCTTGGCAGGATGTTTAGGAAAGAGGAGCTGGGCCACGCGGGCTCGGCTGAGACTTCTCTCATCGCTTATCTCTACCCCGACTACGTCGACCCGGACAAAGCTGTAGACGAGGAGGTAAGCCCGCTTTTCACAGTGAAAGTAGTGGTGTACTGGTGTACTCACGACTTTACTAAGAGCGGAGTATTCGGCGTGGCTAAGACAGCTAGCAGGAGTAGGGGGGAAGAAGTATTCAATAAATGCGTGGATCAATTGGCTAAGCTGATTGAGGAAATGAGGAAGTTTAGTGTTGAGAGATTATAATTTTCTTAGTTCAAAATAACTTTATAACTACCAGGTCAATCTATACATATGTGATTCTTAAGTCACGTGGGTACACGTATAGTGGCTTAAGAGTTGGGAAGAAGGTTTTCATAGGCAAGCTTAGGTCGATACTTAAAGGCAAAGAGGTTAAGGTTTCCCGCTGTTCTACGGGCGATTGTGACTTACAGTGCGTGAAGGGGTGGGCGAAAGCCAAGATATATGTGGCAGCCAATGGCAACGGTATAACTTACGCCTTTAACGTTAGCGCGCATTTACACATCGACTTAGGGATGGTGATCGTCATTATATTGTCGATTATAGCTTGCCTGCTGTTTCCACTCTTAATCTTAATACCTTTAATCAACTACCTATACACTATCTCAAAAGATATGAGCTCTCTTGAGAGTATTCTCACGGAGGCGGGGAGGAGGGCTAAAGAAGAGCTCGAAGAGGAGATGTGGAGGTCTAACTTATCTCTCGGTTAGGTACATGGCGCCGGTCGTATGGCCTATGGAGAGCAGGTTTAGCTGGACTAGTCTCTTAAATATTGACAGCTGCTCTCTACCTTTAACGCAGTAATAATATATTTGGGGCTCGAACACTATGAGCGCCGGTTCCTCGATTATCTCTAAGGTTAGCTTAGATATCAGGCAGGAACTCGCGGGGTTATACTTGTAGGAGTGAGTAGTTAATCTATAATGTAATCCGCCTGCCTCGGCTTCCCTAGCAGCTCTCTCTGCGGTCTCTCTCAGCCACCTCTCAACCTCTTCTACGTAGCTCGGCTCGTTAGGGAAAACCCTCATGAAGAGCTTTAAGAGGTCTTTACGATCAAGCCTGAAGAAGGGGTTACGGCAGTACTTCCCTCCCCTTGCAAGGCATGACTTGTGGAGTAGTTTAAGCTCGGTGGATAAGATCCTAGCCACTACTGCTGGGTCGTACACGTATAACGCTTGGCCGGTCTCCAGAGCTACGTCTAGCTCGTCCGTGATACTGGTGTGCGGAATCATGCTTTCTAAACGCCTTAACAGCTTCCTAGCCGCTCTATCCCTAGTATTTATGGAGAACAAGACGTGAATCAACTCCTCGGGAGTCTCGACTCCCAACTCGCCGTACCCGGCCTCCGAGGATAGCCTTTCTATGGCCACTACGGGATCTCTCATGGCTTCCCCCCTAGCCAGCGTGGCGTACGGTATCGCCTCCCCCACGCTGTCCGTCAGAGCTTCGAGTATCTCGACCGCCCTACGGCTAGCACTCAGATCCGAGACGTTCACTATCAGGTAGCTGACGTCGACCCCCGCCGCCCTCAAATTCCACATTGCCTCTCTCAAATCGTTGTACTCGACAGTTTTAGGGGTTAGAGTCACTACTAAGTATTTCAACTCCTTCGGACTCGCTAGCCTTAACAACCTACCCAGCCTCTGGTAAAACCTCAGCTCGCTCTTAGCTACGTCGCTCATAACGAGGAGCCCAGCTTCAGGTATATCCAATCCCTCCTCTCCTACTCTAGTCGATACCAACGCATCGTACACCCCCTCTCTCAGTTCCGAGACTATCCTAGCCCTCTCGTTGCGGGGTACGTCCCCCGTCAGGACAGCGATTTTTAACCCGAGAGTTCCGAGGGCCTCAGCCAGCTCGTGGGCGGTAGCCTTCCTAGTAGTGTAGACCAGCACGGGAGATACAGCTTTCAGGTCGTACTTAGATAGAGCGTATATCAGCGCTCTAGCTTTATGAGAGAACTCCTTCCTGTCGCAGAGTTCCTCAAACATGAGGTCGGGGAGGCTAGCATCTCCCCTATTTATAGCCGCATGTAAACTCTCGCAGAACGCCCTAACTCCGTGCCTGGCCAGTGTTAACTCCAAGTGCCTTATGACGCGTGTGGGAGCTTTAACTCCTGAACCCATGAAGAGAGCCTCGTAGACAGTGTTCTCCAACTCGTCGAAAACCGAGTCGTAGAAGTCGGCTATGGCTAAGGGAGGTCTGAAACCGCCCATGTCCGACAGAGCCTTGAAGTCGTAGTCTAAGAACACGGGAACGCCCAGTTCGCCGGGAAGGTTCGAAACCCCTAAAATCCTCCTGTAAGAGGGTACGAGCGCCGTGAACCCCAAGACCGCTTCTGGCCTGCACCCTGCGACCACATCCCCGTACATCTGAGTCCCGAAGGCGTGGTGAACCTCGTCTATAACTAGCAGGCCGAACCCCTCGGGAGCAGACGCCAAGCATTTAAGGGCTGTTTGGGGCGTGGCTATAACAACCTCCTTACTCCTATCCTCGATGTCGTCGCAGCAACCCTCGTAAGCTAAGCCCACCTTATCCCCCAAAACTTTCCTCCAAATCCTCAGCATCTGCTCGCACAAGATACGAGTAGGCTCTAACACCAACACCCTAAAACCTTTACCGAACCCCCAATACCCGAAGAAAACCTCGATCAAAGTCTTGCCGCTACCTGTAGGCATAGACACGAAGACAGCCCTAGAACCCCCCTCAAGCTCGCCGAGAACATCCCCTATCACACCCACCTGGTAAGACCTAAGCCTAAGGCCGAGCCTAGACTCCACTAACTCTCCGAAATCCCCTATACTCACCCTTACCGCTCCTCCACTAGCTACCCACCACTAATAACCTAGACATAAACGTAAGGTTCAACACACCACACAAAGCATAACACAAATATAAACCCCAGCCATTAACACAACACAGATGATGAGTCCGGCCCGGCCAACCGGTGCGGAAGATCTTGAGTGCTGATGATCTTGTCAACTTTCCATATATTCTGTAGAATATATGGGAAGATCTTGAGTTGAGGATCCTTTAAAGAAGCTGAGAAGGAAAGAGTTTACTAAAGTGGTTGAGAGAGGAGATACCTAAGGAGGCAGGGGAGGAGCTGCCGAGCTTTATAGTCGGGAATCCGTGGGTCCGAATGGTTAGTGAAAGGGTCCGATAGAGCTGTTCTTCGCCGCTTTATATTTCTCTATAATAGGCTATATGCTGCGACCTATTCGTCAACACTGTGAAGGACGAGTGGATAAGGGCTGTCCTGAGCCACGTCGTCAAGTTCCCTGATACCTACTTCTTGTTCCTGACCAAGAACCCCGAGCGCTACCGGGACTTCCTCGACGAGTTCCCGCCTAACTCGATCTTGGGGGCCACCATAGAGACGGACGACGATCTCTACATACGGCGCTGAGCAAAATTCTCGGCTTGGTGAAGGAGCTTACGGACTTCACCCTCGTGATAAAGAAGACCATCAGGCCAGCGTAGTTCGAGAGCTTAGAGGGATACGTCAAGCGAGTCATACTAGGCTACGGACCCCCAGAAAACCCTTAACTTGTCAGCATCACCCGGTATTTTACGCGGAACCTAGTGAAACGATTTTACCATGAAATTCTTAAAGAATGCGCTATCTACAATATAACACGGTGGTAACGCGTGGGCTTCGCTTTCTATTTTCAAATGAATATAGCAGGGATCCTCTCAGATTCGCCTGTAAGCGATGAGTGGTTAAAGGTGGAATGATGAAGAAGGCTGTTGTACTCCTCGTTATTGGAATTTTAGTTATTGCTGTTTTCCTAGCGTATTGGTACTACTTTCACAGCTATAAGCTGGCGTTAGTGAGGAAACAGCTAGTGGAGAAATTTTCAAAAATTAAAATGTGGTATTTGAAGCTTAAAACAGAAGGGTATAACGTCACAGAGGCTGAGTACTGGGTGGTAAAGGCGAGGCAGGCTTTTGACAGAGGAGATTACGAAGAGGCAAACAGGCTCTTAGACAAAGCTCTTAAAGCTCTGGAAAAAGCGGAGAAATACTCTCTTCCCATATTCCCCGTGGTAAAGAGCAACTCTTGGATAACCGATCCCGTAACACTTTACGATTTCGTGCCTTTCGGAGTAGCCCTAATAAAACTCTCGGATAATAGGCTAACTATCTCTCGTGGAGAAGGCTGGACTGCGAGCAACTTTGTCCAATTCGGCATGTGTACAGATGGAGAAAACATTCTTGTTTTCCATTCTTCAGTAAATATAGGCGGGGGGAACTTACGCTTAATGTTTAACGGGAAGAGAATATTTAGAAAACTCAGCGGTCCCTCCTACTACGACGAGAGCGGGAAATACTTCCCCTACCCGACAGTTCACACAAACCCGTCTGAAGACTATGTAATTGCCATAGCTTACGACGAGGAGACTAGGACCTGGTACCACAAGATAGTCTACACAAAGACCTCGCCGCCTAAGGAGATTTTGTACGTCAAGGGCAAGGGCAGACTATCTCCCCTGTGGGTGGGAAAGCCCGAGGGACCTTTCGTCGTACATGGAATCGCCGGAGTTAAACAAGGCAAGCTTTGCCTCGACACTTGGGGCGGCTATCTCGATTTCGAAGAATTAGTGGAATGCAGATACCACGATTTGGAAGCAGGTAAAACCTACACTTTTACTTCGGGTTTTGCCTTTATGGATAGAGAGTATCACAGGTTCCTACCAGTAGGCTCTGTAGAAATCGGAGAAGGCAAAATAGTTGATGGCATAGAGTTCGATGCTATGTCTTTTCACAAGATAGAAGGAGAGGAGATAGAGTTTATCTTTATCTTAGCGAAGAACCCATTGCCCGAAAGTATAAGGGAGAAAATAGAGCTTCCGGAGTTCGAGCATTTCGGGAGGATAAACTTCGTCGACAGGGGGGAGAGCTACAGATTTGACGACTTCGAGTTCGGGACAGATGGCAGGCTACAACCTCTTAAATACTACTTAAAGGGCAACTTCACAGACGGCGGCAGGATAGTCGGTAGCGTGAATTTAACAGCGGAGGCGTTTGCGTTCTGGGGCTACGGAGGCGCCGAGAATTGGAAAGTACACCAAGTATGGTGGGATCCGGGGGGCGCGGCCGCTTGGGGCCGTTCTTTCGTAAAGTGGAGCGGTACGATAACCATAGGAAAGGAGGTTATAGAGGTGAGGGATGTTCTAGGCTTCGGCGAATTCCATAGGTATAAATCCCGCTACTACTCTAAACTTAGGGAAGATGCTTTACAGAAGCTCTCTAAAGTAAGAGTTGAGGTGGAGTATACATCGGTTACATCGGGAGTCTACTATCTTAATAGAAGTATTAACGATGTGATAAATATTTTAAAAGATCTAGGCGCTGACTGGATATACCTAGGCTGGAGGTATCGACTCCCAGCTCTGGAATCGCCCTATGAAGAGCCTGGATTTTTCACAAAAGAGCAGGTAGAAGAAGCTGGTAGGAGAGGCTACACAATACATGTCTTCTCCCAATACCTTAACAGTTCTCAGCAGAGAAAATTTCTAGCATATCTTGACAACTTCCTCAGGGAAAACAGAGTTCTATTCTCTTATCCAGTCTTCGGGCTTTACATGGGCCCATGGGAGGAAAACGAGGCGAAAATACTTTCGTGGAGGGAAGTTTGCTGGGTTAACGTTTTCGGAGAAGAAAGGTGCGGATTTCCGGTGTATGATTCTCTCGCTCCGGAGTTTCAAACCTATGAAACAATAAGAGAACTCGCTCAAAGAAGGAGAGGTGAGCGGCGTGGATAGGAGAGTTTTAGTCGTAGCTATAATCTTAGCAATTATAGAGGTTAGTGTTCTCTGTCTCGACTCTACCACCGGGAAATTCGCAACATCTGAGAATAGGTTAATAGTTGAATTACAAGCTACTCCTAGTTCACAGAAGTTATCCGAAGTTAAAATTGCTATTCTCTACGAGCCTATAACCCGCTATAAGCCTTTTAACAGAACAGTAGAAGACATAATAAAAGTTCTCAACGAGACTGGAGCGGACTTCGTATTTAGGTGTTTCTGGAGGTGGAGCCCCTGCCCGGAGACTCCGGAACAACTCCCCTCTGGCAAGCTTAGAGAGAGATGCGAGTACGTAGGCTACTACTATCAGCACTTAAAACATGTCATATCAGCAATAAAAGCTTCTGCACCTAATATTATTCTCTGCGGTGCCATACCAGCCCAGAAGATAGATAGTCGTATCGTCTGGAACCCTATTACGGGTGAGGTTATAAGCTATCCCGAAACCTGGGAGATGGCTCTAGATCCGGGTAAGTGGGGGATTCCGGTTGAAAAAGAGAAGTTCCAGTGCTGGTTCGCCAAGACGCACCTCTGGGTTCCTAAGGATCTTGACTGGCGCGATTACGATCCAGCTAAGGCCCCGGCATACTTCCCCGACATAACCAATCCTAAATTTCAGGAGCTGCTGTTAAGCTGGGCTTATAAACAGATAGACTGCGGCGTAGACGCTATATGGATAGACATGCTCTTCTCCCAGGCGAGGTTCCTGGCTAAGATGACGGGAGATGTATACCACAAAGCTGTCAGAGAATCTTTTGAAGCTGCCTGCCGGATAGTCGACGCGATACACGACTATGGTCTTTCAAAAGGTCGGTACGTATACGTGGGTAGCTGGCCCGGAGCTATTAACTTCCCGTACACGCCCCCCAAATTGGATTTTGTCACCATATCCCCCTCTTCAAGAGAAATATTTTACATGGAATTTAACGAAACGAGGTACGACGAGATGCTCACGTCGATAAGAAATGCGTGGGGAGATATACCCGTATTCGCGTTTATAGACTGGGCGGCTACTACGAAAACTCCTCTCGGGGTATTCAGTCAGAATTTAACTAGAGAACAGCAAAGAGCTTTTCTCAGAATAGCGGACGAGTTTTTCTGGGCTAAAGGTGTAAACTTCATCTATCCGGTACATGGAGGCTCTTTGGGCGTTGACGCCACGATTAAAGCTTTCGGGAAATTCAACGTATACGACAGTCAAGCCCCCGAATTCGACACTTATGAGACTATCGTAGAGCTAGCTCAGAAGAAAGCGTCGTTAAAAAGTGGAGGGGAGGTAGATGTAATCGATCTTAGAGGAGAAGATCTAAAGACTAGACTACTCGTACTCAGCTTGCAGGGAATCGTGAATAGGGAGAAGCCGCAACTCTATGTACTGTGGGAGAGCAAACGCGTAGAACCTACAGCATCTGAAAGATGGCTAGAGTATTATAGAGAGAAAGGATGGATTAAAGGATATAAAATCATCAGTATTGAAGAAGCCCTTGAAAAATACAAGAGATACTTGAAGGGAGTAGTGATTTACGACCCTGAGCTTCCCGCGACGATAAACTTGGCGGTGTCTCTAGCTGGAATATACGATTTAGTAGTAGCCCACCCAGATTTCACGCCAATGCTCGCCGAACACGGTCTAGAAGTTAAGTACGATTTAAGAGGTAAGTTTAGAGATAGAATAGAAGCTCACAAATGGCAGCTGGAGAACGTTTTTCCGTACTGTAATAAGAGCTTGATAAATCTCTTCCCAACAGTGGAGGGAGTGATGATATACAGAGTTTCTATAATCGACTACGTGATAGCGAATAGAGCTTGTTCGATAGGATTAAACGTAAAGAGAGATGAAGCTCTGATCGGCGAGTACTACGAGAAGATGAATAAATTCGCTATAGCGCTGGGATATCCTGAAGATGCAGTACTGGAGAGACCTTGGGTCGAGCTAACGTCAAAATACGGCCTGCTCAACGTCTTGGCTACAACCTTCTCTCCTAATTTCTCATTCCATTCGAAAATACCGGCGAAGAGAAAATATGAGCAAGACCACAAGTTTGAGATAACGCTAGACCCGAATAAAATCTACATAGCGTTCGCGGTCTCAGATTTGGGATTAAACAGTATGCAGGATTTCTACTATGAGATGTGGCTTAGCGAAGCTAGAGGAGAAGTGCCTATAAGCTGGTGGCTCGACCCGATAGTCGTCGAATTCTGCCCGGGAATAGTCCAGTACTACTACGAGACTAAAACCCTGAACGACTACTTCTACTCAGCCCACGTCGGCGGGAGAATAAGAGCTTCCGACTTCCCCTATCTGGATGATTATTTGAGGAGGGGGCAGAAATACTTAGACAGTTGCTCGCTCAAAATAGTAGCCTTCAGCAACCACCACAGAAAAGATGATAGAGTGTTTAAGCTTTACTCGGAGACTCTAGATGTAGAAGGCTTTGTTTTCGGATTTGGACCAGAGTTCAAGGAAGAGTACTGGCTGGTCAGTGACAAGGTGTGGATAGTGCCTAGATATATGGGAAGTCCTGAAGCCGCATTTGAAGCAGTAAAAAACTACATAGATTCTAAACGGGAGAGGCCGCTCTTTATCGTAATTGGAATAGGGCTATGGTATTACCCTGAAGTCGAAGATGTAATAGAGATAAGAGATATGTTAAAGGAAGAGTATAGTGATCAAATACTGTTCTGTAGACTCGACGAGCTTATCGCCGCCGTTAAAGAGTATAATTCAACTTATGAGCCGACCGGAAGTAAACTTAGACTACTGGTAATTATTCTAGCATTAGTGATCGCATTTATAGTAGCATCTCTGATACTTCTTCGCTTCAAGTATAGAAAATCTGCTCTCGAACTCGGGTTATTTACGATAGGTGATTGAGAATGGGTGAAATTACCGTGCTTACTAAAGCTACTCCAAAAAGTACATCTCTAAGAACAACTGTCCCTATGGGTATCGTAAAACAATTTAACCTTTCAGGAGGAGATAGGCTTAATTAGGAAATTAGGTCTGAGGGTGGAGAGTTAATAATCATTGTGAAAACATTAAAATTTCGAAAATTAACTTTACAAGGTAAGATGGTGGGTAAACATGAATAAAAAAATACCAATTGCAATTATGATTTTGGGAATAACATTTCTCTCTTTTTTAATAGGTTGGAACCTTCAAAATATATCTCTTTCAGAAGTTATTTCTGCAAATGGAACCATAGAATACATTCCTTTGGAAGGAGGCTTTTATGGAATTGTAACTGATGAAGGAGAGAAATATCTGCCGTTAAATTTGCCAGGGGAATTCAAGAAAGATGGATTAAGAATTTGGTTTAAGGCAAAGCCAAAAAAGATTGTCACAAGTCAGATATGGGGGAAGCCGATTGAGATTTTGGAGATTAAGCTTATAGAAGTGCAAGATCTCTCACAAATTAAGGTTGCTGTTCAGTATCGCTACGTAACAGATGGAGAAGTTATAAATAGAAGTTTGAACGAGGTGATAAAAATTTTAAAAGAGACAAAAGCAGATTTTATATTTCAAGGCTGGATGACTCAAGAACCCTGTCCAGATAAATGCTCTGATTATCTATCTCTACAAGAGAGAGAAAAATGTAACTTATTTGGTTATAGTTACGAGCATTTGAAAAGAGCAATTTCAAAAATAAAGAAAGAACTACCAGACATTATCTTTTGCGGTGGAACCCAGGCTGAGTATCTTTATCCTGAAGAAGTTGGCAAATCTCACTTAATTCTTGAACCTGGAGATAGAAATAAAGCATGGGAAATGGCTTTAAATCCTGAAAAATGGGAAATTAATGTCAGCAAGAAAGATTTTCAATGTTATTGGGCAAAAAGATGGGGAGATATTGATGAAAATGAGCCCTGCCCAAGTGAAGAGGAATTAAAGCGGAGAATGAAAAAGTATTTCCCAGATTTGACAAATCCGGATTTTCAGAAGATTTTCCTTGAGAGAATTTACAAGCAGATAGATGCTGGAGTTGATGCGATATGGATTGACATGCTTTATGTGCAAGCCCGTTTAATGGAAGAATTAACAAAAGATCTCAACCATCCAGCAGTAAAAGAGAGCTATGAAGCCGCTTTTGAAATTGTCGAGAAAATCCATCAATACGGAAAAAAGAAAGGCAAGTATATTTATGTTATAACTTGGGTTGCTGTTAAAGGAAAAGATTCTATTATCAGCGTTCCAAAAGAGTACGTTAATGTTGATGCCGCAATGGTCTCCCCCTCCCCAGACGAAATCAAGGATAAATTTACAGGTGAGGTAGGAAACTTTAATGAAAGACTCTGGGATGAGCTGATAATGAAGATTAAAGAAGACTATGGGATTCCAATATTTGCAAGAATTGATTACGGCGGACCTGGAAGAACTCAGCTTTATGTTTTCAGCCAAGAACTAAGCAAAGAAGAGGCAAAAGAATTTTTAAGGAAAGCCGATGAATTTTTCTCAAAGAAGGGAATAATTTTCGTCTATCCCATTCACGGCGGAGATATGGGAAGAAAAGGATTAACTAAGAAACTTTCTTATGGTAAATTCAATTGGTATGACTCTTTAGCTCCGGAATTTGAGACTTATGGGACAATTAGAGATTTGGCACAGAGTAAGTACGGTAGTGAATATAATCTAAAGAAGAATGCCTTAAGTAAGTTGAAAAATGTTAAGGTTGTAGCCTGGTATCAATATCTTACAGGAGGAAGAGTAATTGGGAGAAGCGACAAAGAGGCAATCAAAATTTTAAAGGACTTGAATCCCGATTTGGTTAGGGGCTGGTGGAGATGGCAGCCATTGCCTTTTTCTCCTAATGATAGCCATTTTGAAAAATTTTTCGGAAAAGAAAAGTTAAATAAACTGGTTTTGTTCGGCCAAACCTGGCAAGATTATGAAAATATTGTAAAGCTCTTTAAAAAGGAAATGCCCAATGCAATATTTTTAGCTTCATTTGGATTGCAATTTATACCTCGAGCAAAAGACAGAGACCCAATTACAGGAGAATTTATTACCAGAAATAAAGCCTGGAAAATGGCTTTTGATCCCCCAAAAACATGGATTTAAAATGTCAAAGGCAGAGTATCAATGTATAGAAGCAAAGAAAAGGCACTGGATAAGAAAGGATATTAACTGTAAGAAAGTTTCCGAAGAATTTGTAAAAAACAGACTTTCTGTTTACTGGGGAGACCCAACTAACAAAGATTGGCAAAATTTTGCTTTTCACATTGCTCAAAAACTAATAGATGGCGGAGCAGATGCCATATGGATTGATATGTATCTAAAACCATCCGTCAGTGCAATTGCTTTACATTGCTTAGAAGAGCAGGGAGGAATAGAGAATTGCAATTTTACTAAAGCATTGGAAGATGAAAGAGTAAAAGAAATCATAAATGCCCAAAAGAAATTTATTGATAAAATTCATGAATATGGATTTTCAAAAGGCAAATACATTTTTGTAGGAAGCTGGGGAGTTTTGGGTAAAGTTGAAGTCCCCCAGCAAGGTGTTTTAATAAAAGGGCTGGTTCCGAATTATGATTTTGTTGTCACAACAATTTCTCAAAAGGAAATTTTAAGTAAAAAAAATAAATGAAAGTAGATGGGAAAATATAGTTAAAAAGCATAGAGAAATTTTTGGGGACATCCCAATGCTTATATGGTTTGATTCTGGGTATTATTATTCTCCAATGCACATCTTTTCTCAATATCTAAATAAAACAGAGCAAGCAGAATTTTTGGAAAAAGCAGATAAATTCTTTGTTAATTTAAGTAAAAAGGAAAATCTAACAATTGTTTTTGTCTACCCAGTATCTGGACAAATGATGGGACCCTGGAAGGAAGGTGAAAAAATGGTGCTATCTTTCCAGTGCTGTTGCGATACTTGCAGAGATAAATGCTTAATTTTGGGAGACCAAAAAGGAAAATGCGGTTTTGGAAGTTACGATGCTTTGGCTCCAGAGTTTGAAACTTATGAAACAATTAAAAATTTAGCATATATAAAAAAGCACTTGTAGCTAGTATGTATGATGCTTAGCCTAGTAGATTACATTCTACTTTACAAAAGGTAGAGGTCTGTTAAAAGGAAGAGAGCTGGGCAAACTACAAAAGCGTATGGTTCTGACTCCTATTTCAAGCTTGGGAGGAGGGTGATAAGTTCTGCTAGTTTCGCTTCTGCCGTTGCTTATCTCTACGAGCACAGCGCAACTCCCCGTTACATACTTTCCGCTAGAAAAAGCGCCTTTCTATTCTAAATGGACGATCTCAGAAATGCCGTTGAACATATAAAGAGGGGCAAGAGCATAGAAAATGAGGGATAAGCATGGATAAAAAATTGTTAATCATAATTTCTTGTGGAATAGTGCTGATTTTAGCTTTTGGAGTATTTTTATATTTAAGAGAAGTGCGAGAAGTAACACTGCAAGAATTAAAACAGGAATATTTAAAATTCAAAGAAGAATACCTCAAAAAGAAAAGTCAAGGTTACGATTTAAAAGAAGCTGTTTGGTGGATTAAGGAAGCAAGAAGAGAGTATCTTGAAGGAAATTATGAAAAAGCAAAAGAGTATCTTGATAAAGCCTTTTTAGCTTTAAAGAAAGCGGAAAAGATAGATTTTTCCTTACCAAAAGTTCCAGAAAAGGGATGGAATATTACAGAAAAGCCTAACACTTTTATTGATAAGATCCCTACTGTAGAAGATTGGGTTCCAATTGGCATCACTTATAATTTAGAGGAAAATAATATTCTAAGATACATCCCCGGTTATCCTTGGCAGCAAAGCTGTTTTATTTTTGTTGCTATCGGGAAAAGCAAAGAAGGAGATACCTTATTCTATCAAGGAAGATTACCGTTTGAAGGCGGATTTGCACCCAGAATAAATATTAACGGAGTGTACTTAAGAAATGTCCCTGTGTTTAAAGGCGGAATGTATTATTATGAAGAGGGTATAGAAGGCTACCCTTATCCCACAGTTTTGGTTTACGGAACAAAGGGTTATAAGGAAATTTTATCTTATGATGAGGAAAATCAAACCTGGTATCATGAAATCATTCCACCGGATGAAAATGGGCTAAAGATTAAGATTAAAGCTAAGGCTTTGGGCGTGCCTTTCTGGATGGGACTCCAGGAAGGACCCTACATTGTTCACGGAGCCTATAGCGGTACAAAAGATATAGACGCCTGGGGAGGCTTCTGGGTAGTGGGAAAATTTGAAGGAGAGGTGAAGCTTCCTCAACAAAGAGCCGAAAAGGAATTCTTCGGCTACTTTTTATTTGATAGAGCCACTCATATTGCCTACTATGCCCAGCAGGAATATCAAGGAGAAGCTTGCAAAGAAGTTCTCTGCCCTGCAAGAGGGGGTGTGGTTGAGTTTTCTTGTATGGCAATATTTGACGATCATTTTGCCATTACTCTTTGTGATTCGAAAAACCCCACTCCAGTTAACTTTCCTAAATTTCAGCATCAGGGAAGGATAAACTATATTTTCAACGAAAGCTATCCCTTCAACAACTTCACTTTGAAAAGTTTTGGTGAAAAACTCCAACCATCTAGTTTTGAACTTAAGGGATATTTTGAGGAAGGAAGCGTGAATTTAAAAGGAAAGGTAATTGAATACTGGCCTCCAAGGGGATGGGCAAGGGTTGAAGGAGCCTGGTGGGATCCGGAAGGAAAAAGAACGTGGGGAAGAGCTTTCATTTTATGGCAAGGCGAGATAAAATTCAAAGGAGAAACGATAAAAGTTGAAGATGCTATCGGAATAGGCGAATTCACAAGGTTTCAGGGAAATTGACATGAGAAAATTACTTGTATTTGGAATACTCACAATATTTCTTTCAGCTCTTTCAGTATGCTTTATTTCAGATATCTTTAAAAAACCTATAGAAAAACAAAAATCTTTTGATAAGAGTTGCAATTCTTTATGAAAGAATAGGGGATGGAAAAATTATTGGTAGGAGTATAGAAGATGAATTAAAAATTTTTAAAGAAACGAAAGCAAATTTTATCTTTCGCTCTTGTAGCTACCTCTTATAATGGTTTAGCGTCTCAATGAGCCAGTTACACGCGGCATAGGCACTTTCCCCGTAGAGCCTGGCGAACGCAGAGGCGGCGGAAGCGTAGAAGTCGGCCCTATCAGTAGTCACGCCTCGCTTGCTACGTAGGAAGCTGCGCAGATGCCAATTATAGCACTCACAGTTATTCACGTGGTTAGGCCCGACCGCGTAGAGCCCCGAGGAGTGGTTAACGGCGAAGTGCGAGTAACCCAGCCTCCCAACGACCAAGTAGCTCTTAAACTCGTCTGTAAAAACGGCGCTCCCCCGCCTAACCCTCGCAGAAGCAGCGACGCTACGGTCTTCTTATTCGCTCGCTTAGCTGCGACGTATATTACGCGCCTAGACCCTCTCTGAACTAGCGTGAAGAAGGGCCTCTTACGCTTAGTAGACCTACCCCTACGTCTACCCCCGCCCCTGCGCCTAGGCTTAACCGCCTTCCTGCCTTTACGCCCCAGAGGTACGTAGGCCTCATCTACTTCGACTTCTCCGCCTAGCCTCAGCAGAGCGAAAGTAAGCCTCTATGTGCTCTCCGTAGAGCCTTATTACGCGTTCAACAGCCTTCCTGCTGCGGCCTACCTCCCTAGTTATGGCTAGCGCGCTCATGCCGAGCTTAAAGTAGAGGTAGGCTATGGTCAG
>Ga0190367_1000819_pt1 | contig 20278 bp, 23 predicted proteins | sample 4872181011_MG_FD_171838 | JGI IMG/M metagenome (GOLD analysis project Ga0190367, IMG submission 171838) | Hydrothermal vent microbial mat bacterial communities from Southern Trench, Guaymas Basin, Mexico - 4872-18-10-11_MG | ecosystem: Environmental > Aquatic > Marine > Hydrothermal vents >...
AATATAATGATCAAAGGTTTAATGTTGAGAGCTACTTAATCATTAATGACGAAGATTAGAAGAGTTAATGAGCTTAAGATACTTAGGTATCTACTTGAGAAGAACGCTGTGGTTCACACAACTAACATTAAAGATGCTGAGCTAGGCAGGGCCTTTATTCCACTCTTCATAAACTTAAGGGACATAACGATCTCCGGTATAGCAAGAGGCGCTGGTGTATCAAACATAACTGTGAGAAGGTTTGTTGATAAGTACAGAAAGAGGCTTTTGATAAGAAAGGCTGTGCTTGGTAGAAGCGCTCATAAGATACTGGTCTTTATCGAAGACGTTTCATGGGCCAGAAAGAGGGTTAGATGGCTTGAAAAGTCCTTAGGCATTGTTGAGAGTAAAAAGGAGAGAAGACCTACGGATGTGAAAGTGTATGACTACCTTGATGGATTCTTCAGGTTTATAAAGATAATATCACGAAAGCCTGAGCTAATGAGGGAATATCAAAATACTGTCTTTCCACTAGTCAGGCTCATTACGAGTACTAGCGGAGGAACATTAAGGGATATAGCAAAGGAAGAGAAAACTATTAGGGGAAGACTAAACCTTTTCAAGCTAGCTCTCCTACAAGAATCCCTCGGCATACCTGAGGAAAACGTATACATAGGGAGGAAAGAGAAAAAGCTCTGCAAAGAGAGAGCGAGAGAGATGTTTAGCGATGAAGCATGCCTCAGCTTCATTAACTCTCTCCTAGCTAAAGTAGGGGTAGGAATAAGACTAGTAGATAAAGGTGTGATATTTCATGAGTACTTAAGCAGAGAAGACATCAAACTGTTAGAGGAGATAAGAAAAGAAAAGAAGGCGATTTTAGCTAATAAGGAGGAAAACGGGTTTTTTAACACGTATCATTACCAGGAAGAATTGTAGTTTTAAAATAACCTTGTACAAGCCAATAGAAATCAAGATGTTTTATCCTGAAACTTTCACTGTTTACGAGAGGATTTATCACTTAGCCTAGACAAATGTTATCTGCCATGTTATCCTCCAAAGGGAAGCGAGGGAAGGGCTCTTCCTTTATCGCTAAAAAAGTCCGAAACAGGGTTTATATATACAGAATATTTAGATCAGGAGGCAAGACACATGAAGAGTATTTAGCTCCACTAGATGAGATAGCTAAGTTCTATTTAAAATGGTGCGGGGGCCGGGATTCGAACCCGGGCAGGCCTGCGCCAGCGGATCTTGAGTCCGCCCCCTTTAACCTGGCTCGGGCACCCCCGCTACTGATAATTAGTTTTATTTGATGATCTTATTTGTTTTATTATCGCTAGCAATTTACTAGCAATGTTTATAATTTAGTAGGATTTTTAATCTAGTAGTAATATGAGGGATGTGGTTAAGGTTACTAGGAACTATCAGGTTACTATTCCTGTGGATGTCAGGGACAGGCTCGGTGTTAGGGAGGGGGATCTTGTGAGGATTGTCTATGATGAGCAGGAGGGCGTGGCAAAGATAATACCTGTAAGGAAAAGGAGGATAACCATTAAGCTAGGTAGGGAGGTCAGTGTAGAGGAGGTTGAAAGACTGGTTGAGGAGGCTTTAGATGAGGCTACTTCCTGACACTAACGTTCTAGTCTATGAAACCGTTGAGGACTCAAGTCATCACGTTGAGGCTTGTAAGCTGCTTGACTCTGCAGAGGAGGTATTTATTCCATCAATAATAGCTCATGAGTACTTCTGGGTCATGATCAAACTCGGCGTGAGCCTTGATGTCATCCTCTCAAAGATAGAGGAGTATTTAGAGGACTCTAGGACGAGATACTTTATGGAGCCTATAGATGTTTATCGTAAGGCTGTAACGATGATCCAAGAGGATAAAGCTAGCCCAAGAGAGGTAAATGACTACCTAATCTTAGCAGTGGCTTACAGGGAGAGGCTTGTCCTAGCGACTTATGACTATAATCTAAGGAGAGCTGCCGTAAGGAGAGGAATAAAGGTAGCCCCTTAAAAACTGCCTTAACCATCCTTTACCTTAAAGCGTTATTTTCTTCAGGTAACAGCTTTTTAGCTCTTTAACCGTAATTATTAAGTAAAGTCCTGCTTAGTGATCATGGATGAGAAGAGCTTGGATTATTATAGTGGTTATTGAGATCATGATTACCTCGTTTATCCTTCTAAACATTCTCAGCTCGTACCTTAGAGATCTGAGTATGGCTCAGGAGTTCTTAGAGGTGGCTCGGGGCGGTGGATGCTGGACCTGTGAGGGACAGCTGCTTATGGATACTTACCGTTACTATAGGGAATCCGCAGCGAGAAAGCTTACCCATATATGGTTGACGTTAGCGCTTTCCATACCCGTGATAGGATACACTCTATATAAATTGAAGAAGTCATAGGTAGTAAAGCTAAGGTACGAGCTGAGAATGTTTAGAAGCATTGACACGTTATCCTTTAATCATAGAGGAATTGTGAGCCGTAAACTCCAGCTCTAAACCCACCCCTCCATCTCCGTACCTGTTTCCCAGCTCTTCCTTGAAGTACTTACGGGCGCTATCTCCTGTACAATGTATAGGGTATACCTTAGTAACATTAAGCTCCTCAAATACCTTCTTTACCTCTTCTAACCTCCTCTCATTAGCTCCTATGAGGTGAAAGCCGCCTATTACGGCGTATATCTTGAGACCGGTTACGTTATGCAAGTACCTAACTATGTTCTCCACACCTGGGTGGGAGCAGCCGGTTAAAACTATCAAGCCTAAATCCTTAACGTAGATTCCTAACGCCTGCTCGTATGGCGGTCCATACATTGGACCAGTTGAGATAAATCCCCTCGAGATGACAGTGGTTTCATTAAGCACTATAACTTTAAACCTAAGCGACCTGACATATTCAGCAAGTGCCTTATCAGTTGGGATGTAAACGGTCAACTTCTTCCCCACTAGGGCTTCTAAACCTCCCACGTGATCCCCATGACCATGGGAAATGAACACCGCATTAAGATCCTCTAGACTTACACCGAGCTTCTCAGCGTTTTTTGTTAAGAGCTTAGGATCAGGGCCTGCATCAAACAGGAGCTCATCTGACGACGTCTCTACATACATAGATATGCCCCATGCAGTGCTCATTCCCTCCTTGAATGGATTATTATCGACCAGTACTGTTACCTTAGCGTAGCTTACAGGTTCAAGGATTATTAGAGCGTGGTTAGTTACCGCACTAACATGCCACACGTTTGCAAAGATGAGTATGAAAACTATCCCTAAAAGGTTAATGCCTCTCATGCTTTCAACTACCCTAATGTACCTGTTCACTACTTTAAAGCATGCTCCACTGCCGCTATGGCGTGTATCTTAGTTGTGTCGAAAACAGGGATGTCCACATCTCCCTGTTTAATCAGAAGAGGCAGCTCCGTACACCCCAGGATGATTCCTTCAGCACCTTTAAGCTTTAACCTCTCTATAATTTTCCTAATACTTTCCTTTGAGGATTGTCTAATAACTCCCTGACATAGTTCCTCGTAGATTATCCTATGAACAAGCTCCCTCTCATCCTTATCTGGGAGTAGCACTTCGATGTTGAACCTCTCTCCCATTCTCTTCCTATAAAACCCGTCCTCCATCGTGAACCTGGTTCCAAGCAGTCCAACACGCTTAATTCCCCTCTCCAGGATCCTTTCAGCAGTGACATCGATGATATGTATCAAAGGTATCCTTACCCTCTCCTGGACGTGGTCCGCAACCTTATGCATAGTGTTAGCGCATATGAGTAAAAGCTCAGCACCAGCCCGTTCTAGCTTGACAGCAGCGTTCGTCATTAACCTAGCGAGCTCGTGCCACTTTCCCTCATGCTGAAGCCTTACGACCTCATCGAAGTCGAGTGAGTACAATATGCATTTAGCTGAATGGAAACCTCCAAGTCTCTCTTTTACAGCCTTGTTTATGATTCTATAGTACTCTAGTGAGGATTCCCAGCTAATACCGCCTATAAGACCTATAACCTTCATCTTGTTTATACTTAAAGCTCAGCTTAATAATCTCCACTATTCTCATTTACAGGAAGAAAGGTGTTCGACGATGCTCCCCTTTACTGCATGGGAGATATTTTGGACGCTTATCCTGTTTTCATGGGTGATCATAGTAGTGCGGGCCATAACCCCAGCCTTCTATAGGTGGGCTAAGAGGCGAGGCATGGAGGAAAATAAGGTAGTGTACTACAACAGGAAGATCATACATATGCTAGCTGGAGGGCTCGTAGCTCTCATCGTACCATACGTCTTCAAAACACCTTTACTACCTTTCATACTAGCTACGTTACTAGCCGTGTTAACTTACGTTCCTCATAGAGTAGGTAAGCTGATGTACTGGTTCCAAGTTAAGGACAACATGTATGAGGTAAACTTCTGCCTCATGTGGGGGATGATAATAGCTCTTTCATGGATAATTTTCGGCATGGATCAAAAGGCATACTGGTATGGGGTGATACCAGTGGTCTTCATGTCGTTTGGAGATGGTGTGACAGGCATCGTGAGGAACCTCATGTATGGTAAAAGAACTAAGTCATGGTATGGAAACCTGGCTATGTTACTAGTAACGGTCCCCATAGGAGCTTTAGCGATGGGGTTGCCGGGAGCTATAGCAGGCCTTTTATCAAGTATAGTAGAGCATTTCGAGATATCAGGGATAATAGATGACAACATAACGGTGCCACTTGTAGGATTCCTAACCTTAACTTGCCTTAACTACCTACTCCTTTAGCTCTTTTTCCATTTTTTAGGTTGATCACTACGATTTATTAACCCCGATACCAAGCTATTCCTTGGGAGAATAAGGTGAGCTCCCAGGACGTTAGAAGAATAGGGCACATATATAGAAGGAGACGTAGGATAGGGCACATATATCTGCCAGGTGCTAAAGTTGGCAGTAAGAGTAAATCTGAAGTTAAGGACTAAAACTGCGGGGAAGGTTGTAAGGACGTCCGCCTTAGTAAACTCTGGGTTTGAAACGGAAAAGCCTCAGCTGCTTATACCCATTAAACTAGCTAGGGAAATAGAGCTATGGCCTCCTCCACCTGAGGCGCAGATTGAGGAGTTCGGTACAGCAGGAGGTCCCACACGTAACTACGTTGTTCGTGATGCCCTCGAGGCATCTGTTGAAGCAGAGGATAGGAGTGTAGGTCCCGTAACTTGCGACGCGGTCATTTCCAACCTGGAGTTTGAAGTGCTTATAAACGATAAACTTGGTGGGGAACTAGGAATAGTTCTCTTAGATCTTGCTAGAGGAAAGTGGAGATTCTCGGATGATCCCTCAGATAAAGCTAGGGACTCCACACCCCCTCAGTACTGGATGTGAACCCAAAATTAGAGGAGGCTTGGAGGTATTGTGGTAATAGTAAAATAGTAGTGGGGGTTTTTGTTGTAATAGGTCTTTCCGGGAGGGCGAGTCGATGCAGAGACCTGAGAGAAGATTAAGGTTGAGAAGAAGAGAGGACGTTCCTGAAGGTCAGGCCAGGATGAACCCTAAGACCATGGAGGAGCTTAAGATAGCCAGTAGCATAGAGGTGGTTGTTGGGGGTAAGAAAAGGCTGAGGTTTAAAGTTCTAGGGCTTGAATCAGTACCTGAAAGAGAGGTGTGGTGTAATGCTGAGGAACTTAGGGTTTACGGTGTTGCTGACAACACAATAGCTACTGTGAGATCAGGTGAGGGGTGATGAGATGGGTTTAAGAAGAGAGGAACTTGAGATCTCTGGAAGAGCAATCGCTGATGAAAGGCTTATAGGCTTCATTCAAAGAGAGCTTTCCATATCTAAGAAGATGGTCAAGACATTGAGAGAGATAATATCCAGGATAGATAACGTTCAAAAAGAGCTAGGTAAGTTGGTTGAGGATCTTGAAAGGTCTAAGGAAGAAGTCTTGAAGATGCAGAGAGAAACCTTAAGCTATATATCAAGGGTCACTCCAGCCCTCTACCATAGGGAGGATTGGATTAGAGCTTTATCGAAAGTAGGCAATATAGTGGATAAGTTCAGTGGTATAGCTTACAGACTTGAGTACCTTGTTAAAAGAGGATGGGGAATACCTTTGACGATAAGGGAGAACCTGCTATCTCTCTCAGACTCTGTCTCAGAGATACTTGACAACCTTTATCAGTCCTTAGGCCTGATGCTCACTGATGTCGAAAAAGCCCTTAAGTACAGGGAGAAGGTATCCGAGACCGAGTCCAGGGCTGATGACTATTTCAGAAGATCCACATTCTCCATACTTGAAGCTAACCTCTCCTTTCAAAGCATGATACTACTACTAAACATAGCTGAGATGTTAGAGGACGTCTCAGACACCATTAATGCTGTAGCTGACGACCTCTACATAGTGATGCTGGACCTAGCATAGATCCTAGAAATACTCCAAGAGAGACTTCTGAGGCCTTTCGCTCAAAAACTGGTCCTCCTTTATTCCAAAGTAACCCAGTATCCTTAGAGCTGCGGGTATTATCTGTTTTTTAACATAGTATTCTACATCTACCTCATCAAAGTTCTCGACTAATATATGCGGCTTAACTTTCGTAGCTAGCTTCTCTCCTCCACCCTTACACACTATATATCCTATTTTGTCCCCCTTACCTATCTCATAGCCCATCTCTATAAGCTTCTTAGCAGCCTCTACGTGAGCTGCCTTAACCTCGTATTCATCTATCCTCTTAGATAGAGTTTTCCATACTATGAGCTTCTCCATAGCCACCTTTCCCTCCCTCAGTTTAGCTATAACGCTTCTAACATGTTCTACAGCCTCTAAAGGATCCTCTCTCTTCAGGACTATCTCGATGACCTCCTCTTGAACCTCCTTAGCAAGCTCAGCCCAATCCCCTCTAACCGCCTCAAGACCTACCACGTCTATTCTCCCATCACTGAGTAATCCACAGTACCTTTTCTTAGCCTCAGTAAAGAATATCTTATCGTAAACCTTATCCACCTTTATCTCAAGCCCTAGCTCCTTTTCAACAAACTCTATCAACCTGTTTATCTTCTCCTCATCGTTGTAAACAAAGATGCTATCCGTATCACCATATATCACATTAAGGCCTAAGGACCTAGCATAGTTTATCGTCTTAGTTATGATGCTTCTTCCCCAGGCAGTAGTCGCCTCTGCAACCTCCCTCTTATACCATCTAGCCCCGAGCCACCCGCAATACCCATAGGTGGCATTAGCTATTATCTTTATGGCTCTCTGCCTCTCATCTAGAATCCTGTACTCAGGGCTTTCAGGACTTAGATCCTTAAGCCTAGTCCTTATCTCCTCCCTAGCCTTAAGAAGCCTCTCAAGTACCTTCTTGTAAAATCCTGGTGGAGTCTTTCTAAATCTATGACCCACCTCAGGAGCTACGTACACCTCGTCCTCCTTAACTTCCTCAGAGGGAGGTACGTATGTGTCCGGGGATATGTTCTTAGATATCATGATGTTCGGGTACATCGCTGAGAAGTCAAGCACAACAACGTTCTTGTGTATACCTGGTTTAGGTTTAAGAACTATAGCTCCCTTATAGGTCTCGAAAGGCCTCTCTACTCTATTAGGTACTAGTTCATTAAACTTATATGCCTGTCTTATCAGGTGCCACTCTACCCTGTTCCCTACGGAGGCAGCACCTACCTGATCAAGGGTTAGTCCGACGATGCTGGATAGCTGGATAGCGAAGGGAAGAAATTTCTCGGCAAGCCCGTACGTGCTTTCCACGTCGTCCTTGGCGTACTGGAGAAGGATCTTTCTCTTATTTCCATCCTCCCAATACTTATAGATATAGGCCCCCTCTATTAGAACCCTCTCACTCTTTCTTCTAACACCTAGATAATCGGCAACGTTCTCCAGGGTTTTCACCTTTACCTCCGGTATTTCCTCTGCAAAGTCATACAGGTCTACGTTAGCTCTTCCAACTACTGAGAAATGTCCGTAAACGCTTTGCGCAGGTGTACTTCCTGTTCTACTTACGCTCAGCCTTACTTTAAGGTGCTTACCTCTCTCTATTAAATAGGGCCAGTCAAACCTATTGCTATTATACCCTACTATTATGTCAGGGTCATACTCCTTAAGATCCTGAACAAAGCTAGCTATGACCTCTCTATCGTCCTTGTCTTTTGCTGAGAAGATTTTGACTTCTCCGTTACTTTTCATGGTAGAGATCACTATAACAGGATCCCTCAAAGGCTTAGGTTCTCCTAATGGACTATAACACTCTATATCAAAGGCAAAAACCCTAAGCTCGGGCGGAGGAGCCTCATCACTCAGTCTAGGCCGTGAACGAGTTAAGTAAACCTTATCAACCTTCCACCCATGGGAGTTAGGTACCTCCTCGACCTCTGCCTCGTGCCAGGCGCTTGGGTATATGTCGTTATCTACCATGTACCTCATGTAGAATCTTATATCTGCCTCAAGAACGTCCTTAACACCTTTAAGATCTGCAACTTCCTCCCTAAGGTAGGGCACGTGTGCCGGTATCTGGCAGGTTACCTTAAGCACTTTTACAGGTTTTCCAAAAAATTTCCTCTCGTCAACTTCAACTTTTAGAACCTTATGTTTAGTTCCTAGCTTTCTTATTTTCTCGGCAAGCTCGTCTACGTACTCCTCTTTCTCAGGAAGTACATAGAAATACGGCCTGAACTCTCTATCTATAACAACGACTCTATTACCCTTATCATCTATACCCCATAACCTTATCTCAGGTATCTCACCTACAACCTCGTAGTTAACATCAAGTATCCAAAATCTCAGCTTTTCAGAAGCCAAAACTAAGCCCCAGTAAAAATAGCCTTAATAAGCTAAAAAATTGCCTCAGGCAGGGACAGGAACAAACTCCTCCTTAGAACCTTCCTTAGAGATTACCAGGAGGTCTATTCCATCACCGCTTACGGCGTCCCTACTGAAAGCTGCCTTAACGGCCTTTACTGCTAGGTCCTTTGCCTCATTTAGACTTAAACCCTTGTTATAGTTATTTTCAACTATACCTATAGCTACTTGAGCACCCGTACCTAATGCTGCATAGTCATCCTCTATAATAGCTCCTATAGGATCACATACTATCAAATGAGAGCCCTCATCATCTATCCCTCCAACAATACTCTCAATGAGATAAGGGTATATTCTCCTGTTAAACAACATCATTGAGAGAAGTTTAGCTACGTTACTAACTCTTATCGGCATGCCTGTCTCAAGCTCATATATTCGCATCTCAGCCTCGAGAGTTCTTGCTATGGTCTGCATATCTGACATTATACCTGCACTAGCTATACCTACCTTATCAGTAATTCTGAATACCTTCTTACCTGCTCTACTGAAAAGCATGAAGCCATATGTAACCCTTTTATCTGCCGCTAGCACAACCCCCTCATTCACTTTAATGCCCACGGTAGTAGCTCCGGGATAGTACTCCATATAATCACCTCCTAGCCTTTAACTCGCTTGAGAACTATATAGTTTTTTCAACCTTTAAAAGCCCTTAGGTTGTATTAGGACTAGCGATATATAACCTTAAGTCGAAATATATAAAAATATGACCTTGGCATAGATAATTTTATATCGTTACTCTCAGATTTAAATAGGGGATGGAATCCATGATTAAGAAAATTCTTACACTTGCACTAACTCTACTGTTTCTAGTCAGCGTAACGGTCCTTGCAGCTCCTCAAAAACCTGGAGAAGGAATGGTGATATACTGGATAGGAGGCGGTGCCGGCGACCCCTTTGATGCTAGGCTCCTTAAAGGAGCCACTGATGCTGCTGAGCTGCTTGGCATAGAACTTAGATATGTGCATACTGCGTGGCAGCCGGAGAGAATGGTCGAGGAGTTTAGAAAGGCTATAGCAGCTAAACCCGACGGTATAGTGGTCATGGGCCATCCTGGGTATGAAGCTCTAGCTCCTCTATTTGAAGAGGCGGCTAAGGCAGGAATATACGTAACACTAGCTAACGTTGACATCCCTGAGCTCAGAGAGGAATACTGGTACTGCGGTTACGTGGGTCAAAACCTGTACCAGTCAGGTTACATGTTAGCTAAAGCTGCCGTACAAAGATATAACCTGAAGCCAGGTGACAGAGCGGCTATCTTCTCAGGAAGCTGGGAGCAGCCTGCACGAGCACTAAGGGCCGTAGGAGCCGAGGACGCACTTAAGGAAGCGGGCTTGATCGTTGACCGTGTTTCCCACCCACCAGAGGTTTACGGAAGCCCTGCAGAGGGAATACCATACGTAACAGGGTACTTTGCTGCACATCCAGATGTTAAGTTAGTGGTCTTTGACGGTGGTGGCACTACAGCGGCTGCTGAGGACTATATGAAGGCTGCAGGGAAGAAGCCTGGCGAGGTAATAGTTATAGGTTTCGACCTCACACCAGGATCTGTCAAGGGTATAAAGGACGGTTACGTGCAACTAGTTATAGATCAGCAGCCATATCTCCAAGGATTTATGACCGTCCTGAACATCTTTCTAAGCAAGAAGTACATGTTTGCAGGCCTTTACATAGACACCGGAGGAGCCATAATTGACGCTTCCAACGTTGGAGTAGTTGAAGAGCTGGTTCTTCAAGGTTACAGGTAAAAACTAGATAAACATTTTAACTCCACTCTTTTTCTTTTTTTGATCGGATCATGAGTATAAAGGCTAGACCTAAGTATATTGTTGAGACAAGAAACCTCATTAAGAGATTTGGAGACGTTGTTGCGTTAAGAGGGGTGAATTTTAAGGTAGGGTCTAACGAGGTAGTGGGCCTCGTAGGAGATAACGGTGCAGGTAAAAGCACGTTAGTAAAGGTCATAACAGGTACGTATGCACCTGATGGAGGAGAGATATACGTCAAGGGTATAAGGTTTAAAAGGTTAACCCCTCGGAAGGCACGTGAGCTAGGGATAGAGATAGTTCACCAGGAAAGAACTATAGCTGAGAATCAATCTTTATGGAGAAATGTCTTCATGGGTAGGGAACTTAAGGGTCCCTTAGGCTTCCTCAGAATCAACGAAATGAAGGAGATTACTACCAAGCTCCTAAGGGAAATGGGGTTTAAATCTGACATATCACCTGAGAAACTTGCTAAAACACTATCCGGTGGTTATAAACAAGGTGTACAGATCTCAAGAGCTGTATACTTTAGAGCTGACCTTGTAATTCTCGACGAACCTACTATACAGCTCTCATTGAAAGAGGTTAGCAAAGTTCTAGAGTTTGTTAAAATGCTAAAAAAGGAGAATAAATCCTGCATTTTCATAAGCCACAATATTTATCATGTATATCCCGTGGCTGATAAAATCACTATAATGGATAAAGGAAGGATAGTGGCGGAGTTTAAAAAAGAAGATCTGACAATAGACGAGCTTTCGGAAGTTCTAATGGAGGTTGCAGAGACAGGAGATGTGCCCCCACGCTTCAAGAAGCTCTCAACAATACCTGTGACAAGTACTTGAGGGAGATAAATGATAAATTTTTCATATATATGGAATAGATATAAAATACAGTTTGCGATATTCTTCATATTTATCTCTTTCTGGTTAGTTTTCCTAATTTTAAACCCCTCAGCTTTCCTTAACTTAAACACTTACACAGCTATCGCGTCCTATCTACCTTTTAGTGTAATACCTGCCCTAAGCTTAACATACATAATGATATGTGGTGAGATAGATCTCTCGTTCCCCTCTGTAATGGCCTTAGCATCTTTTGTACTAGCTGTCACATGGAAGAGCATGGGAGGCGCTCATATAATAGGCGTTATACTTGCTCTCTTAGCAGGACTGATCGCCGGCCTTCTCAATGGTGTATTAGTAACAAAGGCTAAAATACCCTCCATGATAGCAACACTCGCTACCATGTTCTTTTGGAGAGGTGTAGTCCTAGTAAGCTCCCAGGGATTTGGTATTCCTTTAGGCGAATTTAAAGGAACCGTTACTTACGATTTCTTCGTGGGAAGAGTTTTTAGTTTTATTCCCGCACAGGCCATATGGATGTTGATTTTCACAACACTCCTTTGGTTAATATTAAATCGCCACATTTTCGGCGCACATGTTTACTTTACAGGTGATAACAGAATAGCCGCTGAATATATGGGTATAAACACTAGAAAAATTTTGATAACCGTTTTTGCCCTTCACGGAGTTATTTCAGCGTTTGCTGGAATGCTAGCTACATTAGAGATGGCTACCTTTTGGCCCGCGCTAGGTGAAGCTTACCTTATGAAGTCTATAGCAATAGTAGTTATAGGGGGTACATCCATATTCGGAGGCAGCGGTACTATTATCGGGACTTTAATAGGAGGCTTGACTTTAGGTTTGATAGAGATGGGACTCTTAGCGGTTGGCGTAGCGGGTTTTTGGATAAACTTAGTATATGGTACTATTATAATTATAGCGCTAATACTTCAGACTGTGATTAGAGAGACTGAAATGAAAAAAGCGCTGAAGGAAAAAATAGGATAAAACGTTCAGAGTATCCATTCTTTACTTCCCAGAACGCGTTAAACATTATTAGTTATAATATACTGTTTTAATAAGAATACTCTGATAATGAAATGTAGGGAGAGCTTTCTTAGTCTTTATAGCTAAACAAGATTTAGAACGTGTTCTAAAGGCAAAATACTAATATATTAATGCGATTATTATCGCTGACTAAAAACGACATATGGTGTATAGCTGATGTCACAAGAGGTAGGAGTAATTTACGTGGGGCAGAAACCTACAACAAACTACGTTCTTGCCGCTGTTACCCAGTTTAGCCAAGGTTCAAAGAAAGTAGTCTTTAAGGCTAGAGGAAGAGCTATCTCAAAAGCTGTTAATGCAGCTTTAATCCTTAAACGCTTCCTAACAAATAGAGTAGATATAGAGGGAGTAAACATAGGAAGTGAGAAAGTAGGTGAGCCCGGAAAGGAAAGAATGGTCTCAACTATAGAGATCTCAGTGATACAGAAAGAGGAAGAGTAAGGCCTTCAGAGAAATCTACGGTATAATAAAAAGCCTTTTTTAATCTTCTCTACTATTTTCTCTACTTTCCCCTTTTAGTTATCGTTTTTAAAGAATTTTTATTACTCTATTAGTGGGCAATTTCTAATGAAGATAGCTTTACTCTTTAATAAAGTCATACTAAGAGCTGGAAAGAGGTATCCTCTTACTCTATCAATTGTTAATGAGAGAGATTGTTCCGAGGAAGTCCGTCCTTTTATAGAACTAGAGGTTGAAGGTAAAGAGGCTTTGCTTAAGGTTTTAGATCCTTTAAAAATGGCTCCAAGGCAGAAGGCTGTAATCAAAGTAGAACTTAAAGTTCCTGAGTTTGAAGGAAAAGGTGTTCTGAGAGGAGTTCTTGAGAAGAACGAGAAGGAGATAGCTACCTTTGAGTTACCTATTGCTGTAACTACTAGCGATAGAACACTTAACGTTATATTTGTATGGCATCATCATCAACCACCTGATTACTTACCTGATGGTACTTTTCACTCTACATGGGCTTTTAAACATGTTTACGAAGGAGGCTTTGAGGGGTTTGGGAAAAAAGGTCCGTATAGGGTACATGTAGAGCTTCACGAAAAACATGAAAAAATAAGGGATGTAGATAACCTTTCCCCCTCTCTTCTTGACCAATGGAGTATTGCTATAAGTGAAGGGTATAAGACTGGCGAGGAATTAGTTAAGAAAGATGATTTCAGAATTAAGGAGATTAAAGACACCTTAATTAGGTATAAGAGGCTCATTAAGGAGGGAAAAATCGAGCCACTTGTAACTACGTATGCTCATTCTATACAGGGTTTTCTCTTAAAGTTTCCTAAGTCACAATACGTACAGAGTTTTATAAGGAGATTAATTAAATGGGAGTGGGAACAAGGATTAGAGATCGTAAAGGAAGTTCTCGGAGTAAGACCTGTGGGAGGATGGACTCCCGAGATGTTCTGGGATATGGAGCTTATAGACATATACAAAGAACTAGGGATAAAATACACTATTTTATGTGAGCAACATTTCGCAAGATCTAGCGGGGATAAGGGAAGTATATACGAGCCCTATACCTTAGTAAACCCCTTCACTAACAGCTCAATAACGGCATTCTTTAGAGACATGGAGCTAAGTAACTGGCTAAGCATGAAAGCTGAGTGCTCGTCCAAAGAGGAAGCAGTGAGGAGTGCAAGAGAGTTTGTGCTGGCTCTTTACGATAGGTACAGGAAAGCTGAGGGAGATGTATGTGTCATAGCACTTAATGGTGAAAACTGGATGACCGTGCCCTATGCAAAGAAGTACTCAGCTTCTCTCCTAGATAAAGTATGGGAGTTTATTGAAAATTCAGAGGGAGTGCTTAAGACTGTTACTTTCTCCGAGTATCTAAGGACTGTGAGGAGAAAAAGAGTGTTAAACTACGTTCCTTACGGTTCCTGGATCAATCTCTCAGATGAGCAGTGGACAGCTCACGGGAAGATTAAGCTATGGAAGTACTCTTTAGAGAGACTTAAGTGGGTTGCAGCTTACTATAACTCGCTAAGGGAGGAGGAGAGAGAGAAAATGCTTAGAGATGAGAGAACACCGCTCTTCAAAGCATTCAAGGCAGCAGCTATAGCTCTGGACAGTGACTATTATTGGTATGGAGAACTTAAGGAGAAACAACAGGTTATAAGAGAATGGGCTGATGAAGCATATAGGATAGCCTTGGAGCAGTTACGTAAAGTCAGAATAGTAAGCTTTTCAAAAACCAAAGATACGATCATAGTCACATTAGAGAATGAGCTTAGTCATCCTGTCCGGGTAGTTCTACGTTCAATCGGTGATGACGATAATGAGTTAATGATGTTAACTATAACTCTTACACCACACGCTCAGGAGAAGGCTCACATTCCTGTAAGAGGATTAAAGAGGGTGATCCTTAGCATACCTCCTATTAACTTATCTAGTATTGAGATTAGAGCTTCCTAACATACAGCTCAACTCTATAATCCAGCTCTAAAGGAAAGCCTAATAGCCTTGCTACCTTTTCTTTTACATCCCGCGAAACGATATAGCCTAGCTCCCCTGTCAGGTCTATTCCCACATACTCATCCTTATCCGAATCTTTCAGTAGATCCCTTAGTTCCTCTCCCTTTTCGAACATTTTCCTGGTTAGTTTTTCCGCAAGTTTATAGCAGGAGCCTTTACTCTTACCTCTGCAAGTTTTCTCGGACATACAGTAAGGGCCTGCGTGTTTGAATATCCTAGGGGATATAGAGTACAAGCCAGCTAGAAGCGCGTACGCCGCGCTTCTTATTTCCCACTGCGCGTCAAAGCACGCTCTCTGATCTATAACGTGTAAAAGCTCCTCAGCGTTCATCACAGAGGATATGTGTGTTTTTACCCCCATGGGCAGTATAAATCTGGCGTCTTCAGGAGGTATACCCTTTTTAAGCAGCTCTCTGTACATTCTTCCCATTTCAAGCTGTGTTCTCACATACTTAACTATGGTTTCAGCACCCTGCTTTAAAACACTTGGCGGTATCACGAACCAAGGCTTACCTCCTTCTATCTCCGTATCTACCTTAACAAACCTTAAACTCTGCTGTACATGTGCGGCTATTCTGTATCTAACCCATTGATGGGTAAAACTCCTCGAAACGTCTTTAAAAGAAAATATGTAGAAGGGGAAGTCAAGTACGCTACTTAGTTTCATCTCTCTTGATAACCTAAATATTCTCTCAATTTCCTTATCTGAAGGAACAGTCATCTCAGATGATGGAAAGAGAGAGATAGAAGACCATGCTATGGACGCGGTTAATTTCTCTGAATCCTTCAGGTAACCCATTATGTAGACCTTCATTACTAATTTCACTTATGTGAACGCTGATAATGATAATTTAATGTTAAGGTCGAAACTATTTACAGGTAAGAGGTTAGCTTAATTTAAATCCTGTCATCAATTCATCCTGGGTGTAAGGCTTGGAATCCTCAAACGAAAGAGCACGTAAGGTGGCCCTAACTCTTATCCTTGAGGGAATCGAGGCCGCGGATCCTTTAGTGGCTATTAAGAGATTCTTCGAAAAAGAGGGCAATGAGTTAGTCATTAAGAAGGTTAAAGGAGATGTCTACGTTGTGGGAGCCGGTAAAGCAACTGGAGGCATGGCTAAAGCTGTAGAGGAGGTTTTAGGCGATAGGATCAAAGCTGGTATTATAGCTGTTCCCGAGGAGCTCGTGAACGACGTTAAGCTATCTAAAATTAAGGTTCTAGGCTCTACTCATCCTAAAGCTAGCGAGAAGAGTGTTAGAGCAGGTAAGGAGATTGTGAACCTCGTAAAGAACGCTAGTGAGGAAGATCTAGTGATAGCTTTATTCTCAGGGGGAGGATCAGCGCTTGTGGAGTACCCAGTTAGTGGAGTAAGTATAGAGGATATAGGCGAGGTAAGCATTGCTTTAATGAACGCTGGAGCCGACATCTTCGAGCTTAACACCGTTAGGAAGCATCTTTCACTTTTTAAGGGAGGATGGCTCGCTAAGCACGCGAGCCCTTCAAGCATGCTATGCCTTATGATATCTGACGTCGTAGGGGATAGAATGGACACAATAGCCTCCGGACCTACCGTACCTGACCCAACAACCTTTAAAGACGCGCTTAAAGTTCTAAAGAAGTACAAGCTCTACGATAAAGCTCCTAGATCGGTGATAAGTTATATTGAGAAAGGTGTTAAGAATGAGGTTCCTGAGACGCCTAAGCCCGGGGATCCCATTTTTAAGAGAGTGATAAATAGAGTCGTAGCTAGTAATATAATCTCCTTAAACTCAATGAGAAGAAAGGCCTCTGAACTAGGGTATAACGCCCTCATACTAACTTCTATGCTTGAAGGGGAAGCTAGGGAAGTAGGTAAGGTAATAGCTGGAATTGCTAAAGAGGTCAAAGCCTCAGGAAATCCCATACCTCCACCGGCAGTTATACTCGCTGGAGGTGAGACGACTGTGACCGTGAGAGGTAAGGGTAGAGGTGGTAGAAATCAGGAACTAGCACTGTCTGCTGCATTAACAATAGAGAACCTAGAAGGTATAGCTATAGCCTCCGTTGGGAGTGATGGACGTGACGGACCAACTGATGCTGCCGGAGCTATTGTTGACGGAACCACAGCTATTATTGCAAAGAAGAGAGGATTAGACCCATATATTTTTCTCGCTGAGAATAACAGCTATGAGTTTTTCAAGGCTGTAGGAGGTCACGTTACTACAGGCTACACAGGCACTAACGTTAATGACCTTATAGTGATTGTAGTTGAAAAATCTTCCTAAACGTATCTTCTCCTACGTCCCCCTCTTCTTCTCCCCCTATCCTCAACCTCTATCTCAGAAAGGTTGTAATCCTCCTTAACGTCCTCTATATCTCTCTTAGCCTCCTCGAGCTTTCCAAACCTCCCAAGCGAAAGCCTCATAGATCCCCTAAATACGGTCACGTAGCCGTTAGCTATAGTTACTGAAGCCCCCTCTTTCTCCTTAAACAAATCTATGTCCTCATCCCATAATGAAACAAGTATGGTACCTGTCTCATCACCTACCAAGGCTTCAGCGACTCTATGCTCCTCTCCATCCCTCCTAGAGAAAACCTTTCTCTCCTCACCCACATTAAGTATCTTAACAGTAACCATAAACCACTTAGAACCAGGTCTTAACTCATTTACCTTAATTTCTTTAAGATTTGAACTCTCCTTATACATTCTAATCTCATGCACCAAACTAAGTGCAAAATTTAGTGTTATAATGAAATATAAGCATTTCTTATGACACTGTCAATTCAAATTTAATATCTCATAAACTCTTAAAATGATAGCTCACTAATGTATACCTGCGGATGTAGTTAAACGAGATAGATGACAACCTAGCAGTCATTCAGATAATTAGCAGTGATTCATCTAATAGCCGCCATTACCTTAACTATAGTAAATAGTAGAGAAATACAGGTCTTTAGTAGCAAAAAGTAGTAATCTCAATCTCTGATTTTAGTGAATTTTCAGTAATAACTGAGATTTGAACAAATATAAACAAATATTATATTTTGGTTATTTTCCTTATTTCTCTCATGTAAGGTTTCTTGCTTTCTGAGCATTACGCTCTAAAAAACTTTTTAGAGGATTAAGATCCTTATAATGGATACTCTGGAGGTGGCTATTTCCTAATGAAGCTTCCAATATGTTACTTCTGTGCAAGGACCAAGGTTTTATGTCTCAGGGATTTAGAGAGGCTTGAGAAGGGTGAGATAACTCAGCTTGACGTAGATATATCTAATGAGCTAGTCTTACTTAAAGAAAAGAGGTACTCAAGCCTTGATAATTTAGAGTTTGTTAGGGCTCGTAAATCTGATAACTTACTCGTATTGATGGTTAGGAACATGGATAAGCTGGACAGAGGAATCCTTAGAAAAGTTGCTAGGGATCTTGAAAGAAAGGGATATGGTAGGGTTAGGTTTGTTGAGGAGACAGGAGAACCCAGAAGGATCGTGGAGCAAGTTGTTTCCCCGAGTAGAGTTTTAGGTGTTGACATACTGTGGTTACCTGATGGATCGTCTCAGTTTACGGTTAGGATACCCCATAGGGATGCTAGAAGGATGCCTGTTAAGAAGGAAGTTGCGGAAGATATCCTTACGAAGCTTTTAGGTAAATACGTTAAAATCGTGTTTTCATGAACTTTTGTATTAATGACTAAAATTAATGTAACTAAAAAATTCTAATTTAAGTAGTCCGGGTTTTACATCATACGGGAAGTGAGTAAAGCCTCTAACTTCCTTCTTATACTCTCCAGGGAGTTAAGCACCTCATACTCTCTTATTAAAAGCAGAGATTGAAGCCTCATCGAATCGTAGCTTGAGACATTAGTGAGAATGTTTCTCTTCTTAAGCTTGACTATCTCATTTTCTAATTCCTTTTCATCCATATCCAGTGATTTAGCTGCCTGCTTAAACGTCGAGGAGCGAGCAATCGCATTTAATATGGCTACGTCCTCGGGATCTATAGCTCTCACATCTCCACGTAATAACCTTAGTAATACCTTTTCCACGGCTCTCTCTATAATTTTACTTAAATCCTCAGGTGAAGCGAAGAAATAGTGTGAAGGGAAAGATATGACTTCCACACCTAGTTGTTTGGCTGTCTCCTCAGCCCCTTTATCCGAAAAGCCTCTGCATACTATCAGAGGCTTAGCTTTCACTAGAACAGCGTTAGCATAAGCCTGCCTTACGTCGGAGGTAGAGGCTTTTCCCGTCTTTACCTCTACAGCATAGACGACTCCCTCCTTTTCCGCTAAGATGTCTATCTCAGCTATAAACGTGTCATTCCTCGTGACTCTTTTTCTTTTCTCCTTAATCTCGAATCCTAGCCCTCTAAGAAGCGACTCAGCTAGCTCCTCAACCATCAACCCTCTCATGGAAACTATCCCTGCTGTAAGGTCAGCCCCGCGGTTTCATCTTCACGGGTTATCCGTCTCTTTCCTCATCACCCCATATGATTAATAAGCTCGAGTATTTAATTAGCTTGACTGAAGATTTACTCTCCTGAGCTTCTCCCCATGCTTCTCAATGAACTCAGCTAAGGCCTTTTCCGTGCCAGCTATGTACCTGACCCGTGTATACTCCCTTACAGGTAGTTTCCACGGTCTTAAATCCCAGCTGTAGAATAGGTTTCCGGATTCTAAAGCTATGAGATAGCCAGCCGCTATATCAATGTTCCATGTATCACCTATTGCCACCCATGCCGATCCTTGTGCAAGTGCGCATAGCTCTAAGCTCGAACATCTCATTGTCATAGCGTCAACTCCAGGTAATGACACGTTACTTGATATGACATCATAACGATACGCTCTTCTTAGGGCCATTTCCCTTAAGTCCTCTCCATTTAGCGTGGAACCTTTCCCCTTTTCAGCCCTGTAAACAGACATAGTTTCTAAGTCAACTACAATAGCGTACACGAGCTCTTCCCCCCTCGCTAAGGCCAGGCTATAGGAGTAAAACTTTGTACCTGCGAGAAAATTCTTAGAACCATCTAAAAGATCGCACAGGCATACCCATGCTCCCTCCCCTTTACTTAGCCCGCTGTCCTTACCTAGTAATGTGACTCTCTCTCCAAGGAACTCTGAGACCACTTCAGCCGCCTCAAGCTCCCATTTCCGCTTGTAAACAGAGGATAAAGCTATGGGAGATATCATCCTCTCCTTAAGCCTAATAGCCTCCTTCAGAACCCTTTGAGAATGTTCCACTATCCTCTTCTCTAATTCGTCGAAAGTCCTCACTTCGCTAACCTCTTACCCACTTGAGTTTGTCTAGTGCTTTCTGTAGTGGTGTTGTGAATACGCCTGTCGCG
>Ga0190367_1000820_pt1 | contig 20268 bp, 23 predicted proteins | sample 4872181011_MG_FD_171838 | JGI IMG/M metagenome (GOLD analysis project Ga0190367, IMG submission 171838) | Hydrothermal vent microbial mat bacterial communities from Southern Trench, Guaymas Basin, Mexico - 4872-18-10-11_MG | ecosystem: Environmental > Aquatic > Marine > Hydrothermal vents >...
GTGTATAGAAATGTTAAGAAGTAAAAGCAAAATTATTGAAAAGATATGTTTAAGACCAATTAAGGGAATCTTACTTTTCGGTCCTCCTGGTTGTGGAAAAACCATGCTTGTTAAAGCTTTAGCTAATAGCTTCAAGATACCAGTCATAGAGCTGAACTGTGCCGATCTAGCTAAATATGGACCTGAAAGAGCAGCACTAATAGTTAAGGAGGTGTTTAATCTTGCTAAAGATAATGCACCATGCATAATCTTTATTGATGAAATTGACTCTATAGCTATGAGTAGAGAATCACCATTAGGTATGGTTTGGAGTGGTGTTATTTCTCAATTACTTATAGAGATGGATGGATTGAAGTCCAGTAATGAAATCTTCATAATAGCTGCTACTAATAGACCATGGGCTGTAGATCCTGCACTTTTAAGACCTGGAAGATTCGATAAACTCATATACATACCTTTACCTAATTGTGAAGCTAGAGTGAAAATTCTTGAAGTATACTTAAGAGGTGTCAAGTATGATAGTAGACTTATTGAGAAGATAGCAAAATTAACTGAGGGCTATAGTGGTGCTGATCTTGCAGCACTTGTACGTGAAGCAAAAATGGAAATGATAAGCAGACTAGGAGATAACATAAATACTGATGAACTAGTAATTACTTATGAAGATTTTGAAAGAGCTTTAAAGAAAGTGAAACCATCAGTACCTAAAGAATTGTTAAGAACTTATGAAGGGTTTATAAAGGAAAGATACTATTAACGTTGTTCATAACCTCATTTTCAACAGTTTTAACTAATTTACTGATCGGTAATAAATTATCAATTAATACCTTCAAGACGTAGATCGACTTAAACCAACTATTCAAATTAATACTCTCATAGATATCGCGAAGTAAATTAATGAACCTCAACTCAATATCCGTAAATTTGTACTTGAAGAAGTTAAAATTCAACATCCTCCTTATAGAGTATGACGCAACTACGTGATAAGGCATGTATAGATTTACGGGATTCCTAACAAATTTTGCATAAAATAATTGAATATTTCTAAAATCACTTCTATTTAAGATATTCTTCAAATACGAATCAAGTAGGCATTGTAGGTACCATGAATCATTTATTAATATATGATCAATAACATAATCTTGAATTAAGTAATAAGCAACTCCAAGACTTAAGTCAGTAGTGACTTCTCTACTTAACTTATCAAGATCTAAAATATGTGAGATACTTTCAATTAGGACTTTATGATAGTACTCGTGTAATAATAAATAGTTAAGGCCTCTCAATTCGCAATTGAAAATATCTCTAATAGCCTTAATGACCATGTTTAAGTTTATCTTCAGGGTATTGTTTCTCCAATCATATGTGCATGTTCTTAACTCGTCAGTAAAGATAACATTGATACCATACTTTCTTGAAAAATCATTAATGACGGTTAAGATCGTAAGGGTATTAATGCAATTCATAGAAACTACACTCTTAAGTTAAGTTATTATACTATACGTAAATGTTAGTCACATGGCGTAGAAGTTAAGTTAATGCTAAATTTTAGAGCAATCTCCATACTCTTAATGGTTCTTAGAGGTCTATTTGTAGGTAGATTTCAACCTCCACATAAAGGTCATTTAGAGATCATCAGGAAAATTCTTAATGAAGTTGATGAGTTAATTATCATTATTGGCTCAGCACAGTATAATTATACGTTAAGAAATCCCTTCACTACTGGTGAGAGAATATGGATGCTTAGAGAAGCTTTAAGAGAATATGACATTGACTTATCTAGAATTATAATTGTACCTCTGAATGATATTGAGAATAACGCGTTATGGGTAAGATACGTACAAACTCATACACCACCATTTAGTATAGTTTATACAGGTAATGAGTTTGTTGCTAAGCTCTTTAAAGATATGAATGTTGAGGTAAAGATGGTAGATATGATTGAAAGGGATAAGTACTCAGGTACGAGAATTAGAGAATTAATGATTAAAGGATCTGATGAATGGAAGGAGTTTGTACCTAAAAGTGTAGTTAAGATTATCGAGATCATTAGAGGAGTTGAAAGATTGAAAATAGTAGCTAGAACTTCGCTCTAGATCTTTTCATCTCTTCTAACTACATTTTCAACTCTTTATCAACTAGGTCAATATATGATTTCACACGATTCAAATGATTTCTAAAATCTTCAATGACGAAATAGTCGTCAGGTACACTCTGATATATTCTTGTCAGAATCTTCATATAGAGCTCTCTATAATCATTCATACCTAGTTCTTCAAGTGCACGTAATCTTTCCTGATGATTTTTTGCTCTTCTATTCAGTTTAAATGTTGAGTAGGCATCTATACTAAACGCGAAAGCTATGAGTAGTGCTGAGTATGCTCTCTTAAATGTGAAAACATCTTTTATGAGAATTCTTTTAAGACCATCTTCCAAATCATTAAGGATGGTTTTTGCAATTCTTAACAATTCCTGAGCTTTATCAAGACCACTCATAAAATTATAATGTTTCTCATTTAGATAAAGTTTGCTAGTAAGGAAGAAATTAACTCCTAGATAGAATTTAGTATTTTAAAAATTGCTCTCAGTAATTCAAACTATGAGTAATGTCAATGAGAAATTATGGTCTTTATTGGCTTGGTGTTTAAGCATTGTTGGAGTGATCATTACGTACCTCATAGGACCTAAAACAGATTTTGTAAAGTTTTGGTTAAAGAATAGTATTGCATTCTTCATAATAATGATATTACTTGGATTATCAGTAGCTATTCTAGATCTCATACCTATCATTGGATGGATTATAAGTACTATAATTAAAATACTTGGTGGAGTAGGATTAACTATAGTATGGATTGTCGGTATTGTTAAGATAATTGAGGGTGATATGTGGAACATTCCAATAATTACTGATATCGCTAAAAGAGTACCAATACCTTAAGATTTGTAAATCTACAAAGTTAATATAAATTATAATGTCTTTAGAATGGGTAAAGGAGTTTCTAGGTAAGGATTACGAAGTTATAGGTACATATCTTGCCCTTCTAATACTTAGAGGAAGATTTTGCGATATTGACTTTAAGGAGAAACCAAGCATTGAAATCTTAAACTCAGTTTTTAGAGAATATACATCACTTTACGTAAGTTTTGTAGGTACTGATTATGCCTATCACGCATACAATGTTGGTTTAAAATTTGTCACAAAGCTTCTTGAAGATCATAGAAACCTTGAAGCACTTCATAGAAATAGAGTTCTTGAAGAAATAGAGTCAAATTATTATGAGATCTTTAAGCAAGCTTTCTTAAAGTTTTTAAGAATTGAAAAGATACCTGAAGAACTTAGAGAAAAGCTAGCAGAACTTTTAAGAAATATCAAGTTAGGAGCTTATGATAGATCACTTACTTTCTCAGGCTCAGCTATACTCAACATAGATATTACATTATTACTCTTCACTTCAAGCATCAGTTTTGATTCATTAATAAATGTTTTAGAAGGTATTGGTATCGTAAAGGCTAAATATCCACAACAACCATACTTCATAATTCCTGCACCATTACTTGAAGATTTAATAATTGAGAAGTTATCAAGAAGAGTTGAAAAAGTTCTTGAAGAGCATGCCAAACTATCTAAAATTGTAGATTTTGAAAAGTATAAAGAATATACCTTAAGTAAAACACTAATTGAAGATTTCTTAACAGAGTTCTTTCAAAATCTTGGCTTTAAGATTAGCAAGTATGTGATTATTGAACTTGAAAATGGAGAGAAAATGTACATAAATATGGTGTGTGAAAGAGAAGTTGAAAATCTTACTTTCAGATTATGGATTGATTATGATCAGTGGCGTAGAGAGCTTTATGAAAGTTATGTCAGTGAGCTGAGAAGAATGTTAATACTATCAAAAGTTAAGCCTAACATTACCATAATAATTACCAAGAAAGTACCTGATGAACTTAAAAGAGTCTTAAAAGAGTTGAATGTCATGATCATTGAGGTTAGAGAAGTTGAAGATGTTAAAGACTTTCTAATACAAATTTACAAACCACTAATTAAGTTAATCCTACCTGAAAAGATTATTGAACAACTTATGAGAATTCGTGAAAGTTTGAGTAAAGTAATAAGTGAGTTATCGAGTGTTAAGGAGTTGATAGAACAATTCTACTAGCTGTAGATGATCTTACCCGTATCTTCAATCACTCTATATCCAGGAAGAGTATTTGCCAATTCTTGAAACTCTTTGGAATTTAGAAATTCAAGAAACTTCTGAACTTCATCTCTACTTAATCTATTTTTAGGTATTACAAAGTCGAAATTCTCCCATGCTATATGTTTAAATTTTAAGCCATACATATTCGCTACATAACGTATTGCTAAACCTATATCAGCTCTTCCTTCAACTATGTATTGAGCTACATCTCTATGAGTATATACTTCAACATCATAACCTTCAATACTTCTAATTAATTCTTGATAATTCATATTGAGTTTCTTAGCTACATCTTTTAGTAGTATATCCAGAAGAACTCTAGTACCTGAACCTAAATTTCTATTAACTATCTTCAACTTCTTCAATACTATATCTTCAACATTATTTAGTTCAACATCACTTCTATACACGAGACCTATCTCTCTCTGATAGCCACGTACAAGAACTACCTTATTCTCAATCCAGTATCTTCTTAGAAATGGTATATTGTATTGTCCAGTTTCTGCATCATATAGATGTGTGCCTGCAATATCTGCTCTATCAAGCATGATCATAGCTAAACCACCTGAGGATCCTAACCATAAAGTCTTTACCTTAATGTCATACTTCCTCATTAGGTAATTTAAGGAGTGTTCAAGTAGTACATCATGACTACTAGCAATTATTAAGTGTTTAGTGAGTACTTCCTGCATCATTATTTTCATAAAGCTAGCTTTGTACATTCTTAACAATTTTTTACCAAAATCTGTTAACTTACTATAACCACCACCAACACCACCTTTTCTCTTCTCTAAAATCTTCTTACCTAAAATATTTTCAATTTTTAAAATCTTCTCCCAAGCTCTCGAATACGGAATTCCTAGAAGTTTACAAGACCTATTCAATGAACCTGTAACTTCAGTAAGCTCTAGTAGATTGGCTAATTCCTGATTGAGAATTACTTTACCATTATACTCCAAAACTATATCAACCTTAACGTTAATTTTGTCAAGATTCTCCATCAATACTTTTAATTATATTTTTGTAATTAATTTTCTCCCAAGGTATTGCTTAAAAATCCGCTATCCGATTTCGGATTATGAATAAGATAGCATATGCTGCTTTGATAATAGTTATCGCCATAATAATGTACATAATTATCACAACCTCATTCAAGTTTGAAAAGAGAAGCACTATCTACGTATTTCATGCTGGCTCTCTCAACCTTCCCTTAGAAGAACTTGAATACATCTTTGAAGAGAAATATCCAAACCTCGATATTAGACGTGAAGCTAGTGGTAGTGTGGAGGCTGTTCGAAAAGTTACTGATCTAGGTAGATGCTGTCATGTACTTGCGGTTGCTGATTACAGATTAGTACCTAAATATATGTTTAACAAGTATGCATACTTCGTTATAATATTTGCAGGTAATTCCATGACCATAGCTTACACAAACTCAAGTAAATACTTTGAGAAGGTAAATACTAATAATTGGGACCTAGTATTAGCTGAAAGTGATGTAAGTTTTGGATTTTCAGACCCTAATAAAGATCCATGTGGATATAGAGCTTTAATAGCTATTGCTCTTCACGAACTTAAACATAAGAGACATGTATTATCTAGATTAATTGAGAATTGTACAAACATAAGGTTTTACTGGAATGGTAATGAAGTTAAGATAATAGTTCCTAGTAATCTAGAGTTGAGAAGTGAATGTAGAGGAAAGATAGTCATTAGACCTAAGAGTGTAGAACTAATTTCAATTCTAGAATCAGGAGCTCTAGATTACGCATTTGAATATCTATCAGTATCTAGACAACATAGATTAGGTTACGTAGATCTTGACATATTTGAAGACTTATCTAGTTTAGAGATGGAAAGCTGGTACTCTAAAGTGGAGATAATCATCAATTATGGAAGTAGATTTGAGAAGAAAATTAAAGGTTCATCTATACTTTACGGTATAACCATACCTAAATGTGCATTAGGAAATGATAAGGATGAGGAGCTGGCAATCATGTTTGTAAAATTCTTACTATCAGATATTGGTTCTAAATTATTTAAAGAATATTCACAACCCTTCCTCAATAAGTACATTGTGTATAATGTGTCTAGTCTTCCTAAAGAACTTGAAAGTTATTTAAGAAATTATGAGGTGGAATTTTTAGGGATTTATCATGGATAGTCTTTCACTAATTACAATCATATTTTCAATCTTTTTACTTATCCTTATCATAGTGCCTACAATATCATTATTTACTTATGGCATTCCCGTAATCAGGCTGGGAATGACCTTAGACGTCATGAATGCTTTAGTCATTACCTTCACAACAGCATGTATAGCTACTTTTCTTGTAGTGCTTTTTGCTACACCACTTGCATACATGCTTGCACGTAGAGATTTTAGGTTAAAATCTCTATTAGAATCTTTATTAGAACTTCCCATGGTAATACCTCACACAGTTGCAGGTATTGCAATACTACTAGCTTTCAGTATCTCTCCTCTCTCTCAACTATTTAGTCTTTTTGGAATTGAAATTATTGACTCTTTTTGGGGTATCATAACTGCTATGGCTTACGTAAGTTCACCTATATATGTTGGTATTGTTAGAAGTGGTTTTGAAAGTATTGATAGAAATGTTGAGCATATTGCTATGACTTTAGGCGCTTCACCTCTTAAGACTTTCCTAACCATATCTATACCACTAGCCTTAAAGCATATAGTTACAGGTGCACTACTTACATGGGCTAGAGCAGTTTCAGAGATTGGTGCAATACTTATAGTTGCTTACTTCCCAAAAACCATACAAGTGTTAATACTTGAAAAATTCTTAACCGAAGGTCTATGGAGTGCGCTTGCTCCAAGTACATTATTACTAATCACTACTTTACTGGTATTTACTCTATGCAAGTTACTTGCAAGGTGGATTGAATGTCATCTATAGAATTCGTTAATGTCTATAAAAGGTTGGGGAATTTTACTTTGAGAAATGTAAGTTTTAAAGTTAATTCTAGAGAATACATGATCATTCTAGGTCCTTCAGGTGCTGGTAAGACTTTACTTCTAGAATTAATTGCAGGTACTTTAGTGCCTGATTATGGTAAAATCATTATTGATCATGCTATAGTTTCGTCTTCAGGGAAAATCTTAATTAAATCTTGGGAAAGAAGTGTTGGTTATGTTCCTCAAAATCTTGCTCTCTTCCCTCATCTAAATGTCTTTAAAAATATAGCATACTCTTTAATCATTAGAGGTTATGATAAGGATGTAATTGAGAGAAAAGTACATGTTATTGCTGATAAATTGAGAATTAAGCATTTACTTAGCAAGAAACCTAAGGAGTTGTCTGGAGGAGAGCAGCAGAGAGTTGCTCTTGCTCGAGCCTTAGTTGCTAATCCAAGAATTCTACTTCTAGATGAACCTACATCGCACATTGATGTTCATTTAAAGTTAGAAGTTCTTGAGTTGTTAAAACAACTTCATAGAGACTTTAACGTAACTATCATTCACGTTACTCATGACTTATGGGAAGCTAGAGAGATTAGCTCTAAGGCAGTGCTTATAATTAATGGTGAAGTAGTTCATCAAGGTACTGTTAATGATGTTATTAAGATTATTGAGAAGAATTGAGATTATCTCTCCTTTCTTTCAATTCTGACGAGACTTATTGCTTGAATAACTCTTCTAAGCATTTCCAAGTCATTTCTCAATCTTTCATAAAGTTCTTCAGGTATTTCTTGTCTTTGTTTAGCATCTTCTAGATCTTTAATCATAGTATCAACTTGATCAATAGTTATAGTTATGACATCCATAGATCTTATCCAATGTTCCTTAATTTCAATCTCTAAAGTCTCATACTTATCTATTAGATCATCATACATGCTCGTAATTCTTGATAAAACTTCATTAAGCTCATTAACGCTCTTAGTGTATGTTTCTTCATCTATAAGCTCTAGCTCCCTCTTTACTTTAAGAAGTTCGAGTTGTTCTTTAATAACGTCAATCTCAGTTTTCAACTGGTTAATTCTTGAATATATAGCTATACTATCAACATCCCAGTTTTTCTTAACATTATTTACAGCGCTTTTGTACTCATTCCACATCTTCATAATCTTATCAAGTTCACTCCTATATTCACTATACTTCCTATTTACATGATTTACAATATCTGTGAATAATTTTAGTATATTCTCAATCATGTAGATCCTCCTAGAAGTCTTTCTAACTCACTTTTAAGCTTAATATATACTTCTTTACTTACTCTTCCCTCTCTATACATATCTTCAAGTCTTGCAAGTGATATTCTTAACTTACTAACTTCAGGTGTTGGTGTTGTTATTATTACTCTCTTGACATGTTGGTATATTGCATTGTCAATTTCCGAGAACTTACCTTTCAACTCTGAATATTTTACAGATAATTTTTCAAGCTTTCTATTTAGATCATCCTTAAGTTTTAAATATGTTGATTCATCAAGAATACCCGAATTTCTTCTTAATTCAACTTCCTTTAGGTCAATGTTGAATCTACTTATCATTCTTTCAAGTATAGTCAAGTATTGTGAGAGAACAGCCTTACTTTTTTCCCAATCATATCTCACACTATTCACACTATCTTCATAATCTCTCCACTTACTATCTAGGTTCTTGATACCATTTTCAAATTTACTTAACGTTTCTGATACATGCTCAATAATGGCATCTTCAGGTTCTAGAAATTTGGGAAGTTCTCTCTTTTCAAGAATTTTCTCAAGAGCTTTCTCCTCAACTTCTTCCATCTCTATTCTCTTCTCTTCAGGTTTTTCCTCAATTTCTATAGGTTTGATTTCAGCCTTAGTCTCTACTCTCTTACCCTCCTTAACTTGAGCAACATATATTGGACATGTATAGTAGTCAAGTAAGCAATACCATGCAAAAGGATTAACAGGTTTTCCCGTGTACTCACATATAAATCCAGTTTCTGTTCTTCTTAATGCTGGACAGACAGGCTTAGACATAGAATACTATCTTTAGTACTAATTTAAATAACTACTTCTTAAATACTGATAAATAATCACTTAACGTTCCAATATCTATAAACTCTACATCATTTAGACAGTAGGTATATACGTTGTAGTTTTTCTGGATTAAACTGTTCACCCATTCATTCATGTCTATAAACTTCTTATCTTCTAATGTATCGAGTAGGTATTTGTTAATTATGTAGATACCCATACTTACTCTATGCTTAACTTTTGGTTTTTCAATCCATTTATTAACCTTACCATTACTACATTGAAGAATCCCAAATCTTAGAGATATTTCAATTTCTCTAGAGATTATAGTCAGATCTGCTTGAACTTTATCATGATAATCGATACCTTCAGTAATAATTTTCTCATAATTACTTAACACATCACCATTTATTACAATTACAACATCATTGTTAAGAAATTTCTTAACACTTAATAATTGTCCAGCCGTTCCTCTTAACTTATCATCGAGTACTAATTGAATCTTATTGTAAATTCTTCTTAAATACTTAAAGTATTGGTAAGTTATTTCTTTGAGATAAGCAGATATGAGAAATATCTTCTCAATAAATTCAATTTTCAAGATCTTCTCAAGAATCTTTGTGAGCACTAATTCATTATTTATGGGTAGTAATGGTTTAGGTGTTAATAATGTTAATGGTCTTAATCTTTCACCAAGACCTGCAATAAGTACTACAGCATCAACTTTTTTCATAAATAATCTTCAAGTCCAAGTTTCTTAAGATGATGTTTAATCTTGGCAACTTCTTTTTCCATCTTTTTAGCTTCACTAACAATGTCAATTTCCTCTTTCTCAACACCTTTAAGATCTAGTAAACATCTACCTTCAGAGTCCATTACATGAGCACTGCAGGACGAATATTGACATTTATATCCTATACATTGGTCATTAGTTAATGCGCATAGAACGACGGCCTTGCTACTTTTTCTAACAATCTTTAAAGCCTTCTTAATGCATGTAAAGTATGGACATGCGGGACCTTTACAGAACTTCACCTCTTTACTCACATTAATTCCCCTGTCTAGTAGGTTTTCTTACTTAAATTATTTAAACCTTGTGCGTTCATTTAGGTAGTGACTTTGTAACTTTATCAGCGAGATCTGATAGACCATTTTTCTCTAGAAAGTTTAAGACTTCACTAAGTCTCGGTGCTGATCTAGCACCAAGTTTAGTAACTTTTAAAGCTGCACATGCCGATGCAAAAACTAATCTATCTTCTATCTCTAAGTTAAGCAATTTACCAGCTATGTAGCCGGCAGCAAAAGCATCACCAGCGCCCGTAGTATCTACAGTCTTCACTTTAAAGGCAGTAACTCTGTAAATTCTATCTTTAATAGCTAAAGCTCCCTTAGAACCCATAGTAATTACAATTTCTTCAGCATTTATCTTATCTTTAACTTTTTCAAAATCTTCAACTTTAAATATTAATCTATATCTTGCATAATTCATAAATATAATGTTGAGGTCTTGTAAATGATGTATGTAATTGATGTACTTTTCAGGAATTACGTTTAGATCAATAGACGTGCATATACTTCTACTTTTCAATCTCTCCAACATAGCTCTAATAATTTCAACTCTACTTACAGCAATATGTGCATGCTTAACATCTCTAAGAATATCCTCTCTCAAATCATTAATTTGAAGCATTAAATTTGATCCTCTATGTATGATCATTCTCTTCAATCCTTCAAGACTTTTTAAAATAATGGCAATTCCAGGACTTGAACCTCTACGTACGCATTTAACATCAACTCCCTCACTCTCAAGTTCATGTATTAAGTACGTACTTAATATATCGTCTCCTGTACAACATAGTAGTCTTGACTTTAATCCTAATCTTGAGATAGCTAATGCAAAATTACTCGCAGAACCGCCACCACTAATATACACTTCTTCAGGTTCTACATGCTCATCAACTTCAGGTAATTTACTTATGGTTAACGTTACATCAAGATTTAGATTACCAATACTTAAAATCACATCATGCACGTATTTTCACTTTAAATCTTGACTTAAAGACTTAATAAGTATTTTCAAGTGTATACTCATTGTGAGTAGTGAAGATAAGATAAGAAAATGGTTAGAATTTAGAAAAGTAATTGAGAATAAGATTAAAGAGTTAGAGAAAGAATTAGACTTTCTCAAGAACATTAAAGAGCTAATTGATGATTATATAAAATCACAATCAATAATCACGGCAGATAGATTAGTTTTTGAGAAGAATCTAGGCTCACTTATTGAGATTAAGAATGTAAAGTCTAGAGGCACAGGAGAATTACTAGCTAAGATTGAAATTTATGAGAAAGGATTAATAATAAAGCCATTAGTAAGTATTAATGTTGATACTTCAGTGTTTAAAAAGTTCTTTAAAGAGAAAGTTCTTGAAAAACTTAGAAGAGAAGATTTAGAATTAGTAAAGAAGGGGGAATTGAATGAAAGTGAAGTACTCAACTATGACGTCAAGACTAGCAGTGAAGGTGAGATTGAGGAGATAATTATTGAGAATTATAGAAATGAGGAAAGACTTAGAGAAATCATGAACTCTATGAGATGGACTTTAGAGAAAGTTGAAAGTTAATGCATTACTGCGTTACCTTAATCTTCTTCTGTCTCAGATACATCTCATAAATTTCACGTACTGTTGTTGCTTGTTCTGGAGATTTATCAAACCTATATCTACCTGTAAATCTTGGAAATCTAATTGCAAGACCTACATCAGGCTTTATTAAGCCTATACAGCATGTGTGCATTGGACTTAATGTAATTTCTGCACCAACAATTTCAAGAACAACTGCAGGGACAAACCAAACGTCTGCCTCCATCTTACTAACAACACGTGCATGCTTGTGAGGTATCTTGTATGGTTCAAGTATTTGTGGTATTTTCTTTAAATCTTCATCAGTGAATCCACTACCAACTTTACACACAGTGTAGAATAAGTCTGCTTCAGGATCGTAAGCTGCCATTAGTAGTGCACCATAAGCTCCTGCGCGTTTACCTTTACCCCAGAAGGCACCAACTACAACAAGATCTAAGGTATCTGATATTTCGCTTCTATAGTCTCTCTTATACTTTATCCATAACCATCCGCGTGCACCCATCTCGTATATAGAGTCCATTTTCACAGACTTGCATATTATTCCTTCACATTCACTAGATACTGCTTCGTGGAAGAATCTATCAATTTCTTCAACACTATTTACGATTCTCCAATGAGCAATATTCACGTTATCTGTTGGTTTAACTATCTCTACAAGTCTTCTTTTTCTATCAGGTAGTGGTAAATTTGTTAAGTCTTCGCCGTTTAGGTAAATTATATCGAATAGAAATACTTTTACAGGATATTCCTTCATAACTTCAGATATATCGTGTTTTCTCTTTCTATGCATAAGTTCTTGAAATGGTTTGAACTCTCCACTCTCAGGATCATACGCTACAATCTCACCTTCAATAATGTATTCTTTAGCATCTACAGCCTCCTCCATATACTTGACAACGTCAGGATATGCGTGTGTAATATCTTCAAGTCTTCTACTGAATATCTTTATCTTACCTTCATGTTTATGTATTTGTGCACGTTCACCATCATACTTATACTCACATATAGCTATACCTCCAAGTTTTGTAAGTATTTCACTAGCACTATCAAGTCTTTCAGCAAGCATAGGCTGAACAGGTACTCCTGGACATATTCTGACCTCTTCAAGACCCTTAACACCCTTTTCTGCAAGTATTTTTGCAATCTCTCCAAGATCTGGATGTACGTGATATGCTTTTTCTAAAATTTCTCTCTTAACCTTAAAGATATCACTTAAAGCGTCAAGTACGGTCATATCTGCAAGACCTAGCCTTAACTTACCAACAACAAATCTTGCAATGTATTTAGCCTCTTCAGGTTTAGCATCAGCAAAAAGTGATGTTAATAGGCGTACCTTGATATCTTGTGAACCTTCACCTGAAGCTTTAGCTATATTCATTAACGTATCGTAGACTCGAGTCATAGTTAACTCCTTACCTCCTCCACCACCTATGAATGAGAGTATTGTGGAGGATTTACGCTTAGCTTCTCTTAACTGTACAGCTCTTCTAGCAGCTTCACCTAAATCTCCAAACTTCTTATACATATCCTCAATCTGTCTTGATGGTAAGCCTGTAGCATGTGCTAAAGCTCTAATAGTTAGTTTTTCACCAACACCAAGCTCTATACCCATCCATCCTGGTTTTAAATCTCCAAGAATGAAGTATATTACTTTATCAATAACGTTAGATGGAGTTTTCTTGAGAAGCGAGGCTAGTAGCTTGGCCATTACCGTTCTCTGACTAGAAGCTTCAATAGCTTCAAGAATCTTCACAACATCGATAAACTTAATATCACTACTCATCATTACTTAATTTACCTTTTAATATCTTAAAAAACTGTTCAGTAAATGTTACCTGAAAATTTAAGTTTCTCAAGTGCAAGTTCAAGATAAGTCTTTCTCTCAATATTTGAAGGATCTAGACCTATCTTCTTAGCAAAATCTGCAATAGCATTCACGATATTGGAAATTAATGATGAATCTGTGGTCAATGTTTCAATTTCAACAAAAGAACCTAGATCTCTTACTTGATCAAGATTTATAGTGAAATTTTCATAAGTATATACTTCTCTCTCCTTAACGATCTCTAAAAATTTTCTAAAACCAAGTCTTTCTAACATTCTTTCCATATCTTCATCACTAGATATCTTAACGTTAATTTCTTCTCTAGACTTACCTTCACTTCCCATTCTGGGTCCTTTATATGTAAGTATGATAGTTCCATCGCTATGTACACGAATACGTAATGCTTCATCACTTTTAGCAAAATCTTTACATGGATGATTAAAATAGAGATCCTTCTCCTCGATAGTACATAACTTCTTAGCACCAATACTTAACAAATTCCTCCTAACATCACTTAATGAATCAACTCTAAACTTAACTTCAACCTCAAACACAATGAAGTACTTACAGGTAAGAGACTTTAAACGTTATTACTATCAAGTATCAAGTAGTCGCTACTCTATAAGTCTCCATACGCGTGGTATCAGATAGTAGTTTTCCTATAGAGCTTCAGTAACATTTTAATAGTTAGACTGACTATACTCTATATGGAGACCAACAGAAATGAGTTATTAGATCTTATTAGATTACTGCTCTCTCGTGAAATTCATAAAGCAATTATATGTTCTTCCTTACTTTCAAGTAGGGAATTAATAGTTCCTTCAGAATTAGAGAAAGTTACTGGTTACAAAGCAACATATGTTAGAAGAACGTTACATGAGCTTGAAGGGAAGGGTATTGTTAGGAAGTTTGGATTCCATCCGATTACCCAGGAGAGGGTATATGTATTCACTAATGATGTGAAGATATTAAGGAATGAAATTATTCAAATTTGTAAAGAAATTACCACTGAAGAAGTAAGGAAATTTTCACACATTGAAGATATTGAACACAATATCCGTCACAATGAATTAGTGAGATTGCTTGAAATTATAGGTATTGAATTAGGGTATGAGGTTAAAAGAGAATTTTCTGATCCAGAAGGTCTGTATAGGTATGACGTTGCATGGTTTAAGCATCCAAGACAGGTACCTGTAAAGATATTCGAAGTTATAGTTCATGGCGACGTTGATCGTGCATTAGCAAGATTTAAGCATGCAATTGATATATGGGGTCCCGGTATAGACTTATTCCTTATTGTTGCTTTTGATAAACATTATGAGAGAGTTGAGAAATTACTTGGAAAATTACTCGGAGGAACTTTCCATGAACTTGAAGGTAAGGTAAAATTAGTAAAAGCTTCTCTGATAGAGGAACTATCTAAAAAGCATGAACTTCTAAACCTCATTAAAACTCTCTTCACTTAAAAAATTGGTACATTTTTGTCATACTTTCATATCTTCTCGTAGTTTTAAATTGGCATTTTAAATTTCAGTAAGACATGGTAGTAATGAAGTGCTTCACCTCTATGTACTTAACAACTAGTCTCTCTGTCTATGTTGGAAGACTATTTTAATCCTAGATGAGGAAACATAAGATTGAACTTCTAAACTTTATACATTAGTACGAGATGTTATTGAGAGATCTGAAGAGATCTTATTGAAAGTTCAGTGCAGGTTAGTTTCTTCATGCTTCATGTGCCAGAGGATTCATCACTTAGAAGTTTCTCTTTCATATTTACCTTATATTTTTATCTCTAAGCTTATTGCTCTTTTTGAACAATTAATTACACATGAGTAACATCTTGAACATAGATTAACATTACCTACTCTCACCTTTCTATTACCATCTAGTACAAAGACACCTTTTGGACATATTAAGTAACATAATGTGCAGAAATTGCATTTTAAGTAATCTATATTGATGATTATCAGCATTATCTTGACTTATAATTGTAGAAAGTATATATTTCTTTTTATTCTCATAAAATTTCTAAATGAGAGGTATATTTATTGGTAGATTTCAACCATTACATCTAGGTCACGTGAAAGCAATTACGTGGATTCTTGAGAATGTTGATGAGCTTATTATAGGTATTGGATCGTCAAATGTAGCTTTAAGTTTTAAAAATCCATTCACTGTTGGTGAGAGAATTGAAATGATTTTTAAAACCCTAAGAAATATGAGGATTCTAGATAGGATCTACATATGTACAATACCTGACACATATGGTGAGCATAGTCTATGGCATGCATATGTTAAGCATTGCTGTCCTGATTTTCAAGTTGCATATACAAATGATGAATTTACAAAAGTATGTTTAGAGTATGGTGGTTATAGAGTTGAGAATATACCTTTCTTTGATAGAGAGAAGTATAACAGTACTAGAGTCAGGTTAGCAATGGCTAAAGAATTAGAAGAGTGGAAATTTCTTGTACCTGAAAGTGTAGTTGAAATTATTGAGAGAATTAGAGGAGTAGAAAGGGTTAAAAGATTAGCAATAATTGAGAAAGTAATTTAAACTTATGAAATATCTCTCAATTAATCATGAGTTTTGAAGGGGGTAGAAAGATATATATGTGTTTAAAGTGTGGAAAGACTTTCAGTAAAGATGAAATGGAATTAACACCAGGTATTCATTGTCCACACTGTGGTTATCGCATTATTACTAAAGTAAGAACTTTTCAAGCAAAGAGAATTAAAGCTATTTAAGCAAGATTTAAAATATCAATAATTAGCTTAAGCATTAAAATACCTGTAGTATTTGAAACATCATTAGGTGGTGAGTACTCTACTAGATCAATAACTTTCAATCTTTCAGAGGAATAATCAAGAACAGCTTCGACAATACTATACAGTTTAGGATAATCTATACCTTGAGCTTCTGGATTTGAGACTCCAGGAGCTATTGATGGATCTAACACATCAATATCTATACTCAAGTGTACATATCCATCATGAGATTCTAAATAATCTCTAATTAGTTGTCTGAGCTCAATATCACTACACTTCTCTATCGTTAATGTAGGTATGAGTATGGCATTTCTAGCTTCTAAGAATGTTTTCTCTTCAATATCGTATGCTCTATATCCAAGATTTAGAATGGAAATGTTGTTATAATTTTCTAAAATTCTTCTCATAAAAGTTGCGTGACTTAATTTTCTACCAAGAGGCCATTCATCTCTAGCATCTAGATGAGCATCCACGTGTATAAGTACTACATGATCTCCATATACATCTGTTAAGGCTTTAAATGTACTTAATGTTAATGTATGTTCACCACCAATATCAATTACTTTACGACTTCTTCTTAGAACTTCCTTAACACATGTATATATTCTCTCTAAATCTTTCTCTAAATCTTGAGTCAAATATATATCACCTAGATCGCAAGCTTTAATTAAAGGATCAAGACCTAAATCAATTGTTGCAGTATACTCTATATATTCACTTAAATATCTTAAAGTTTTCATTGAGAATTTAGTTCCTGAACGAAAACTGACACTACACTCTAGTGGTATTCCAAGAATGGCAATTTTATCCTTATCTAGTCTTGTCTCAAGATTAAAGAGTGAGTATGTTGGTTTTTGAAGATAAAATTCAAAATTATTAACCATTAGAAAAACTTAATTTAATCTAAAATACATAAACCTTACATGAATTATGAGAGATTTCTAGAATTCATAATAGAGAAGGGTTTTTTCTGGCCTAGTTTTGATATTTATCGAGGAAGAGCTGAAACAGGAGGTTTCTATGACTATGGTCCTCTAGGAACATTACTTAAAAATAACATCATCAATAAGTGGAGAAGTATATTCATATATCCGTATCAGGACTTCATAGTGGAAATTGAAACACCTATCGTCATGCCTAGAATAGTGTTTGAAGCTAGCGGTCATTTAGAACACTTCACAGATTACATTGTCGAGTGTTTGAAGTGTGGTAGAAAGTATAGAGCTGACCATTTAATAGAGGAAGAACTTGAAAAGAGAGGTATAAGAGTCAGAACTGAAGGTTTGAATGAAAATGAACTCTACGAATTAATTACTAAATATGAACTTAAATGTCCACACTGTTCGGGTGATTTAAGTAATGTTAGAAAATTTAACTTACTCTTTCAAACCATAATAGGACCTTACAGTGAGAATATTGGTTATTTAAGACCAGAAACAGCACAGGGAATGTTTGTATCTTTTTCAAGAATTTATGAACTTCAGGGTAGAAAAATACCTCTAGGTATTGCTCAAATCGGTAAGGTTGCTAGAAATGAAATATCTCCAAGACAAGGATTGGTGAGACTTAGAGAATTTACTCAAATGGAAATTGAATTATTCTTTGATCCTAAAAATCCAAAATGTCCATACATTAAAGATTTAGAGCAGGTAAAGTTAAGAATTATTCCTGAAGACAAAGTTAAGAAAGGAGCATTAGAACCTATAGAACTTACAGTTCGTGAACTTATAGAGAAGGGATATGTCGTTAATGAGTGGATGGCTTTCTTCATGGCATTAGCAACTATCTTTCTAAACGAACTTGGAGTACCACTTGATAAGCAAGCTTTTATTGCTAAACTTCCTGAAGAAAGAGCACACTACGCTACTCAAGCTTTTGATCAAATTGTTAAGAGTGAGAGATTTGGATGGATTGAAGTTAGTGGTCATGCATATAGATCAGACTATGACTTGTCAAGACATGCACAGTATAGTGGTCAAGACTTAACCGTAGAAAGAAAACTCGAAAAACCTGTAGAAATTGAAGAAGTTAGAGTATATCCAAATCCAACAAAAATTAAAGAATCTTATGGTAATGAAGCTAGTAAGGTAATGAAACTTTTAAGTCAAGTTAATCCTAAAGATCTAGTTAGAGAGATTGAAATTAGAGGAGAATACTTACTAGGCAATTACACCATACGTAGAGACATGATATTCATAAAGATTGAGAAGAGAAAGTTAAGTACTGAAAAATATATTCCACACGTTGTAGAACCATCATTTGGAGTTGATAGACTCGTATATGTAACTCTTGAAAATGCCTTCACCATGATTAATGATAAGATATTATTAAAACTACCACCTGATCTTGCACCTATAAAGGTAGCTATTTTACCAATAGTTAAGAAGTATGAATATACTGATATTGGTAAGAAAATACAGAAAATACTCTCAAGGAGTGGCTTCACAACTTTTTACGATGATGATGGCTCTATAGGTTCTAGATACTCTAAATGTGATGAAATCGGCATACCATACGCTATAACTATCGATGAGAAGACTCTAATTGATGATACTGTAACTATCAGAGATAGAGATACTAAAAGACAAATTAGAGTACATATTGATCATCTAGTACAAATCCTTAATGAACTGATTTACGAGAAGAAAGGTCTTAAACAAATTGCTGAAAGTATGAATTTACAAATTATTGAGTATAGTCATAGTAGTTAAAATAATAAATCCCTTAACATATATTTTTCTAAGCTATGTCTAGTGAAGAGAAGAAAGAAAGTACTGAAGAGGGAGTTGAAAAACCAAAACTAATCATTCCACCATTCCTAGTACCTTCAACTTTCAAGAAAGAAGAAAAGAAGGCTAGACTTGAAAGAAGATTAAGAATTAGAAGAAAGAGAGAAGTTGATGAAGGTAAAGCTATGATCAATCCTGAACTTGCTAAAGAACTTGAAATTAAAGATAAAGTCGAAATTGTAGTTGTAGGTGGTGGTTCTAGAGAGAGAAAGTACATAATGTTGACAGTACTCAATGATAAAGTACCTAAAAGTGAAGTTTGGTGTAATGAGGAGGAAATGAGAAGATTAGGTATTGCTGATAATACAATAGCAACTATTAGAAGTGCTAAGTAAGAATTATTAACTAGAGTAACTAAGTTAAACTATCTAGACATGTTTCATGGAGTACTTGTCAATAATGTAGTAATTATTAAAGATGAGAAAGAAGCTAGGGAACTTTACAAACTCGGATTTTACGGTAAGTTTGTAGGTATCGATAAGGTAAAGCCAACGCAGGTAGATCAAGTAAATGCACCATTACAATTATCAATAATTGAAGCTTTATATCTTGTCGAGAATGAACTTCTAGAAGTTAGAGACTCTAATGGAAATTTAATAAATAAGCATGTTCTTGAGGAGATTGGTAGGAGATGCTTCAAAAATTTCGACATTATTTATAGAATCTATAAAGATTTAAGAAGTAAGAGACTAGTAGTTAAGAGTGGTTTAAAGTTTGGTTCCCTCTTTGCAGTCTATGAGAAAGGTCCAGGTATTGATCATGCACCCATGCTTGTACACTTCATAGAGCCTAATAGAGAAGTTACGGCACTAGACATTACTAGAGCTGCAAGACTCTCACATACAGTTAATAAGAGGTTTGTACTTGCAACATGGTCAAGTGATACTAATCAAATTGATTATGTTGCATTTGAGTGGTTTACACCATAGAGAAATTACGTGGAGAGGGGTTCTGTTGACTGGGGGGATACCCCATTTGTAGTTTTTCAAGCGGTTGCTAATTCCTCACCTCGGGTTTACCCGATTGGGAGCAACCGCTATTCCATAACTCAAAATAAATCTTTAA
>Ga0190367_1000821_pt1 | contig 20264 bp, 14 predicted proteins | sample 4872181011_MG_FD_171838 | JGI IMG/M metagenome (GOLD analysis project Ga0190367, IMG submission 171838) | Hydrothermal vent microbial mat bacterial communities from Southern Trench, Guaymas Basin, Mexico - 4872-18-10-11_MG | ecosystem: Environmental > Aquatic > Marine > Hydrothermal vents >...
CCTTTATGATATTTAATCCCAGGAATATCTATTTTCTTTATTTTGACTCCCTCTCTATTCTCTATGAGATAATTTATGACTCCTTCATTTTCTTCTGGAGAAAGAGTACACGTTGAATACACAAGTGTACCACCTTCCTTTAAAGAATCATAAGCAGCCAATATCAATTTCTTTTGCAATCCTGAAATGCTTTTTATTAGATTTATGCTCCACCTTGATAATGCTTTCCAATCCTTTCGTATTGTACCCTCTGCAGAGCATGGCGCATCCACTAGTACTTTGTCAAATTTCAACTTAGTTTTGCTAAATTCTCTTCCATCCATTCTTGTAACAACAACATTGGCACATCCAAGTTTTTCTATGTTAAACCTTAATGCCTTTATTCTTGGAATATCTACATCATTTGCTATTATTGTGCCTTTATTGTTTATCATCTCACATATTTGTGTTGTTTTTGATCCTGGAGCTGCGCACATATCCAATACTAAATCATCTTCATTTGGATCAAGAACAACAGGAGGAATCATTGATGCAGCTTCCTGCACATAATAATATCCCATAAAATGTTCTAATGTATTTCCAACAACACCTTCCTTTACATCTTCATTTTCTATCCAGAAGCCATATTTATACCATGGAATCTTTTTGAGTTTCCATCCATATTTTTCCTCTAACCTTTTTTTGATTTCCTTAATATCTGTTTTTATGGGATTGAGACGTATGCTCTTTTTTAGGGGTTTCATGCAATATCTTAAGAATGTTTTGTTTTCCTTGCCCAAAAGTTTGTGATACCTTGCCTTGAACTCAGAAGGAATAATCGGTATGCTCTCTTTTTTGTTATCCATAATACTTTTGAAATGCCTCCCGAATTCAAAAAATTTATAAATTTTTTACCCATCTTATAAAATATAATTCCTAATTCTTGAGAGATTTGGCAGTGAAGGATGGGAGAGGATGAAAAGACCTAATCATGTCATAATAAATTCAAAAAGTCATCCTGTTGATTTTTATTTTACGATAGCAGAATCAAGATGGAATGGTACTTGGAAAACTACTAGTAACATAATTATACCACCAGAGGCAAGAAATGAGATAAAGCAATTAATAAAATTCTTAGAAAAATGGAGCAGATAGAGAAAATAAAATCCTATGCTAGTGGGTGTTTGGTGGAGGAGGTGAAAAAGATGAGTAATAATATTCTTTCGGGGACAGCTATGGCAGTATTGTTAGGATTTGTAGCAATAGTTATATCTATTTTTGTTTCTAATCTAAACTTTAGTGAAAGGATAATAGTCTTTATATTAGGTTTGTTATTTGCTTGGTTAGGTATATTGTTTGAAAGGGGATGAAAAAATGACAACCAAAACATTTGAGGTTGAGGTTAAGCCAGAAGTGCTCAGATGGGCTATTGAGACCTCTGGATGGACAGTTGAAGAGCTAAGTAAAAAGCTCAAAGTTTCGGAAGAGAATATAAAAGCTTGGTTAATTGGTGAGAAGAAACCTACTCTTAGACAATTAGAAAATTTAGCTAAGTATGTTAAAAGGCCTTTATCTGTATTTTTCTTGCCGGCTCCACCAAAAGAAAAACCACTACCTAAGGATTATAGAATGTTACCAGATAAGGAAGGAGTTTTTAGCAGAGAAACTCTTTTGGCTATTAGATTAGCAAGAAGATTACAAAAAATTGCCAAGAGCTTACTTGAAAATTTGGGAATAAGTACAAAGCCAACCATAAAACATGTTAGCATAGAACAAGATCCATTAGAAATAGCTAAAGAATATAGGGATGATTTTGGAATAGATGAAGAAGTTCAAACAAGATGGAGAAATGCGTATGAGGCATTCAATTTTCTCAGAAAAAAGATTGAAAATTTGAATATTTTCGTATTTCAAATTCCAATGCCTATTGAAGATGCTCGTGGATTTACGCTAGCGGATGAAGAACCTTTCGTAATCGTTATAAACTCCAAAGAAAAGGTCGAACCAAGATTATTCACGCTTATTCATGAATTTGGGCATATTTTACTAAAAAGATCTGGAATAGATTTACCTGAGGAATCCTTGTCATTATTGGATAAAATAAAAATTAACAAGATAGAAAAATGGTGCAATGATTTTGCTTCTGAATTTTTATTTCCGCAAAAAATAGCTAAGAAAATATTTGATGAAAACAAAACAGTGCTTTTTGAAAAAGATACGCTAAGAAAATTGTCTAAAAGATATAAAATCAGTAAAGGCATGCTACTTTACAATATGGTAAAGTTGGGTTATTTAACTAAAGAAAAATATGAGGAAATGATAAGAAAGGAGAAATTTGCTGAAAAAGAAGGATTTTTACCACCATATAAAAGGTGTATAGTTGAAAAAGGTGAGAAGTTTATCTCCTTGGTTGAAGTGAATCTTGAAAAAGGAAATATAACATTTGATCAAGCTTTGGAATATCTGGGGATAAAATCTAACCATTACGAGAAAATACTTTCTTTTCTTAGGAGGTAATAAGGATGAACCATACCAAGAGATTCATATATATTATAGACACATGTTCGATAATAGATTTATTTAGGTTATATCCTTTAGACATTTTTCCGAGATTATGGAAGAATTTAGATGGACTTATTAGAGAAGAGAGATTAATCTCTCATAAATTTGTTTTAAAGGAACTTTCAAAAAAGTATGATTCAGCATATAAGTGGGCAAAAGAAAGAAGGACTATGTTTAAAGATATTACACCTCAACAAATAAAGATTATGAAAGATATCACTGCCAAATTTCCAGGAATAATAGACACCGATAAAGAGATAGATGCTGATCCTTGGCTTATAGCGTTAGCTTTGGAAAAAGAAAAACAATACAAATTAGTACCAAAAGTTGAAGTAAGGGTAATAATCACAGAAGAGAGATTTAGACCAAACAAGGTTAATATTCCCTTTGTTTGTAAGCAATTTGGAGTTGAATGTACAAATATTATTGGATTGATGAGAAAAGAAGGATGGAAATGGTAAATTTCTAAAAAAATATATTTAATTTCCTTATATTATAATTAACTTTATGAAGTATGATAAATTTGTGAGATATTTGGGGAGGGCTGAGAAGCCAAAGCAGTATGGATACCATCTCATAGCAGAACTTTCGGGATGTAATCATAAAAAGATTTCTGATACAAAATATCTTTTAGACAAGGCATATGAGGTATGTGATCTTTCAAACCTGGATGTTATGAGTTCATATGTAGTCAATTTTAGCGGAAAAAAAGGAGGAGCAAGCATAATCCTGATACTCAAGCAATCACACATCTCAATACATACCTGGCCTGAAAAGGAATATGCAGGATTTGATGTTTATTCCTGTGGGGATAACCACCTCAACACTCTCATTTGCGGATTATATTTTGCTAAAGAAGTATCTGCCGAATCCATATATATGAGTTTTCTTTGGAGAGGATTTGAGGATCCTGAGGATAGATATAGAACATATGTTCACAATATAGAAATACATGAGAAAAAAATGAGGCAACCCACTGATGAGGAAATGGAAAAATTTAAGAAGGCTTTTAAAGAGGGAAACATAGAACTTTTCTATAAGACATTAGAGAACCTCTATGAGGAAGCAAAGAGAGCTGCTGAAGGTTTGTTATCTGATAAGAGACAATAGCTCTTCCCTTATCTCATCCAATTTTTCTTTGCTTTTGCTCTCAACTATGATCCTTACAATGTCTTCTGTATTTGATTTTCTTATAAGAAACCAGAAACCATGCTTGTCGCATTCAACTCTTATTCCATCTATCTCTATGATATTGCATTCTCTGAAGCGATCCCTTATTGTGTTTTTAATAGCTAAGAAACCGCCCTCAAAATCTATCTTTTTAACATCATAAAAATAATTTAAATCCCTAACACTATTTTCCATGATTTTTTCTCTCTCAGCAGTATCTGAGATAACAAAGAGAAAGAGTACCATTATTAAAATAGCATCCTCAACATAACCATATTTTCTTGTTTTAAAATAGAAATGCCCTGATCTCTCCACACCAATTTCCATTCCACAACTTTTCATATTTTCCTCCATAAAAATATGCCCTGTTCTGATCATCTTTATGTTCATCCCTTCTTTTTCCATGAGATCACTCACATATTTTGATACAGAAACCTCAATAAGGATATTTTTAAATTCATAATATTTGCTTATTAGATATGCTATGTATTCTGATGGGTATACAATTCCTCTTGGATCAACCACGAGTATTCTATCACCATCCCCATCAAAGCCGATTCCCCAGGATCTATTTGCTTTGCACCTCTCTATGAGATCTCTATAATTGTTTATATTTGATGTATCTGGAGGATGAGATTTAAATTCTCCTTTGTCATCCACATGATTAATGAGATCATATTCAATGTTTACAAGTTCTTTTAACCTCAATAGGAAACCCTCTATAAAAGGGCTTGAAAAAGATCCTGATGCCACATCAAATATTATCTTTGGAGGATCTCCTGAGATTCTTTTGTATTTTAATGGAATTGAATTCACTAAATATTCGAAGTACACCTCCAAAATCTCATCTAAACTTATCTCTCTAATGCTTTTGTTTTTAGTGTCTTTGATCTCAAATTTTTTCTTTTTTTTGTATTCAAATGCAATTTCCTTTATCTTCTTTAAATCACCCGGAGAAATGCTCTCTCCTTTTTTAACAATCTTTATTCCTATATATCCCTTAGGATTATGTGATGCTGTAAGTATTATGCCAATATCTATATTTTTTAATTTGTTATAAATATAAAAGATTGTTGTTGGCACTCTCCCTAAGAAGAACACCTGGATATTATTTATCTTCTCACAAAGAGATTTCACTTTTTCATATATCATTATGTTTTCTTTCCTCGCATCATGAGCTATTGAGATTGTTGTAGGTTTGAACACATCCAATATCGAAAAGAAGATATCTTCTATATCATCCAAATCTATTTCTTTTTCAAACAAACCCCTTATATCATATGCCTTGAATATTCTCTCTTCCATAGCACTTCACATTTTCCATAACATTTTATGTATATCCTCAAACAACTTGTCCATTTCTCTTAGTTTCTTTGATTTATACAGGAGAGCATTCTTATATTTAATAATTTCGTGATCCTTTATATTGCTCTCCCTATCAGCCATTACCAAGATATATGGATATCCCAAAAAATCGCTATCATTAGTATAGAGAGATATAGCATTTATTAACTCAATCACATTATCCTTTTCTAAGGATTTAGGGATGTCTATTCTATAAGGTCTTGAACTCTCATGAAATTTTGCTATAAATATCTTAGCAGGGTGAATATCATATTTTCCTATGGCAATCTCTCCAAACAACCATCTCTTATATTCATATTTCGATTCAACATATATCATGGCATCATAAATCAGATTTCTACCAGTCGTAGTTATCAACAGGTTATTTTTAATTAATCCTGCAAAGAGATTATCTCTTTGCTTTTTGATTACTTCATTAATGAGATGAGATTCTTCTTTTACTGTTGAGTGTAATCCTCCATCTTTGATTATGATAGCATTTTCCTCTTCCTCCATTATTTTCTCCACTATCTTCCATTCTCCAAATTTACGTAGAATAGATGCTATTTCCTTTGGATCAGCACGTTTGCCTTTGAATGTATATCTCGTATCATATGCATCAAAATTTCCTATTTTTCCATCATCAAATAATCTCATTCCTCTTATAAAATAATGCTCCAATACATATTCCTTTTCATTTTCAAGATATGCAAAGGAAATATATTCAGAGATATATCTTTTTTTGAGATTTGTACCTACTATCCTACACATTAAAATCGCAAACTCATTTGTATCTACTACACTTTTGCTGCTTCCATCAACACCAAAAAGAGAAGACTCTATATCCATCTTAAGATGTTTTATGTCATCTAGATTGTATGCGTTTATTTCTTTAAATGGTTTTTTATCATAAAGCGGGTCCTGCTCAGAATCAGCCATCATAATATCTTCTAACTCTACATATCCCTTAGGTATGCTGTTCTTTTTATCTATTATAGAGGAGATTTTGCTTAATATTTCCTCTAAATTATGTGTCATATATTAAAGGTATTGTTGTGATTTTTAAATGTTTTATTTTAAGCATTTATTCTCATTTATATATTTAATCACTTCATCTATGCTTTTAACCCCTTTTATTATGCATTTGTCGTTAAGTATGAATACAGGAGCATCTGAATTCTTTAATGAATATATGCTTTTAAGATAATTTAAAAGAGCTATATCTTCATATTCAATATCAAATGAGAGAATATAAGTGTTATTTATCCTCTTAGATACCTCCTCATAAACCCTTCCCATAATCAGAGAGGGCTCGTGATCCTTTTTGAAAAAGAACACGCCTATATTTATATTGTTGCATCTTGCCTTTATTTTCCACAATATATTATATTCTTTAAGCATAACAAGATAATATTTTCTCTTTAAGTAATCATAGTCAATCTCAGAGAGAGATGAAGAGGATTTTCCATATTTTGATAGTTTTATTCCCAATCTTTTTATATCTTCAGTTAGGCTATCCAATAACGGATATGCATATTCACAATAAAAAGATTTATTCTTTTTGAAATAATTGTCCAAATATTCTGTAAACAAATCATACTCATTTATTGTTAGAACCTCATATTTATAATCATAAAGCACTTCCCTTATCTTTATTTGATCCAAGTAATATGTAATAGAAAATGTAAGTGCAATAATTGACAATGTGTAAATAACACTTATAAAAAATATGAATTTTATGTGCGAATCTTTGTTTTGCTTAACCATAAAATTCTCTAATTTGGAAAGAAGTATTTAAATATTTTTACAATACTTAGTATTATGGTCAAAATCAAAACAGAGTCATTGTATAGAATTATAAGAAGAGGAGCATGTGTATGTTTTAAATATCTTTTTTCTATATTTATCATTTTAATATTTTTATTTCTCATCTTATTGTTTTCTGTTTTTAGACCAATTATCTCTTTGATTATTTCAATGCTCTTTGCATTGGTGATTTTATTTTTAATAGTCAAAAGAAAAAACATCAAGAAACTTCTCATAGTTCTTTTAATCTCTTTTTTGATTTTTTCTTTTCCCTATATCATCATACTTTCTCAAAGCATTTCTTTCACCGAATACCATAGAAATTATCCTGAATATTTTAGAGGAGTGAGATTCAACACCCTAACACATTATTTTCTTTTACTTTTTGGTTTTCCTTTAAGTTTGATGGATTTAAAAAAGCTAAATGTGAACTCTGTTTATTTGATAATTTTTTATAAAGTAAACGAAAAAGGAGAAATCTCTGAAATTCCTTTTTCAAGGTTTATAGCAAAATTGCAAATAAGAAGGTTCCATAATATGGGTTACGCGGTAGCTTTATCCCCTGTTTTGCTTAAACCTGGAAGTTCAATTTCTTTTGGTGAGCTTCCAAAGGATATCTTGGAGAATGAGAATTTTTGGAAAAATTTAAAGGAAGTGATCATTGATACTGCAAAGTTAGCAGAAAAAGAAAAGGTAGAATTATTTTTTGTATTAAACGAGCCAGAAGTTGTTTTAGGATTGCATTCTGAAAACATAACAGAAAAGGAATGTTTAAGAATGATGGAATTCGCAAGGAATATTTTACCAGAAGTTAAAGAGGAATATAATGGAAAAGTGGGGTGGCATGCAGCTTTGGGAGGCGGATTGATATATAAGGATGAGATAAAAAATGAGCACCGACTTAGATGTCCTTTGGATTTATTTAATTTTTCTGGTTATGACTATTATGGCTCCACGATAATTGTTACGAGTGATAATACTGAAAATGAAAGAAAATTGGCAGAGGATGTGGTAAAGATTCAACTAAAAATTTGTAATCAAAGTAATGCTTCTTTGATTTTTCCAGAAACTTTTTGGAAATCAAAAAACCAAATAAAATTTTTTAAGTTCTATTTTAAAAATAGCAAGGGAAGATTAAAAGGATCTTTTATAACATTATGTGGTTTTGGAAAAGATGAAATTATAAAAATAATTAAGGAAATTTATGGAGAATCTTCATATAATCTCACCAATTAGATGAGCATGTGTGCAAGAGACAATCTTTACTTTTACCCATTTTCCCAAGTATCTTTTACTGTTTTCGTTTGTGATAACTATTGGCTTATAATATCTATTCCTACCTATTAAACCGCTTTGAGTGACATCTTTTATGAGTGTCTCAGTTTCCAAGTTTATCCATCTCATATTTCTTTCTTTTGCAATCTCTCTAACCAAAGATGAAAGTTTTCGTGATCTCTCTTTGACAATTTGTGATGGTAACTTCTTCATTTTTGCTGCAACAGTACCTTTTCTTGGCCCAAATTTAGATACATGGGTCATGTCAGGTTTTAGATGCTTCAAAACCTCCATCGTTTTATTGAAATCCTCCTCTGTCTCTGTTGGATATCCTACAATAATATCTGTGGCAAAATTTCCCATATGTTTTGTGATTCTCATAAATGAATCATGCATAGCATATACATCCTCCATTTTTCCAGGCCTATGCATCTCTTTCAAAACCTTTTCACTACCTGATTGAATAGGAAGATGCAAAAACTTGTATATCCTTGCATCTCTATATAATTCCATGAATTCTTTATAAAACAATTTTAGTATTAAGGGATTCATCATACCTATTCTTATAATATAATCCCCATCAAATCTTTCAAGAATTTCATTAACCAAATCAGGCAATCTAACATTGATATCAAACCCATATGCTGCATTATCTGTTGAGGTTAGATAAATTTCTTTATATCCTCTCAAAAGTGCTTTCTCTACATCATGAAGAATATCTTCTATGCTTCTACTTCTTATATTTCCTTTTATCAATTTTACAGCGCAATAAGCACAATTACATAGACAACCCGTGCCTATTTGTATTATCCTTGTTACTGGGCTAAAAGAAAAATCTCTGGCTTGTGATGATTTAATATGGAAAATCTTATCGAATCTGTCAAGATCATTCCAAGGTATTTGGATAAAGTCTTTGCTTATCCTCTCAATCTCATCGCTTTGATAAGGAACCATGCAGCCAGTGACAATTACCTTGTTACCTTTTTCTTTTAACTTTTTTAATCTTGAGAACATCTTCTGCTCGGTTATGTGCTTAACGGTGCATGTATTGATGATTATAATATCGGCTTTATCTATCTCATTTACTATCTCATGTCTACCACCTAATGCCTTACCAATTATAATCTCAGAATTGTTTTTATTTGCGGCACATCCATAAGTTTCTATATACACCTTCATAAAGCTGTGAGTTAGATTGCAGATTTAAATAAATTCTATTTTTTAGCAACAACAAAGTAACCTAAAGGCTCACCCTAAAATATATCATATCTTGGATCATGTTTTTTCATTAATTGCTTAATATAATCTAATGTGTTCTTCTCATTTTCTTTGAGTAATGAGATGTTTTCTATAAGTATTTTATAATGTTCTTTTGGAATAACAGGATAGAATTCATCGCCTGGTTTTATATTTCTTCCAACAAATCCTTTATCTACAGATATAGCGATAGTATCCCCTTGTTTCGCCTCTTTTATATTTTCTCCTCTTATTTGTATCCCAAGGATAGTACCTATAATTTTTCCCTCTTGATTCATTATCCTGATGTTGGGTTTAACAATTCCTACCTCTACCTCACACCCTATGATTGCAGGTTTGCTTTGTCTAAAAACAAAATGTTCCAAAAATTTCATCTTGAATGGATAAACAACTCCCTCAAGAATCTTTTTTTCTTTCTCAGCACGAAGCTCTTCAAGGTATTTCTCATACTCCTCCAAGATATGATAAATAACCTTAGAAATAATGACCTTTACATTATTCTTTTTTGCCAATTCCATCGCATCCTCATCAATTTTCACATTGAATCCTATTGCAATTCTTTTTTCTTCTGGCATGTTCTCCAGAAGCATAATATCCTTTTTTGTTATGTTTCCTATGGCAGCCTCTCTTATTGATATTCCTTTTCTCTTGAAAACATTCACTATAGCTTCCAAACTACCAAGGGCATCTCCTTTTATAACCACTCCCTCTACATCCTTACTAAAAGAAACTGTTTCCACATCTTTTCTTAACTCAGAGATATATCTCTCTCTATCTTCCTTTTTACTATCCTTTCTTAAACAAACAAAAGATACACCAGGAATCACATTTTCTATTCCAGTTGAGGCTATCTTAATACCACTTGCAGCAACCACATAATCATAAGTTTTGAAATTTATATTAGCTCTGAGTTCTTGCATAGGTGCTGGTTTCAATATCCCTCTAACCTTTGTTTCAATAATATTATCAGGATTTGCAATGATTAATATATCCCCTTTATGAATAGAGCCATCATAGAGTATAGCATCTATAGTTACACCCAAACCACGCGTTTCTTTCACCTCTAATACAACCCCTTTTCCAACATCCTCAGGATCAATATATAGTTTATCTTTTAAGAATTTGTTTACCAATCCAATGATAACAGTAAGAAGGTCACTTACCCCCTCTCCTGTCAATGCAGAAATTGGGATCAATGCCAAGGTCTTTGTAAAATCCTTTATCTCATAATATAATTCTGATTCAAATCCATACTCACTAAGCTGGCCAATTAAAGTATAGAGCTTATTATAAAACTCTTGTTTGGTTATTTCACGTTGTTTGTTGAATGTTGTTAAGAAATCCTCTCCTGGATGTGATATCCAACCATGAATTCTATCTATCTTGTTTAAAGCAACAACAAAAGGAGTTTTGTATTGTTTTAAGATTTCTATGGATTCTTTTGTTTGTGGCATTATTCCCTCGTTTATATCGATTATTAGAATAGAGATATCTGCCAAACTTCCTCCTCTCTTTCTTAATAAAGTAAATGCCTCATGTCCTGGTGTATCTATAAATAACAAACCAGGCACAGGAATTGATATATTGTATTTTTTTAATAGAGACTTGCATTTTTCCTCAAGAGCATCTTTTGTTATCTCACTTGCACCTATGTGTTGTGTTATTCCCCCTGCTTCCTTTTTTGCAATAGTTGTTTTTCTTATATAATCTAATAAAGTTGTTTTACCATGATCAACATGAGCCAACACAGAAATTATTGGCTGCCTAATATACTTCCTCTTATCTTCTACCATAATCAGGAATAAAAAAGGTTCTGTTTTTAAATAGGTTCAAGATATGGAGCACATTTGAACAAGTGATGCTAACAAATAAATGATTTTCTTCCCGTTAACCAATTTTTATTTAAAAAATGGTTAAGGGGAGGAATACTTCCTCACAGGACATCTTACAGAAGCTAACCTTTGAAAGTGGTTAGGAAGCAGCTAACCCCTAGAAGAGGTTAGGTGCTCCAAAGCCTTTGTGTTAGCGATCTCCTCGCGTTAACCAATTTTTATTTTAAAAATGGTTAAGTGGAAGAATATCTTCTCACAAGACATCTTACAGAAGCTAACCTTTTATACACGTGCATGAAGCGGCTAATCTTTTTAAGTGGGTTAGCTGCTCCGAAACCTCTGGAAAAGCGATTCCTCTGCGTTAACAATATCCTTTAAATAAAAATATGGTTAACGGGACAATAGCCCATAGAAAAGGAGTATTGGAGTATGATAACCCTTCAAAGCGGTTGGGAAGCACCTAACCTCTAAAAAAAAGGATAGCATGCCCCAAAACCTTTATGTTAGCGATTTTTCGCGTTAACCAAAAATAAAAATTTTTAATAAGAGTGTTAACGGAAAGCATAACATCTCAAAAGATCACCTTGAGATGTAGATAACATGATAATCTAAATACTTTTAAATTCTTTTAATGTTATGTTAATTAAGATGTGAAGAATAAAGCGAGAGGAGGTCAAAATAATGCCAACAATCACACTAAAAAGAAAAAGACTTCTTGGATTAGTAGGGAAACCAATAGACAATGAAGAATTATCATATGCGATCTCAATGATAGGCACTGATTTGGAGGAGATAAATAATGAAAATATAATTGTAGAGGTATCACCAAATAGACCAGATATGCTAAGTGAAGAGGGTTTTGCAAGAGCATTAAGATATTTCCTTGAATTGGAAGATGAGATAAAGCAATACAAAGTGAATCATGAGGATACATACTATGCTGAAATCAACAAAAAGGCATTAAAGCCACGGCCTTATATTGCAGGAGCAATTGTTAAAAATGTAAAAGATTTTGATGAAGAAGCCTTTGAATCTATAATAAACCTGCAAGAAAAACTTCATGTGACTCATGGAAGAAAGAGAAAAGTTGCAAGTATAGGAGTTCATGATTTAAGAAAAATAGAATTTCCATTAAAGTATACATGCGTGGATGAAAATTTCAAATTCACACCACTAGGCTGGGAGAGAGAAGGTAGTGTAAAGGAAATTCTTAGAGAACATGAAAAAGGAAAAGAATATGGACATCTACTTAACGAAGGGATATATCCTGTGTGGATAGATAACAAGGGAGATGTTTTGGCATTGCCTCCAATAATTAATGGATGTGTAACCGCTATCTCTCCTGAAACACGAAACTTTTTTATTGATGTAACAGGTACAAATGAAAGAGTAGTCAATGAGATATTAAACATTGTTGTTACTCATCTTGTTGAGTTGGGCGGTGAAGTATACTCATTTAGAGTAGGAAATTCAGAATATCCTGATCTTTCCTATAAAAGGAAGAAAGTAAATTTGGATTATGTAAATTCATTGTTGGGGTTGAATCTCAATATGAATTATATAGAGGAGTTGCTTTTGAAAATGGGATTAGGATTTGAGAAAATAGACAATAAAAACTTCTATGCACTTGTTCCACCGTATCGAACAGATATTCTGCACCCTATAGATATTGTGGAGGATATAGGTATTGCATACGGATATGACAAATTTGAACCTGAACTTCCAAATATATTTACAATAGCTTCGCTATCAGATGAAACCAAATTTGAGGATATTCTTAGAGACACATTTATTGGGATGGGAGCAATAGAGGTGTTATCATATCATCTCTCAAATGAAAAAATCTTACATGAAAATATGGGAATAAAAAATAAAACATGCATAAAGGTAATTCATCCAATGAATGAAGAATACAATGCTTTGAGAGATTCCATTATTCCTTTGTTATTGGAATTCTTATCCAAAAATAAGAGATATGAGTATAAACAGTTTATTTTTGAAATAGGAAACGTGTTTTATAAAAAAGATGGAGATGCAAAAGAAGAAAAACATCTCGCATGGGCATGTGCAGATACAAAAGCAAGTTATGAAGATGCCAAAGCAATAGTAGATGCTTTAATGAGAGAACTTGGATTGACATATAAAGTGGAAGAGGAAAAATGTCCTTTTTATATTGAGGGAAGATGTGCTAAAATCATAATAAACGATAAAGAAATAGGACATTTTGGAGAGATACATCCTCAAATAATAAGAAACTTTGATTTGGAGGTTCCTATTATTGGAGGGGAAATGGATGTCAGAGGTTTACAAGAGGAGATTAAAAAATAGTCTCATAATTCTCATGTTTTTTATTTGTATTTTTGCTATGATTTTTTATTTTCATATTACAAAGAATAATACTAAGGATATAAAAGATGTATTGGTTAGTGTAAGCAACCAATCAATAAGCAATTTATCTCTTGCAGAGTTTTGCAGTTTATTGGAATATGAGTTAAATGATAAAAAAATAGGAGATGTAAAAGATAAATGGAAATGCTTTCCAGTTTATGAATATAAACGAAATTATAAGGATATAGTTTTTAATAAAACCCAAGGGCTTTGCAACTGTACAAATATACTTTCAGATGGCACCCCAATAAATATACAAATTAGAAAAGCCAAGAGAAAATGAGAGGATAAATCACGTCATTACCTATCGTGACATATTCTCTCAACTCTTTCTCTATCTAATAAATCATATCTTCCACAATAACCTCCAAGATATATGCTCTGTATATCATCACATCTAAATGAGCAGTTGTATACATAGGTTCTTATCATTCTTGTCCCAATACCCTTTAAAATATAAGTTCCATTTAATAACTCACATGTTGTTTTATCTTTAAGTATCAATGTTATGTTTGTGAGAACGTGTTTCTCTGTTGATGCACTACGGACAAAGACCCTTACCTCTTTACTATCTGAGGGCACCGTGTAATTGATATGTAGATCATATAATGACATATTTGAATAGTATCCATTCTCTACCTTTATTGGTATTTTACACATTCCATAAGCATCTGGAACACAATTCTCCAATACACCCATTAAAACATCCCGTATGGAGAGTTGTTTAGTTCCATTAAATATTCCGTAATAATTAAATACCTTTATACCACCAATATAAATAGTGGTTCTCATTTCAGCAAGATATATTGTTCCTTTAGACCCATTCTCATATCCATACCCACCACTTACATCTATATCTCCATAGAAATCTTTATTCACATAATAAATAGCTATCCTACCTCCAGATCCTCCTCCACCTTCATTAGGTCCAGAACCTCTATCTCCTCCTTTAGCAGTAATAGTTCCATTACCAATGAAATTCTTAGTAATTATCCATATTGAACCTCCTGATCCACCACCAGGTACATAAGAATCTCCATCTGAGTATGGAGTTTCTCCATTTGCAATAATAGAACCATTAACTATTAAAGTATCGCTAACATTAATGAATATTGCACCTCCACCATATCCTCCTGATTCATCAGAACTTCCACCTCCTCCTGAACCAAAACTTGTTGGCTGAGTTAATGAACCATAAGAAGATCCTCCACAGGAACATGATATAGAAGAACCTCCATAACCTCCATAACCACCACCACATCCATCACCTCCAGCAGAGCAATATCCTCCACCTCCTGGACCTTGACCAGTAGAGTTAATATTACCTCCAGGATATCCCTTTCCTGTTGCATCTATCTTTGCTCCTTCTTCTATAGTTAGATTCTGAGCTGTGATATTGAAGTTACCTATTAATCCTCCATTAGATCTTATTCTAACATATCTTCCCATAGAAATGCTACAGAGCGTTCCTTCTCCAGCCTCTGTCCATAGTGTACCATAACTTTCTATTACTAGACTTCCATTTCCTGAGATATTCATACCTGTCACATTCTTAGAACTGTTTACATAACAGACAGTATCCAAGTTACCAGAATCACAAGGGAATGGGGGAGGTTTTACGTAGAAACAATGCTCAGGCATTGAGATATTGTAGTGTCCATCAGTATCATTAGCCCATATTACCCAGCAAATTGTTTTTCCTCCTGTATAGGAAGTATTAATTGTAAAGTTTGAATATGAAGGAGTTGAAGTAAACATTAAGTATGATTCATTCTTCCAGACTCCAGATTTATTAGTTCGTAAAAGTGCAAAGAATAAATTATTGTCATTATCATTCCAATAAGCAGAGACATTCACTATTTCACTTTCCTTTACAGAACCATTAGAATCATCTTGATCATAGAAATAATAAGGAATTATAGATATAACCTCAAAAGTTGTTTGGTTCTCTCCATAAATACCATGGGAATCAGTTAAATTAACCTTTACAGTATGAGTTCCAACCACTAACGGTGCTTTGAACGTGTAGGTATAATTTCCTTGTGAATCTGTTGAGACTATTGATTCTTCAGAGCCTATTATTGCTGTGGGTTCTGGGGAAGTGTATTTCCTTATTCTTATTGAATCGATATAATAAGTGTAACCACCAAAAACATAAACTCGTGTGAATGAAGAATATGTTGTTTCTGTAGCTGAAACGCTTGCCAATAAATTTCCATCTATATCATAAACCTTTGCAATATGTTTCCCATTATTCCAGATATATTGAACAAATCTCCATACATCAAAGTAATCTTTACCTAAAGAAGTTTGTGTTCCAAAAGTTGTTGCTGTATAGGAATCTCTTCTATCAAAATATATAGTATCTGGTGAAGCACCGTTCTCAATTATCCATCCGTAACCATTTCCATCACTATCTATTACTCCAACTCTATCTGCATTGGCACCACTATTATAAGTTCTTCTGTCCCATACCTCTAAAATGAATGGGTAATTCAAAGTGAAACCTAGATCTTTATATCCTCCATTTGGATCGCCATAAGTATCTTTTTTGAGTGAGCATATTCCATCATATGACAATGAGCAATCTTGTGAGACTACTCCGCTACTGTACTGCACCCATCCTTTCCAAGTTTCAAAATCATCAAAGAACTCAAAAACATTACTTCCATTACTCTCACTCACAGCATTTTGATTTCCATAGTAAAGATAAACCTTTGCTGTTCCATTTGCAGGAATGAATGGAACTTTTATCCATACATATGCCCATGAAGAGTTTACTTTTTGTTCTATCCAATATGGAATCTTTATTTCTTTATTTGAAGTTTCATTATAATATGTGAATCTTACATCATCAAAATCTGGTTGCATGTGAGGAGCATAGGTTATATTTATTGGAATCTGATAATCTGTTAAGTTATTTCCTGAGTTTTCTTGGATTGTTATTGGTCTGCGATATCTCATGCCTTGGTTATATAGATCTGAACAAGCATCTTTACAATTCCATCCTTCAACCAATTTTGACCACATCTTTCCATCCAACCAAATCCCAATTGGATTATTCACAACAGGACTTCCATCTGGTTGTAATATAGCTTTACCTGATATGGTTATATTTTTCCCTTGGAATACGGAATATTTATCCAAATTAATGGAAATTGAGATGTTTTGTACATAGAATTGAGTTGTAGGTGCAGGTATTTCCTGAGTAATGGTTGATCCATTTGCTAGAGTGGAATTAGCATAGAACGTCACTGTGTATGTGCCTAATAAATTACCAAATTCTTCAGTTATATTTAGGATTGCATACCAATATCCTGTTTCTGTTTTTAGAGTGAGATTTGTTAAGTAATATGGTCCATGGGTTATGCCATTAGGATCTGTGATATTAACCCATACACTATCTATAGGATTATCTATGTTTTTGTAAACTTTGGCTGAGATATTTATGAGAGGATTAACTGGAAGATTATCTGCATCTATATATTCTGTTCCAGAATATTCAAATGTTGCTTTTTGATTTCTTATTGATATTCTCTGCTGGATGAATGTAGTTGAGTTCTCTCCATATATTCCGTTTGGATTGGTTAGGTTGACTTTGATTGTATGAGTTCCTGCTTCTAATGGTGCTTTAAATGTGTAGTTATAATTTCCTTGTGAATCTGTTGAGGCTATTACTTGTTCTGGGCCTATGGAATAGGTTGGTTCTGGAGAGGTGTATTTTCTCACTAGAATATTATCCATATAGATTTTCTCTTTATTAGTAAGATCTGTTTCTACAATCTTAAAGGAGGTGATATTTCCAGAATAAACAACATCTACGGAATACCAACCAGTATCTCCATAATCATTGCATCCTCCACATTCTTCAAATATTTTGTCTCCATTAATAAAAATTTTCACTGTTCCTCCCCAATCATAAGGTTCTCTTCTCCAATAGGAAATCTCATAAGTGCCTGTAGGAAGGTTAAGTAAATCTGTCCATGTAAATTCTACTCTATAACTATCAAAACAGCTAGCACTACACGTGCTTGGACCTACATATCTAGCATATCTTCCTGAATACCGATCTTCATCTGTTACTCCATAAGGTACTCCTCCTGCAACATATATACTCCATTTATCTAAATTTCCACTTTCAAAATCATCAAAGAACTCAAAAACATTACTTCCATTACTCTCACTTGTTGCATCAGGATTTCCATAATACAAATAGATCTTTGTTTGTCCATTAGCAGGAATGAATGGAACTTTTATCCAAATAATTGCAATATCAGAGCTTGATAAGTTACATTGCTCTATCCAATATGGTATTTTTTGCTCTTTTTGAGAAGTTGAGTTAAACCATGTAAATCTTATATCTTGGCAGTATTGCTGGATTTTTCCTTGAGAGAATTCTTTGGAAAGATTAACTTCTATTTTTACTTGGAACTCTGTTAAATCATTAGAGTTTAGAGTATTATTTATAGTTATTGGCTTGCGATATTTCCAGCCTAGATCATGTAATGTGATACAATCTCCTGAGCAATACTGAAGCAAACCATCCACACTTTCATATCTCATTGAGAAATTCCCATTCAACCAGAATGTAATTGGATTATCACTCACATTTATTCCATCTGGTAATAAAGTTGCATGTCCATATATGGTTATGTTCTCTTCTGGGTTTACTGTGTATTTATCCAAATTAATGGAAATTGAGATGTTTTGTACATAGAATTGAGTTGTAGGTGCAGGTATTTCCTGAGTAATGGTTGATCCATTTGCTAAAGTAGAATTAGCATAGAATGTCACTGTATATGTACCTTGTAAGTTGTTGAATTCTTTGGTTATGTTTAATATTACATACCAATATCCTGTTTCTGTTTTTAGAGTGAGATTTGTTAAATAATATGGTCCATGGGTTATGCCATTAGGATCAGTGAATATTAATCCATACACTATCTATAGGATTGTCTATGTTTTTGTAAACTTTGGCTGAGATATTTATGAGAGGATTAACTGGAAGATTATCTGCATCTATATATTCTGTTCCAGAATATTCAAATGTTGCTTTTTGATTTCTTATTGCTATTCTCTGCTGGATGAATGTAGTTGAGTTTTCTCCTGTAATACCTTGAGGGTTAGTTAGATTTACTTTGATTGTATGAGTTCCTGCTTCTAATGGTGCTTTAAATGTGTAGTTATAATTTCCTTGTGAATCTGTTGATAGGGATTGATTACCATCTGAAGATACTAAATTAGTGATTGGATTATAAAGAAGTTCTGTTCCATCTAAATAGATATGAATTGTATTATTCACAACAGGACTTCCATCTGGTTGTAATATAGCTTTACCTGATATGGTTATGTTCTCTTCTGGGTTTACTGTGTATTTATCCAAATTAATGGAAATTGAGATGTTTTGTACATAGAATTGAGTTGTAGGTGCAGGTATTTCCTGAGTAATGGTTGATCCATTTGCTAGAGTGGAATTAGCATAGAATGTCACTGTGTATGTGCCTAATAAATTACCAAATTCTTCAGTTACATTTAGGATTGCATACCAATATCCTGTTTCTGTTTTTAGAGTGAGATTTGTTAAATAATATGGTCCATGGGTTATGCCATTAGGATCTGTGATATTAACCCAGACTTTATCTATTGGGTTATCTATATTGCGGTATACTAAGCAGGAAATGTTTATTAGTTGATCATCAACGTCTAGATAACTTTGAATCCGAGTTTTGACTGAGATAGGTTTTTGATCTCTTATTGATATTCTCTGCTGGATGAATGTAGTTGAGTTTTCTCCATATATTCCGTTTGGATTGGTTAGGTTGACTTTGATTGTATGAGTTCCTGCTTCTAATGGTGCTTTAAATGTGTAGTTATAATTTCCTTGTGAATCTGTTGATGTTATTGGTTGCTCAGAGCCTATTATTGCTGTGGGTTCTGGATCTGCATATTTGCGAACAAATACATAGTCAATATATATTCTTCGAGGATAATCGCTATTTCCTCTTACACCAAAAATAATATTCATCTCTGAAGTTGGAATATAAGAAGTAAAGATATCATTATATATAGTTGATCCCCATTTTTTGTATAAATTAACCTTAGTTACTTTCCATTTTATTATTGCTTTATGATTAGTTAAAACATTTTGTGGTGCAGTATTAACTCCTGTATTTATTTTCGTTGAAGAATCTCCATTGCCAACTCCTGGTGTTTCTTTCCAATCTGCGATTCCTTCTCCAAACCCTACAAAAGGACCATTATCTCCACTTAGAGAATATGAGATAGTTCCACCTAAAGTATTTCCTTTAAATCCATCATACTTAGTTCCTGAACCTCCCCAATCACCATAATAATCAATAGAATATTCAAGTATAACCTCTGGTTGAAAAGATTTAACACTTTTTATATATTTCCAAGTACCATCACCAGAATTAAAGGTTATCTTACTATCAGAAATTGAATATCCTCCTGTGTTATCGTTCCATTTGTTCACATCTATTTCTTCATCTTCAAAATCATCAAAAAACTCAAAAACATTACTTCCATTACTCTCACTCACAGCATTTTGATTTCCATAGTAAAGATAAACCTTTGCTGTTCCATTTGCAGGAATGAATGGAACTTTTATCCATACATATGCCCATGAAGAGT
>Ga0190367_1000823_pt1 | contig 20262 bp, 16 predicted proteins | sample 4872181011_MG_FD_171838 | JGI IMG/M metagenome (GOLD analysis project Ga0190367, IMG submission 171838) | Hydrothermal vent microbial mat bacterial communities from Southern Trench, Guaymas Basin, Mexico - 4872-18-10-11_MG | ecosystem: Environmental > Aquatic > Marine > Hydrothermal vents >...
AATATGCTCTGTAGCTTGGAGACCATGAAGCTCTTAGTGGATGTGATAGATATCTGGCTGCCGGACTTTAAGTTCGGGAACAATAAGTGTGCTGAGCGTCTTACAGCAGGTGGAGTGAATTACGTAGATGTGGTGCTGAGGAACCATAAGATCGCACTTCAACATGGGGACATGATAATACGTCACCTCGTCATGCCAAATCATGTGGACTGCTGCACTAAGCCCGTATTAGACATGATTGCTCGAGAGTTAAGCGCGGATCGCGTGTTGGTAAACATCATGAAGCAGTATAAACCTGAGCACTGGGTAGCTCGCTGGCCCGAGAAATGGCCTGATATCGCTCATAGGCCATCAGTTCGTGAAATACACGAGGCCTTTGAATATGCGCGAGAGCTGGGTATAGTTTTTGAGCCCATATCGTGATACAAGCTCAGCGCTCAAAGGAGTTATATGTAGAGGAGCGTCACGATAAACATCATGAAACAGTAAAAACTAAAGCCCCCTCCTAATTATCCATACCACCTTAAGGGGTTCTTCAAACTGTCTCGAAAATAGCCTCGATGGTGCTCTCGTCAAGGGCCAGGGCCATATCTAAAAAATGAGATAGTGCAGCTAACGCATCAGCTTTAGGTAATTCAACCTATTATCTCCCTGAATTTTAAAGATGTAACGATATTCTCCCAGAGGGAGATAGAGATCGCATTTAGGATGTTGAAGCTGCGGTTGGTTATTACTTTTACATGTTCGCTATGTACATGATGAGGAGTTCTTAACACATAAAAATAGTCTGTTATTATCTTTTTAGTTTCCCTGAGTAATATATGCTTTCCTTCCTTACATAGGCCTTATCCTTCGTCACCGTGCTTGAGGAATACTATGAATTGTATGATAATGCCGGCTACTAAGCAGTAGAAGGCATATATTGTTAGCTCGTTAGCCACTGTTTCATTTCCCACAGCCAGGAGAACAGCACAGACTATGAGCATTACCTGAAAAGCTATTATGAATGGCGCTCCCGGATTCTCTCTCAGATACTTAGGCAATATGGCGCCTACCATTTCTTACATGGAGGTGCAAGAGGTGGAGAACGATATTGGAAGCTCGGCCTGGTATATGGCTATGTTCCCGTAGCTATATATTTTAGTGAAATCTTTAATCTCTAGCTCTAAGTACGAATACCAGATGGTGTACACGACTTTAAAACCAGCCTTAACAACAGCATCGTATGCTCGCTTAAAGTCGTCTGCAATCCTAGTGCCAGGAGCCCCATAAACGGCTATCTTTATGTCCTCTCTCTTCAAGTACAATAGGACCCAGCCCCTGAACCTCTCCTCTATTATTAAACATGCCCCACTTACCGCGTTCTCATTAAGCCATTTCACGCATGCTATACAATCGTCTATTTGATTGACACCTATGGATGATTGAACAAGATTCGGAGGTGTCCATTCGCTCTCCCACGATATCAAGCCAGAGGTGTATAGGCTAGCAAGTATTAGATATGGGATCACTATAATAATAAGAGCTGCATCATGACCCTTACGGGAGCATAACCTTGCCCTTAGCCTGCTTAAGCTATTGGCTACATAGGCGCAGAATGGAAACACGAGCATTGTCTGCCACCTCTGAAAGCATGGTATGCTGATAAATGGAAACACTAAGGGGTTAATCAGCCCGCCGGTTAGTAGCCAGAGCACCATGAAGTCCATGAGGCGGCTTCTAAAAATTCCTCTCATCAGGAATGGTGCTATCGGTAAATAGGCGTAAGCGAATAGTGATAGAATGCGTATGCATAACCTGACATAGGCACTCTTAGAAAAGCCCTCAGGAAAGTAATTTATCAATATTGATAGGGGATAAAACGCCTTAGTTGGATTGGGGGGCAGTATCAAAAATCGCTCATCTTCTGGGAAGAAATGTATACCCAGGCATGGAAGTATCACAATAGCGAACGCACAATAACAGGTGACAAGTATGGGGAACACGTATCTCCTTTCCTCTTTAGTCATGAGGAAATAACCCGTTTGTGCCGCTAGCATTACGGACGCTACAAGCTCCCTACTTAAGATAGTAAGAAGTGAGAGCACCGCTATGACATACCAATGTCTCTTAGTTTTCTCCTTTCGTCCTAAAAACCCCAGCGATAAGAACATGGGTATGAGACCTGTCATATTCACGAACCTATCCCATCCGATCCTCATACATATGGGCAGAGATATACACACACAGGTGGCGGCTAGGCTTGTCTTTTCATCAAAACCCAAGCCCTCTCTTAAGAAGAATAGGTAAGAGGCTGCTAAGAACCCGTAAAGAATAGGGCCTGTGACCTTAAGAACGGCGAATGTTGAAGCATTGGTTAAGTTAATTATAAGCCACATTAGGAAGTAGAATATTAAGCCGTTTGCCAAGCGCCCAGCTACAAAGCACAACCCTTTACTTTTCAGTTCCATTATTCCCGGAGCGTAGTGTGCTATTGTCTCAAAGCCTGCTGGGTATATCCCGATAAGCGCTTCAGGTATGGCTCTATATATTGCTCCTATGGAGAAAGCAACGGCGTATACCGCCCAACCCACGAAATGTCTCTGTGTTACTCGTCGCTTCAGCTGAAGCACCATTAAGGGCCACCCTCTGTCATCATGACCGTCTACCATATACGTAGGGATAAAAACCTCACTCCATATTTTGATACGAAGAAAACGTCAAAAAGTGGTTCAACACCTCGCAATGCTTATTTTCTGGCGGCGAAAATGGAAGATCACCTTTTCTCTCTTTCATATTATATCCATGCTTTCCCATGGATTTCCTTTAAGCCTATCAAGAGTCTGACATCTGACCTTGGGTTCACAGGAGCGACTGGGTGATCTCCTAAACCGAGCGCATACCTCAGGGTGAGCCTAATGGCTGCGAAGTCTGTGCTTAGCTCGGCGTATATGAAGTCATGAAGTCTCGTCAATATCTTCGTAACGCATTTCATGGCCGAGAATCGCCAGGTACTTACTTTAAAACCCTTCTCGTCTAAGATGGCCCTAACAGCCCTTCTATTTTCATTACCATGAACCTCGACCACGATGAGTCTAACTTGGTCGAGGAAATGGCCCTTAAGAGCTCTCGCCTCTGACCCCTCGATATCCATCTTTACCACATCTACGTGGTCAAGTCCAAGCGAGTTAAGCAGGGCGTCTATAGTAGTGACCTCAACTTTCACGCTTCCAGTCTGGGAAAGGGTCGCCGAAAGCCCTTTCCCGGACATATATCCACGCCCTTCATAATCAGATAGTGCTTTATTAACTAAAATCACGTTATTAAGACCGTTCAGCTCCACATTCTTAGCTAATATCCTGAAGGTATCCGGCGCTGGCTCAACTGCAATGACCATGCGTGCCCTTAAGGCGGCAGGCAGTGTGAAGAAACCCACGTGCGCCCCTGCGTCTAAAACTACATCGGAGCGCTTAATGCCACGTAGCAATATGCCATATTCATCGGCGAATAGAACGCCATAATACGGCCAGAAATCTTCACGTTCCTTCGGCACCATGAACTTTAACTCATTATACCTAAGCAATGTGAGCCTTGACATGGTATCTCGGTATCTTATGGTTATACTCAGGGCTTACATGTACCTACCAATATTATTATTATGTCTTCTCTTCTCTTAAATTCAGCAGATTCATATATTCTTCTGCCATCTATTATCACCGGCCGTCTCATGTAAGCTATGAAATCTTCCGGCTTTAACTTCCTAAACTCATCCCACTCTGTTATGATTATGCAACAATCAGCGCCACTTAGGCACTCTCTTATTGATTTAGCGTAAATTACCGAGTCACCAATTATCTTTCTAGCATTTCCCATAGCCCTTGGATCGTATACGACTACGATAGCCCCTTCATCAAGTAACCTCCTTATTACTTTAAGAGATACTGCCTCACGCGTGTCATCTGTACCAGGCTTAAAGGACAGGCCTAAGACCGCTACTTTCTTATCCGTTAAGCTTCCCAATACTTCTTTAGCCATTTCTATGGCTACACTCGGCTGTTTTTCGTTAACTTCAATAGTAGCCTCAATTAGCGGCATTCTTAATCCGTGTTTTTCCGCTATTTTTAAGAGCGCCTTAAGATCCTTTGGCCAGCATGAGCCACCCCATCCTAAACCAGCTCTAAGGAAGTAAGGGCTTATTCTTTTGTCCATGCCTATCCCCTTCATCACGACCCCTACGTCAGCTCCGGGTAACCTTTGGCATAGGTTAGCTATCATATTAGCAAAACTAACCTTCATAGCTAAGAAGGCGTTATTAGCGTATTTTATTAACTCGGCATTCACTAAATTAGTCCTCAAAATAGGCGGCAGCTCTTGGCCGTAGAAATTCTCATAAAAAATCTGAAGTGCGTCTCCAGACCGTTTATCATACTCCCCTATTATAATACGGTCCGGTTTTAATATACAGTTTATCGCCGAGCCCTCACTTAAGAACTCTGGATTCATACATAAGCCGAAGTCATCGCCGCACTTTTTACCTGAGCTATCCTCTATAATGGGCTTAATAATATCCTTAGTAGTTCCTGGAGGAACTGTGCTTCTGACGACTACAAGGTGCCATCCCTCCTTTAGCCTTAAGGCTACCCCTATTTGTCGAGCCACCTGCTTGACGAATCTCAGGTTTACGCCTCCGTCAGGTGCGCTAGGAGTGCCCACCGTTATGAATGATATATCTGATTTCATTACGGCTTCTTTGTGAGAAGCCGTAAATGTGATGGCTCTAATATCAAGCGCCAACTTTAATAGTCTGTCCAATTTTGGCTCGTAGAACGGTGGCTTGCCTTTCTTTAGTAGCTTAAGTTTCGCTTTATCCACATCTACACCTATCACATTAAAACCCTTACTAGCATAACACACTGCTAGAGATAGCCCCACTCTACCTAGGCCGAATATAGACAAAGTGTAGGCTCTGGTCATCTGTATCCCAGCTCTGTCTTAAACCACTCTATTGTGCACTTAAGTCCTTCTTCCAGGGGAACCTTGGGCTCCCAGCCAAGTAGCCTCCTGGCCTTCGTTATGTCAGGACACCTCCTCCTAGGGTCATCGGGCCTGGGCTCTACGAACTTTAAAGGCGAGTTGGAGCCCGTAAGCCTCTTGATAGTCTTCGCCAGCTCTAGGATAGTTGTCTCGTGAGGGCTACCTATGTTAACTACCTCGCCTCTGCACTTATCTACTATGAGCATTTTTAGTAACGCCATGACTGTATCAGTTATGTAACAGAAACTCCTAGTCTGGAGCCCATCACCATGTATGGTAATGGGCTCGCCTCTTAGAGCCTGAATTATGAATCTAGGGATCACTCTGGCATATCGGGCCTCTAGGTCCATTCTGGGGCCATAGGTATTAAATATTCTAGCTATCCTGACATCTACGCCATACTGCCGGTAATAGGCCATGCATAAGGCCTCACCAAATCTTTTAGACTCATCATAGCAGCTTCTAGGCCCTATAGGGTTCACGTAGCCCCAGTAATCCTCAGGTGTTGGAATGACGTTTGCGCTTCCATATACCTCAGATGAAGACATGAATAATATTATTGAATCGTCTCTCCTGGCAGCCTCTAATAAGTTGAGCAAGCCCACGCTATTCGGTAACATAGATTCTAACGGCCTACGCATGTAATCGTCTGGAGAAGGGATGCTCGCACAGTGAATTATCATATCATATCTTCTTGTGATATTATATGCATTTACATCGGCATTTATGAATGAGAAATTACGAAAGGCCCTCAAATGTTGAATGTTCCTCATTCTTCCGGTTGAAAGATTGTCAATGCATGTAACGCTAGACCCAAGCCTAATTAATGCATCGCATATCCAACTTCCGATGAATCCGGCTCCGCCAGTGACTAATATGTTATTGCCGTGGAAAAGTTCTATAGGAACATTCTTTGAAAGTAAATGTATCTTGTAAAGATTTCCCCTCATTTTCTATCTTACTTGTCTTGTTTATACACCTGAATGTCATTTAAGGTTTTCCTGATCGGTATCACGTAATGTCATTTAGGATCTCGGCTAGACGTTCCGCATGGTTCCTGACATTATAGTATTGAGCTAATCTAACGCACCCTTCAACGTAAAACTTATAATCGGACATTAACTCTTTGATAGCGTCTACTATAAGTGTTGGCTCTACCCTAGGTATGACAATACCTGCTCTAAATTCGTTAATGTAATCCGCAACGCCTAGATCTGAATTGACAATTACTGGCGTGCCTGCATGCACGGCTTCCCAAGCTATCATAGCTAAAGATTCCCCGATGATATTTAGTCTCACGACTGCGAGAGCGTTTCTTACTAGATGTTTAAGTTCCTGTTCTGAGACTGTATGCTTGAAAATCATTATATTATTTAAGTTTTTCGTTTTCTTTAGGAACTCGATGAATAATGATCGTGATTGCCAATATCCCAGGACTATGAAATCTAATCCTTTAAGACGTTTAGCGGTCTCTATTATCCAATCGGGTCTTCTAAATAAATCCCACCGAGCTGCGGTTAAGACGTATTTTCTCGTTCTGGCTATCTTATTTTGAAGAGAGCTGATGTTTTTTACTTCTACCGGCAGACCAGGTGGAAGAGCTTTTACTTTCTTACCCTTAATATACCCGTTCTTTAATAGCTTTGAGATTTTATCGCTTACCGTGAGGATCATATCAGACGCGTTCAGTACCGTTTTCTCCATAAACTTAAATGGAGCATTACCAAATGGCATTTCATGCACATATACTATATAGGGAGTTCCGTACAATTTCTTGTGTAAGTATCCCAAAACGCCGGAGAAGGGATCATGACATAATAGAGCCTGAGAGCGCCTCATGTTTCCTATGGATTTAATCAATGCATAGATTGGGAGAGCACGCTCGCCTTCTCGGAATTCGCCGAAGATGAACCGATTTAAGACACATTCTATATCACAGATGATGCGTGGGGTCTTAACTATAGTATACGGAATGCGTTTCAATAGTTGGTTGTATTCACCTCTGTATCGTGGTGAAACGGCAAGCACTTTTAGCTTAGCATCGTAGCCCAAGTCCCTGAGACCCATGACTTGATAGCAGGCTATTTTAGGTGCGCCTGCTACCCACAAATAGCGTAGGATTACAGGCACTTTCATTATTCAAATCCCTCGTAAGTAAGCATTCCCATACTCATAATAACATAAAATCAAAGTCTTTTTTGCTAATCCGCTTCAGAAATCCTATTATATATCCAAGTGTATACCCTTCTCAGGCCCACATCTAATGGAACCTTTGGGTGCCATTGTAATACACGTTTAGCTTTAGTTATATCTGGGCATCTTCCAACTACCCCGACTGGTTTAGATGGATCAAATACGGGGGAGATATCTTTACCACTAATGGTTATTATTTTCATAGCTAAATCTTTTATGCTGATCCGCTCTTCACTACCTATATTAATGGGATCTGCCACTGGATATTTCTCAATAGCCAAGATCAATGCTTCTACGGCATCATCTACATAGAGAAAGGATCTCGTTTGGGATCCATCTCCATAGACTATGAAAGGCTCCTTAGGGTACATTATCGCCTTCCTTATTAGTTCAGGTATCACATGACTTCCTCGTTCAAAGGGCTCTCCCTCACCGTAGACGTTGAATAACCTAACTATAGCTACCTTAAGTCCAAATTCCTCTGCATAGCTCTTACATAAGATCTCTCCCATTAACTTAGCCCAACCATAAGGAGACTCAGCATTAGCAGGGAAAGCATATTCTTCCCTTAATGGCGGCGCGTCAGGGACCTTCTGCAATTCTACAGGATAAACGCAGGCGGTACTAGCATAAAGCATCCTCTCGACTCCATACTTCACGCATGCTTTAAGGACATTCACATCAATTAGTAGATTGTCAGAGGCTATAGTTGCGCCATGGCCAGGCATGCTAGCGCTGCCATGGACATATTCTACCCCTCCGACATGAGCAGCTAGGTGAAAGACCATGTCAACATCTTGCATTATACTGAGGGAATCGCCGGGAGATCTTAAGTCTACCTGACGAAATTCTATGTCGCTTAGAATATCTTTTAAATTCGTCAGAGAACCCCTACTTAAATTGTCAATGACAATGACATCGGCATCATATACTTTAAGTATTTTCCTAACTAATCGACTTCCCTGCATTCCCGCTCCCCCAGTTATTAGTATTCTCATGCTATCACCGCAGTGATCGTTGAATGATCCTCTATAAAAATCTTTCGCCACTCTTTGCACAATTATTCGTTCTTTCTTTTTCGTCCTAAAAGACGAAAACTTTTGTAATATAATAGTTATGACGAGCAGACAACATTCTATAGTCATAAAGATCATGGATGTAAACGCGCAGATATTCGCGAGTATCTGACCCTTATAATATACTTTGATTGTAAAGGAATTTCCAATATGATCTACGAACCAGCCATTAAAGAATCCATTTATCTTAATGTGCTTGAGTTCGTTTCCATCTATCTTAGCCACCCAGTTTTCTTCGTACGCTATTGTTGATGCTAAGATAAATGGTGCCGAAGGGTTTATAACCTTTATATAGAACTCGGTGGGATCTCGTTTCTTGACAATAATACGTGGTATTTGTGTCAGGTTAATTAATCGCGATATGTTACCATAATCGCCTTTTTCTGCGAATACTACCGGAGGGACGTTATCCATATATGGAAGCATGGCAAGAAAATCATCAGGCGACACCGCCGCGTAATACGCGAACTGTATGTTCCTTACATACACGGAGTAATTCCCTACGCACTGAGGGTCTATTGGCGTTAGTCCTAATACCAGATAGTCGACTCTGTCCACAAATTCTATATTGAATACGAATGTGTAGAATCTCGCACTGCTAACAATTATGCCTCTCTCTAAGCATGTTTCATTAGTTGGATTTAATGGAATAAGCGGAATTAGAGAATATGAATAGTCGGAAGTTTTCTTCTTTATAAAAATACAGAGTCCGATGTTTGGGTCAGTCTTTAAAGTTACCGCCAAAAAGCGACCTGCATCTGTAGTTATATTTAGGGGGAGTTTAGTATGTAGTAATGCAGGGTACCATTTATCTCTGCGTACTTTCTCGTTATAATTAAATGTCACATTTAACCACTGTATTGAGAAGTTGACGGATAAATAGTTACTTCTTATGTAGAGATCTTCTATATTATTAGATATGCTATGGTAGTCTCTTAGTGAGTATATTGTGCCGCGTATGTAAGGTTTTTCAAAGGAAGGAATGACGACGTTTGTTGCTACGTAAAATTTCTCCTGAGGCGTCCTTAGCACCTCATATAACAGATGTTTACCGAATCTCCTGATCAATCTTATGTCTTTTTGAGTGGATAGAAAATTCTCTATTCTAGTCGTATTAAACCTAGGAGCTAACGGACTTAATCCAGCGTCCTCAGCAACTATTATATATTTAATGCCAAGAAAACTAAGAAGATTGCCTAAGTTAAGTGCCGAGGATTTGTGAATTATTTCATGTATAATGCGATAAACATCATACATAAAATACCCAGGGCTAGTAGCGAAGGATGTGGATCTTTTCAACATAGAGAAATATATCTCTTCGCCGAAGTGTCCATGTTCCCATAAATATGTTCTCACGATCCCACACATTGGGAGAATTAAAACATCTCCTTTCTCAGGAAGTGAATTTAGGTATTTACATAATTCTTCTACATATTCTGGAGGCCTTGTAAGAGTTGATAGATGAAGTAGGTTTCCTCTCTCATCATATACATTTACTATAGGGGAGTACCCTAACCATAACGGGAATATATAAATACCACAAAGGGCTATCATTAAGCATACATATAAGGATTTTTGAGCCAGAGACACAACTCTCTGGGGCGGTACTGTACGTGCTAGGCTATTAAGGGTTTTCCCTAGCAGTTCGCCTAGATCAATCATCCCTAAGCTAAGTAAATAGGAATATATGAAATGTAAAATGAATATGAAATTGTAAACCCTCCTTAAAGCGTAACCAGGAATATTTTCTACTAACCAGCGTACTACTATGCCAAAAGGAGGATTTAATGCCCCTAATAAGGGAACAAAAATGCAGAAGATGAGAGTAAATGCCATTGCATCAGATTGCTCTCGTGTGGTTTTAAGTAATATGGCTAATAGTGATAAGATTGGCGGGAGTATAGATATTGCTACAAATCCTGGGGTATTATAAAGTTCTGACAATGGAGTCCAAAAGTAATACGCAGATTCTAACATGGCTTCTTTATCAATATTATAAGGCATGCAGCGGAGAACATTAAAGTAAGTAGCGTACTTGCTCGCGTGTTCAAGCACGCCTAGTGCATCTCTAATCCACTCAGGTTTTCCTTTAATACATGCTTGCACTGCACTTTGGGTAAAGGCCGGGATGAGCCACCACATATTATTTATGAATGTAAGTAACATGAAAGAGGTGATTACAGGTATAACCTTTCTAATTCTCCGCTTTACTATAGAAAGGAAAACTAAATACAATATAATAAAAATAGTAGTAGCTTGAGCTATTGGGAAATTAGCGCAAAAGGCGGGAGACATGAATATGGTTATTAACGATGCTAAGATTACATGGTATAAGAAATCAATGCATGTATCAGCATAAAATGCTCTTCTTAGGTATAAAAGACAGAGGGGTAATAGCGCTATCGTAAAATAAACAGGCATGAAGAGAGGAAGGCGTATAACTATATAGGTATTGAACATATAAGATAGAGCAGAGATTAAAGCGGCTGTTCTCCTATACTTTAGCCTATAACCAAGAGTCTCTAGAGTAAACTTATACATAGCAAGACCGCTTATGGCAAAAAGTATGGTAAATAGCAGACTATTCGCTAAACCACTTGGTAAGACAAAACTTAATAGGTAAATGAATAAGTAATACACCAGAAGACCAAGGCCGACGTAATTACGGCCTCCTAGCGGTGATTCCTTCCATACATATCTTAGCTTCTCTATCGTTATCTCAGGATATATGGGAAGAGGGCCAGTATCATATAAAGAAAGGAAATAACCTCTAAGCCAGTTAAACATTGTTAGTGCGACAACACATATTATTAAATGTGAACGATTTATTACTTTTGCCTTATCTGAATCTGACATGTTCATCCATTTCCATGAGTATTGTTAAAATCTGATTAAGTATTTTTTCCCAATAGAAGTTAGACGCAAGTTTAAGAGCATTTCTTCGATATATCTTCCGCATTTCGTCGTCATGAAGAATCCTAATAAGCGCCTCGAATAGGTTATTTTCGTTGTAATTAATGACGATTCCTGCCCTGTATTTTTCTATCTCTAAGGCAATATACGGCACTTTTGTCGTTATTATCGGAAGTCCACACTCAAGATATGTTTTTATTTTTCCAGGCTCACCATATCGAGCATAACTATCGGGAGTAAATAATGCTATGCCGCAGGCGCACCTAGAAAGTATATTAAATACTTTTTCTTCATCGTCGACTCTTCCGTGGAAGATCACATGATTTTCTAACCCTAAATTAGAAACAAGATGTTTAAGTGTAGATTCAAAGGGTCCGGAACCTATTATGTGCACCTCTATATCGGGAAATATCCTTACAATTCTTGGAAGAACCTTGATAAGCAGTTGAACCCCTTGATCGCGCCTTAGTATCCCTATGAAGCCAATGCTATGTTTTTTTACCGCTCGTAAAGCGGCTCTTCGAACTTTTGCGGAATCTATTCCATCTCTAATGACTATCTGCGGAGGACTTTTTCTACGTATAATACCTACCATTCGCTTAATTTCTATCAACCTTGGACTGACATTCCATACCATATCTGAATAAGTATTAACTATTCTATCTATTATTGCGTATACCTTTACTCTTATCTCATGGATCAGAGTATCAGCCCATGATGTGGGGAAGTAGTCTAATTGGTAGTATATAACCCTTCTTACAATGTTTAGTGACCTTAGTATAAGACCTAAAAGGGCACAGAATGGGCCGACTCCTATATAAAAGTCGAATTTTAGTTTATACCTTAATACTGATAATACAACATAGAGAGCATTAATACCATATAACAGCATCTGAGCTAATGCTGTTTTGAACGAGGCGATGCCATTAATGAATTTGATAGGCCCTATTCTGTATTCTTGAACGAGACGGCCTTTCTTATATAATCTTGAATGGTAGTATAAGGTGTTTAAGATAGGAAGTATCCCTATATAAAGCAAACTACACACCCTCGATTTGAGAAAAAGCTCTATTTTCTCAGCCACTCGACTGAATAAGGCCGGTGCGACTATGACTACGTTCTTTGTAGATATATTATATCTCATAATCTCTGATCAACTCCTCTAATAGATGTGAATAAAGGTGTGGTTTTTCGTACGGGCAGCGGAGTATAACATATTGATCAGCTCGTCTGACAAACTCTTCTATTAATTTTATCTCCTGCTGTCTAAGTTCGTAAATATTAAAGTCAGGTTTAATATAACTATATAGTACTATTAATCGTTCAGCGAGGTACTGAGGAACCATGATGTCTGTAATTGTGCGCATTTTAAGAAAAGCGTTTTCGGCATCAATTTGAATAATCCGCATGTCTTTTCCGCGTTCTAGGAAAACTATCATGCCTATTTTACATGTCTTGCCCAGCCTTACAGTAGGGTATTGAGCGAAGTACCTCTCGGGAGAAGGGCGTATTATTATATCTAATGATGGTAAAGAACCCTTTCTTATCAATAACGCACTAGGATACGAGTAAACATTACCTATTCCGTCTATAATTACCTTGTCATCAGAGAAAAATTCTCCGCCAACTCGCATGAGTATTCTTAGAGAGGTTGTAGTTTTTCCTACTCTTCCTAGAGAAGATAGTAATACAGCCCGTTTAAAGGTGGACGGTCTAAAACAGGCTCCAGTGATAAATGAAAATCCTCTAAGTATCAGTTTCACATGGATTACTGTAGTAATGAATTCAGTAAGGGAACGTAAGCTAGATATGGGCATCACTAAGAACTTGCTGACTATCCGGTAATTCCTATTTATAAACACTTCGGTGGGATTGCTATCAAGTGATTTCAGGGCTGATGCTATCTCTATACCTGCTACCTTGCGTGATAGAATTGCAAGAGCCTCATCATTAACGTGGGCATAATATACCTGCGGGCTAATCTGTATCCACTCTACATGATCATATTTTTTCTTCAAAAAGTCGTAGGGATATATTATCATATCAGGCGTTTTGATTGATGACGATGTTTTGAAAAAACGTGGAAGATACTCACCGAAATAACTTTTCACGCGAATTATCCCGTGAATATTGTATAATACCATAGCCTATAATGCGTTGGTCTTTCAAAAATATCTAGAGATTATGATTTTTAATAAGTGCTTGACATAGGAACTATTCACATCCGTATTGATGTGTATAACGTTTGTGAGCCGTTTTCTGAGGATTTTATAAAGTCGGACATATTCGGCAAGTTCGTGAATATTCTGTTCTCTTCTTCGTTTAGCAAGAGTCTTTAAATCAGCCTCGAGTAACAGTATAAGCCCAGGTCGGGGGATAATTGGCACTAGACTTAATATCAAAGACGTATACTTACGGTGGAGGCGGCAGATGGATATGATTATGTCATAAAAGTACCTATCAAACACTATAATCTTCTCCCGGTATATGACGTATTTGTAAATTATATATATGGTCCATGAATATAGTACCTCTATAGCAAGTCTCAGAAGTAATCTCATAAAATTAATAATACGGTGTTTTTTAGGGTGTATAATGAGAGTTTCACTCATACTTCTACGTATTAAACGGTATCCTAACGCATTTAACTTAAGAAGACTAATCACGTGTTTTCTCGATGATAATACGTGAACGTATATAGCCGATCGGCCTCGTGCTCTTAGGAAACTCACTAACCACTTAGCATACGTGGTCTTTCCCACACCATCAGCCCCTATTAAGCATATAATACTCATCATGTGCTGAGGATGCTCTTAAGGCGTGGCATCAGTCTTTGGACGGCTCTCTTATTCAGAAAGAGATGGAGGTTACCTAACAAACTTAGGGCTATCTTATGGATTATTCTAGTTTCCACAATGGATAGAATTATATGGTCTTTTGGGAGTACTACTGGCATTTTGCAAACATCTACATCAAGTGTGTACGGAAATTTAGATTCAAGGGGGCTGGGCCTCTCATATATGGCGCGGTGTATGTAATTTAGCATGGCAAGTGATCGAATTAATGTCATACTCCATGAATGGGTAATAGCTTGGTCGACTACAGGCTCCAAGTTTACATTCGTCATGAGCATGAATATATACAGGAGATCTCCGAGCGGAATCTGCCGAGTTTCAAAGTTTATATGCGCTATGTTGGCTAAAAATTCGCACTCAGCACTAGGCGCCTTTATTTTCGTACCAGCAATCTCGAAATTTTTTTCCTCTATACTATCCCAGACAAATTCATCATCAGCAAATTTTCTGAAGTTCCATATTATCCCTCCGTAGAGATGTATTCCTAATGTATCTTTTCTCAGGAGGTACACTTCATATTTAGACCAATGGGTAGGTTTTAAGCCAACTTTCATCAATATCTTAGCAGAGGATATAGGATCTTTAACAAGTACATCAACATCATGAGTTATATACGGATATCCTTTCTCTGTTTTAAAGATCAGGTACTCATCCAAGTACTTCTTGATGATGTGAATCGTTTTACGCAGTCTTACTACATATAACTGGTAGATTTTTCCAACTCTTTGAATGTGCTTTACTATATCACTCCTAAGGTGATCTTTATAATGCTCCATAAGCCTTACTGAGGCACAATACAGTACCTTGTTCTCACTAGCGATGTTCAAGAGCCTAGTTAGATCAGGCTCATGGACTGGTACTTGCTTTACCGGAATCTTTTTATATATCATATCCCCTACCAAAGAGATGAGAGCAATATAATCAGGTTCTATAGTCGGGAATTTCTCCGGCATTCTATTGGCAGCTTGCTCTTATCGCTCTTCTTAATACGGGTTAATATGAATAGTAGGCCATATGAAGCTAGCACAGCAATAGACATAAGTGGATGAATAAGCCATGCTTTATCCGGAATAGTGCGATAGCCCCTGATTACATCGCGAAAAAGAGGCACTATGAGAGCATGCAATAAAATTTTGTAAATATCATCTTTCATGAGTCTCCACGGGTATCTGTCATCTTGCCTGCTAATCATATTACGTATATAAAACCTCTTTATTTTCTTCTTTATATATTCTGTGGGCGAAAATGCATGTAAATGTATGATACTTTCCATCACTTTGGCGTACTTAGTATAACCATGCTTGATCATCTTGTATATAACGTCTACATCGAGAAATGGGCGATAATCAACGGATCTCAAGTGCTTACTTCTTACAAGAAAACCATTAGCACCTAATGTAGGAGGGCGTATATTTTTATCAAACTCTACTAAGATATAATCCTGACGTGTCATGACAATTTTAATTGGTAGATCCGTCCAGTTTTTTTTCACCCAGGACCACTTATCTCTATTACCTAAGATGTGGCATAGGGGATCATCACACCCCAATAGTGCTATGTATCTAACCATATAAGGGTCAGTAGGACGATAGTGAAACATAATAGGCTCACTTCCCGTCACAGTTTCGTCCTCCAAGAACGGTTTAACTAACTTTTTGAGCCATAGCTTATCAGGTAAAACATTGTCTGCGTCTATGAATGCTATGATATCTCCACTAGCTTTACTCACTCCTATAGCCTTTCCCATCTCTTGTCTAACATATGGATTATGGATTATCTTATCTACTCCATAGTTCTTAGCTATCTCTATTGTGTCATCTTTTGATCCTCCATCAACCACTATGATCTCTATATTGCTTCTCGGATATTCTTGCGTTCTTATACTCGCTAAACACATGCTAAGCATACGACCCGCGTTGAAGGTGGGAATTATTATAGTAACAGTAGGGTATGTTCTCTTAGCCGTCATGGGCAGCTAACGTTGTACAGCAAAGTCTAGTATGTGTGCTATAGCCGCTTTAGCACCGCGAATATTAAGTATTAAATCGTCAATTGAGAATAAGGATTTCAAAAATCTTCGCAGAATGTATTTAGGCGAGATATATATCTTATAGATGCCATCACATATTTTCATTATCTCCTGAGGAGTAAGATCTCCGGATTTAAGAACAGGCTCTGTCATATCATATCTATCATAATCCTCTGGGTCAATTCTAAACCAATTAAACTTCAACGCCTGGTAGTAAAGTCTCGTACCTGGATATGGAATTATAACCGTAGCTTGAAGAACGTCGGCTAGCCCTCTTTCCATTAGTTCCTTTGCTAATGATAGTGTTTTAAGAGCATCACGTCGAGTTTCCCATGGAAATCCAACCATTATTGTTAAATGTATCTCTAGACCACATTTCTTGGCTATTTTACTCCCATCAATGATTTGTTTAACCGTGATGCCTTTATTTATCATATTCAGCGTCCTCTGAGATGCCGATTCAAGTCCTACTTTGAGTAATCTGAAGCCCGCCTTCTTCATTAGTTTACAGATACGCTCGTTGATCTGATCATAGCGGAAATTGCATGAGAAAAGTACCTCATCATTGTAACCGCGTTCAATCATGCCTTTACAGAACTTTTCAAGCCACTTACCAACCGGAAATGTACCCGTGTCATCGAATATCTCCCTTACCTTGTACTTTTCTATTAGATAACCTACTTCGTCTAAATGTCTCTCAGGACTCCTAACCCTAAACTTTGGGAATAACACGGTCCATGCGCAGAACGTACACCCTCCATCTTTCCTCCACCAACAATCTCTTCCGGCCATCATGTAGGCGAAGGGTTTACGTTTGTACCAATTTTCATAGTATAGCCAGAACTTGGTCAATACCCTATCCACAAATGGAAGGGCGTCAAGGTTATGTATTAACTCAAAGGGACCAGTGTTTTTGACATGATCTCCCTCTCGGTACCATAAGCCCTTAGGCATAGGGCTTCCATCTCTTAAGTACTTAGCTAATTGTAATAATGTTACATCAAAATCTCCGCCAGTTATAACGAAGTCGACTGGGCTTTTCTCTAAGCTTTCTCTTGGGAGAGCTGTCACATGATCGCCCATAAGCACTACTTTTGTGCTTGGGGAAACTTCCTTTACATGCCTTATTATCCTCCAATGTTGCTTTATAACAGGTGTTTTTGTCTCTATAGCCATCAGGTCTGGCTGCTGTTTTTCTACGTATCTTATAAATCGCTCATAACTCCATCTTTGGGCTATTCCATCCAAGAAATTCACATCAAATTTGTCCAGTTTAAGAAGCGTGGCAGCACTAGCTGGAATCATTGGGTAGATTAATGTAGGGTGGGAAAACCACTGGAATTGCCTATTTTGAGTGAGTTGAGGTACTCCTTTAGTCTTGAGGAGGGGAGGGAACGCTATTAGTACCTTCATATACGTTTCCTCGTGAGCACACCTCTTATGAAAGCTAAGCCATAACAGAGATGAGTTAGCACGATTCCTAAGAAGACAAGAAATGTTATTTTTGCACTGTGCTCTCTAATTCCATGTCTGATCCCTGTGATAAAGCATAGAATTATATACGTTAAAAATGTGAGTGAAACTATTAGCATAACTAACTGGTTGAATAATGATAAGATTCCACCAAGTATTAGACCCATCAGCATGCATGATGGAAGGAGAAATATAGTCCTAACATACTTTGGGAATCTTTTAAACATAATCCCTTTGATAAACCCGTAATTCCATATTTGCTTAAGGTGTCTCACGAATAACGGTTTTCGATGATGATAAACTATGACGCTTGGGTCATATAATATCTTCTTCCTGAGATCTTGGACTATTTTACCACAAAAAACTATCTCTTCACCTGGGTACACATCGGGCAGATCATTAAGTTTCTCGATTATAGATCTACGTACTATTAAGTTGCACATGGGTGCTTCCTTCACATAACAAGCTTGCGAGCGACGTGAGTATCGTAATGCTTCTGTCCCTCCTCCAAGCCAGGAAGAGAGTATTAGGCCGCTCGCTCTCTCTTGTAAGGTACTTCCCTCAGGGGTTAAATTAGGACCTGTAACTGCGGCTATTTCTTTATCGCTAAAATGCTTAATGGCATTAGATATCCAGTCAGAGGCAGGATAAGCGTCCGAATCAATGAAGGCCACAATATCACATTCAATGGCTTTACATGCGAGCAGTCGCTTTCTCAAGGGGCTTATGTGCCCGGTCGCTATTATATGCACTCTCCTATCTAATGTATATGTATCATCTCCTTCATCAACATAATCAGGCAAGACGGCTATTTCATAGTTTGGATAATCTAACTTAAGACAGTGCATTAAGCAAATTCTAGTTAAATCATCTATCTTCAAACACGGTATGACTATCAATACTTTAGGTGTATTCTTTAGGTTTTTGGTAGCTTTCATTTAGTCCCTCCTGACCCCAGTCTTTTATATGAACTTAAGAGCGCTTCCCAGTAGGTTATCGGAGTGCCTATATCTAGTCTAACTTCAGAGTCCTTTAAAGCCACAGCTATAACATCGTTGCCGTTCTCTATTAATCTTTGTATAGCGTCTGTTAACTGTATTTCCCCTCCGACGCCTGGTCTTACTTCGGCTAAAGCCTCCATTATACACGGTTTAAAGACATAATGAGGCATTATGGCCCAGTTAGATGGAGGTGCTGGTGGTTTCTCTATAACCTTTACAACATGCATAATGACTGTATTTATTTCTTTAACAACAGCCACCCCGTACATACGCGGATTCTCTATCCGCTGTAGGAGCAAAGTAGATTCTGCCCTGCTTTTTGAAAACGCTCTGAGAAGTCTGCGTAAGTGATCATCATTTACTGAGATTATATATGTATCACCAGCTAAGACCATAAATGATTCATCTTCAACAAAGGGCTTAGCCATTAAAACAGCATGACCAAAGCCCCTCGGCTCCGGCTGGTTAACCCATACTATGTGTGAGCCTTCTATCATCTCGTAGAAAGCCTGTAGCTCCAAAGCCATGCTTTCCTTCCCACGCTTGTTCAGTTCTTCCACGAATTTCCAATCCGGCGTGAAGTGATCTTCTATAGCTCTCTTACCGCGCCCTACGACAAAACAGAATTCTCTAATACCTACCCTATAGAGCTGCTCGAACAGCATCTGGAGGAGAGGTTTTAGCAAGAGTTGCCCATTGCGGCCCTTCGTGAAGATCGGCAGCATTTCCTTAGGCAACTCCTTGGTAGATGGCAGAAGTCTCGTACCCAACCCAGCAGCGGTTATTACGGCTTTCTTAATTTTCAATTCGGACGCACCCTCATCCCTTGAAATTAATGAATTTTAAACCCAGATAATAGGCCTTTAACTTAAGAAGCGAGAACATCATTTTTAAAATAGTCTTCAGAACCTCATGGGATAGCTTGCTCCCCTCCTCCACATGTCTCCAATAAACACCTACTTCTTTAACTTTCGCGTTTGCCCTTAGGGCGGAGTATATCAAGTTCACATCAAATGCAAATCCAGATATCATAAGCGAGTCCTTTATGACTTTAAAGAGCGTCCTCTTCATGGCTTTTAGACCGCACTGTGTATCCTTGAAGTTCCTTAAACCCCGAAACATCACTCTGACGAGCACATTAAATGCTCTGCTGAGGAGGAATCTTACTAGGCTAGGTCTTCTCACGAGCTTGGTCCCATTCACGTATCTTGAACCTACTACCAGATCGTAATCGCCTATCATACTAGCTAACCTCATCACCTCATCAGGCGTGGTAGGCATATCTGCATCACACATAACAATTATGTCACCTCTAGCGCTCTTAAAGCCCCTTAAGAGAGCTCCTCCTTTCCCCAGCCGCCTTTCGAATACGAGTGGGATCACCCTGTGATCTTTCTCAGCAAATTTAGCCACCAACTCAGGCGTTCTGTCTGTACAGCCATCCATCACAACTAGTATCTCTACATCGTCACGACTCCCGAGGTAAGAAAGCAAAGCCCTTAGTGTCCTCTCTATTCTCGTCTCCTCATTATAAGCCGGTATGACTATCGATATCCTAGGTCCCACGGCTGACGAGGAAGTCAAGGCTTCATATCCTCACGCATCGTGACCTCACGCTTAGTAAGTGGTCCCTTTAAGATCAGGGATCTTAGCGTAATTTATATAGCGCACAATGGCTTGACTAACTCCGCTCTATAATATTTTGGTAT
>Ga0190367_1000824_pt1 | contig 20260 bp, 31 predicted proteins | sample 4872181011_MG_FD_171838 | JGI IMG/M metagenome (GOLD analysis project Ga0190367, IMG submission 171838) | Hydrothermal vent microbial mat bacterial communities from Southern Trench, Guaymas Basin, Mexico - 4872-18-10-11_MG | ecosystem: Environmental > Aquatic > Marine > Hydrothermal vents >...
ATATTTTATTGCCTTTATGAATTATTGCCTTCCCAACCAAGATAAATTTGCTTTCCATAATTAATTCTGAATCTAAAAAGATTTTATGAGAGTCGAAATTTATCTTAAAAAAGCATTAAAAAGGCTTAAAGAAATTTTTGGAAAAGAGGTAGAAGGTTTGGAAAGGGAATTGATACCGCTTAAAGAGGAAATCGAATTTATTAGGAAAAAGAAAAAGTTATCTGATTAACCAAGAGCCATCGCAAGTAGCTGAATTGAGTTGAGGAAAACCTTCTCTACAGCATCCAAATTTCATGCCATATTTCTCTACTTCCCTTTTAATTTTAAGCATTAACTTAAGCCTCAAATTTTTTGGTAAGTAAAAAGCCCTTCCAATCCTTTCTCCTCTCTTAAAATAAAGCGGTTCTAATTTTTTTGCTATTTTTGGAAAAACCAATTTAAACCTTTGCCAGCTATCCCGCTTTATTTTTAAAGTTGAAGTAGTTATATGTTTTACTCCAATTTCAGACAATTCTTTTATAAGCTTGCACGGCTTATCGTTTAAAAAAGGTATTATAGGATCTATTCTAACCGATACAGGAATTTCGTTTCCAATTAATTTTATAGCAGCTTTTATCCTATTTTCTGGGAGCGGAGCGTTTGGCTCTAATTTTTTAGCTATTTTTTCGTCAAGCGTCGTTATAGTAAAAGAAACTGTACATCTCATCTTTTTTAAAATATCTAAATCCCTTATAACCAAATCAGACTTAGTTATAATCTGAAGTTTACAATCAGCTTTTGATAAAATTTCAAGGCACTTTCTAGTTAGCTTAAACCTTTTTTCTATAGTAGGATATGGGTCTGAAGAATTTGACATAGAAATGAGCTCTCCTTTAAGTTCTTTAGCATCTAAAGCTAGTTTCCTAAGCAGGTTCTTTTTTGGTCTGCAATTAAAAAAATCCTTGATGTAGCTAGAGGCATAACAGTAAACGCATCTATGATTGCAACCAGTATATGGATTAAACGTTAATTTCGGTGGGCATGTACATAATTTTGATTTCCAAGGGTCAAAATGAGTTAAAATTCTCATAAGGTTAAAGCTAGCTTTGATGCTTATATTCTTAAAAACTTCAGTTAAGCCAAAATTTTAAGTCTGGAATTTAGATTTTGCTGATGAGGATGGTTGTGCCAACTAATTGGTTTTTAGTCTTTCCGAAGTTTACTTGTTGTAAATTATTTCTTCTGGGTCTTGTAAGCCATCTCTATCTGTATCTGGAGGTAAAAGAATATATAGCGCTTCTTCAAATTTGCCCGTATTCAAAAGTCTTATAATTTTGTTGTACTTGCTTATTCTTCTCGTAACATCTTCCACAACCTTTTCTTTACATCGTTTTAAAGCTTGCCGTCTCCTACGAGCTATCGCTGGCCTATAACGAAGCGCTATGTTTTCCATTTCCATTGTTGCAATCTTATTCACAAAATCGAGTACTAGGTGTACTAATTCTCTAGCATAAAGAGCTAAAGCTTTGGCCTCTACCATTTTTCTTTTAATAGCCGTGTAAAGTCGTCTTTCAAGCTCTCCCAAATGATCTTCACACTCGTGAATATAATCCCTCGTTCTCATAGTTAATTGTTACTCTTAAGTAATAAAAGGATTATTGTGATAAAACCTATATTTTATTTTCAATATATTAACGAGTTTCGATCTCCATAGGCCGAAGTAGTTAGAATTCTCATCTCAAAATAAAAAAGAAGAAGTAGCAGCTTAGTTTACTTAAATTTTTTTAAATTTTTTTATTTATATTTTAATTCCTTAACGCACTGAACGGAGGAACCTCTTATGAGAAGCCATCTATATCTTCTTCCCTCAAATTCCGCATCTATGAGGGCTATATTTAAATATTCGTCTATTCCATAAAGTTGCCCCCTTGCTGATCTCCTATCTCTCAGGCAAACCTCAACTTTTTTACCATACCATCTTCTTTTACATAATTCCTCTAGTTTTAGCTTCACATCGTACATAACTTTAAGTATCAATAAAAATTTTTAACCTTCTTGCCCCTTTTCTGAGTTTAGATCTACAACGTAAATTCTTTCATATAAATTCCGTCGGTTTATCGTCTCAGCGTACCTATCCATTAATCCAAAAAATCCAGTTGCTCCTACACCGACTGAAAAGGCTAAGAGCAAAGGATTTCCTGTTAAGATACCGATAATTGCCCCAACAATTCCTACCATCGTCGAATTTATTCCGTAGAGAAACTTCCCTTTCCTATGTTGTAGGGTTGCTCCTATTTGGACTAACATCTTATAAATTTCCTTATCGTCCTTTCCCTCCACAACACCCCAGTTCGTTCCATTTATTTCAACTGTGGGAATTCCTTTAGCATTTTTAACAAGAGCTGTTACGCTCTCTCGACTTCTCAGTAAAATTACATCATACAACTCTGTATCAAGCTCTTCTATGCGATTTATATAATCCTTAATAGTATCCATAATTACTTGTTACTCTTAGGTAATAAAAAATTTTTTGTGGCAAAGCCTATATTTTCAACTAACAGAGTTTATAGCCTACTTTTCTCAGAAATTCCTTCCTTTCCCTTATATCCTCTTCTTTTTCAACACCTTTAGGCTTAAAACCATCCACTATTCCAACTATAGCTTTACCCTGCTCTGTTTCAGCTATTAAAACTTCTATCGGATTCGCTGTGGCACAATAAATCGTTACTACTTCTGGGACTTGTTTGAGCCTTGGTAGTATGTTGATAGGATACGCATTTTTGATGAAAATTATAAAACTATGGCCAGCCCCTATTTCTAAAGCTTTCTCTACAGCTAACTTTTCTAATTCTTCGTCGTTGCCGCTATGTCTTATTAGGCATTTTCCAGAAGCCTCTACAAAAGCCAAACCAAATTTAATGTTTGGAACACAGTTTACTAGCAATTCATGAATGTCTTCTACAGTTTTAATAAAATGAGACTTTCCTATTATTACGTTACAACCTTCAGGGACTTTTATCTTTATCTTTTTAAACTCGATCCTCATACCAAAGATTTAACAAAAAAACATTAATAATGTTTAATTTAACTACTATAAAGTAGATATTCTAGAAGCACAAAGTATTTATTACCATGTAATAACAAAAATTTGATGTATAAACCTAACTTTGCAAAGTTAGAAGGGGAATTGTATAATAAACCTCCTTTGAATCTTAGGAAAATAAGAGAGTTCGTCGGAAACGCTGCAAAAGCCATAAAAAGGAAAGGATTAAGAGGAGCTTTAGGCAACTATCTAAGAACACATGTCAAAAGAGCCGCAGAAGGGGCTAGATATATGCTTGATGAAATAGACAAAGCTATGCTACTTACAGGTGTTATAGTAGACCCATCGCGTCTGCTAGCCTATTACATAGCTGGTGTTGCTGCTGGGGCATTCGCTGGTTGGTTTTGTGATAAATATCCAAGAGCTGCAACTCTAGTGGGAATAGGTTTCTGGATTGCTACAGCTGCTATAGAAATAGGATATCATGTCTTTGGAATGAAAAGCCTACCAAGTTATTCGACTTACTCAGCTAGAGATTGGGTGGAATTTGGAGTCGGTCTGGCTGGTGGCATAACCGGTTTCCTGGCTTATCTTGCCTCGAAGGAAAAATAATAAGCAAAAACGTAAGTAAGCAACTCGAAAAAACAGAAATTTCATTAGCTTAAGTAATTTCCAACTCTCTTTTAACCCAAAAAATTTCTTCTTCGCTTCTTTTTTCTTCTTTTTCTTTCTCTTCCTTTATCTTTTTTTCTTCTTTTTTGGGAATAATCGAAATTTCTTCTGGAAGTCGAACGCTTTTTATTTTTGAAGCTAAAGAATCCAATTCTTCTGGTTTTATTGGTATCGGTCTGTTTTCTATTAAAGGTATCTCTTTTTCGGAGGTAATAGGATAAATTCTTATGTGAAAATGGGGAATTTGAGAAGGCAAAATGGAAAATAGAATGGCTTTTGGATTTAAGGCTTTCTTTATTTTTAAAGCAACTTTCTGCGCTGCTTCATAAGTTTTTAAGGAAGTTTGCAAATCTTGATCAAAATTTTGATAATGTTTTTTTGGAACTACTATAGTCATACCTTTACTTCTAGGATTTATATCAAGAAAAGCCAAAGCAAAATTATCTTCGTAAACTATTTTTGCAGGAATTTCTTTTTTAATGATTTTGCAGAATATACACTCCACAATTTTTACTTGAATTTTTCTTTACTTAAGTAATACAACTTTCAAGCTTATAACGGTGTTATAGAATTAGAAACGACAATCAAACCAACATTAAAAAGGATTGAAGTTTTATATTCTAACTATGCCAGAGGTGTCGAAACCTAGAGCAGGATCGTTAGCATTTTATCCGAGGAAAAGAGCTAAAAGGATTTACCCAGTTGTTAAAACCTATCCGCAATTGGATAGAGTTTTACCTTTACTTTTTGCTGGCTATAAAGCTGGAATGGGAAGGGCTGTAATAGTGGATAATGTTAAAGGTTCACCAACTTTTAACAAAGAAATTGTTGTTCCAGTTACGATTCTAGATTGCCCCCCTTTAAAAGTTTTAGGAATAAGATTTTACAAAAAAACTGTAAAAGGTTTAAGAGTACTTACAGAAGTTTGGATTAAAGATTTACCAAAGGACTTGAAGAGGAAAATTAAGAACTTAAAAATAACAAATCATGAGAAAAAACTTGAAGAATTAGAGAAGAAACTAAATGAAATAGAAAAAATTAGATTAATAGTTTGTACTCAACCTAGGTTATCTGGATTGAAAAAGAAGAAACCAGAAGTTTTTGAGGTCGAAATTGGAGGAAAAGACGTAAAGCAAAAGTTTGAATATGCAAAGAAAGTTTTAGGTAAGGAAATTAGGGTTAGCGAAATTTTCAGAGAAGGTGAATACGTTGATGTTATTGGAGTTACTAAAGGAAAAGGAACTGCAGGGCCAGTTAAAAGATTTGGAGTTAAAATACAAAGAAGGAAAGCTACTCAAAAAAGAAGGCATGTAGGTACTTTGGGTGCAGAAGGTTTAGGAAAAGTTTTGTGGACAGTACCTCAAGCTGGCCAACTTGGTTATCAAAGGAGAACTGAGCTAAACAAAAGGATTTTGAAAATAGGAAAAGATGGAAGAGAAATAACACCAAAAGGTGGTTTCATAAGATATGGAGTAATAAGTTCAGAATATTTGGTTCTTGAAGGATCTGTACCAGGACCTAAAAAGAGATTGATTATGGTAAGGGCTGCTATAAGACCTCCAAAAGTAAGAATAATGCCAGTAGAAGTTAGGGAGATAATAATATGAAAATTAATGTTTACGATTTGAATGGAAATCCTATTGAGAAAATAGATTTACCGAAAGTTTTTTCTGTTCCTATTAGGGTTGATTTAATTTGGAGAGATGTTTTAAGTACCTTAAGCAAAAAAAGACAGCCTTACGGAACTAATATTTATGCTGGAAAAAGGACTGCAGCCCATTATCATGGAAGGAGAAGAACAAGGTATAGCATGATGAATATTGGCTTAGCAAGAATGCCAAGGTTGCATGGACATACAGTTCCTTGGCTATATTTAGAAGCCAGGTTTGTTCCTCAAGCTAGGAAAGGTAGAAGGGCCCATCCTCCTAAAGTTGAAAAGAACTGGGAAGAAAAGATAAACAAAAAAGAGAGAAAGAGAGCTGTTATGTCTGCAATAGCTGCAACTGCTAAAAAGGAAATTGTGAAAGAGAGAGGGCATAAAGTTGATAAAGTAAAAGAATTGCCATTAGTTGTTTGCGATGAAATAGAAAAGGTTTCTAAAACTAAGCAATTAGTTGAAATAATGAAAAATTTAGGATTAGAAGATGAGCTAAAAAGGGTTAAGAAAAAGAAAATAAGAGCTGGTAAAGGGAAAATAAGAGGGAGAAGGTATAAGAAGAAGATAGGACCCTTAATAGTAGTTTCTAAAGACGAGGGAATAGGCAAAGCTGCAAGAAACATACCTGGGGTTGATGTTTGTAGAGTAGAAAATCTAGGAACTTATATCCTAGCTCCAGGTGCCATGCCAGGTAGATTAACTATTTGGAGCAAAGGAGCTATTCTAAAGTTAGATAAATTATTCGCTAAATGGTTTTAACATGGTAGATCCATTTAAGATTTTGAAATATCCGCTTGCGACAGAAAAAGCGGTATCTTTAATAGATAAAGAGAATAAGATAACTTTTGTAGTCGATAGAAAAGCTAACAAGCAGCAGATTAAAGAAGCGTTTGAAAAGCTTTTTAAGGTTAAAGTCGAAAAAGTGAATACTTTGATAACCCCAAAAGGTTTGAAGAAGGCTTATATTAAACTTAAGAAAGAATATTCTGCGAGGGATGTAGCTACAAAATTGGGAATCTTGTGATATCACTCTACCTTGTGTCTTTCTTCCATTATTACGTTATTTAATTTAGCGCATGAACAAGCAATCGAATCTGCAGTAAGAAGGGCCACTGGGTAAAAGAAGGAGACTTCATAATCCGAACTTAGTTTAAAGGTTCTTGAAGGGATGTAAATAGCTCTCTCGCCAAACTCTTTCATAGCTCTCGGCGAGCTCGTTAATATGTAAGAAACTTCTAGTAAATTCCACTCAAAGAATAGTTGTTCAAAAAAGCTTTTAGATATTTTTTCTTCGTATTCATGGGAAACGAGAAAAACTCTCACATCCTCTTTTTTAAGCTGATGCAATTTAAGTTGTACTAAGGGAAAATTTTCGCTATCAACGAACAAAACTTCTCTTTCCTTTTCCCGTTCGCTATAACCAGCGTGCGTCATTCTCATTTCGAAACATTGTCCTACCCCACCAGAATGTGGGCCTACACCGCAAACTAATAATAACCGCTTATCACGAATGTCTTCAATAAGGTGGTCTATTTTATCCTCCTGGGCAAAAAGCTCGTCTCTGCATTCCTCTAAGTAATCCTCAAGTTCACCAGCATACTGAAGGAATTCGTCTTCAAAATTGCAACCTCTTTTTGTTTGAGCAAAAGCTATTTCCCTGCACATAGAAACACCATAAAATGAAAATTCTGAAAGGTTGCCCATCGGGCTAATCCATTTTCCTCTTTCTGCTTCAACTACAGATTTTTCTCTTCCAGGTATGTAGATTACTAGTTCTGCTATCTCAGCTAGCTTGGATTTAGGATTAGACGTTAAACATCTAATTTTTAAACCATCCTTCCTCGCCATAATAGCTCTACGGACCACGGGTTTTGTACTGCCTGATGCGCTAAAACTTTCTAAATACTCACCACTCTTCCAGTGTGGAGTCTTATGCCAACCCTGGTAAAATGCATTTATACCTAACCCATGTCTAAGATCATATGCAGCTGTTTTTGCTATTATCCCACTTCTCCCAACACCATCGGTAATATAAAATTTACCAGAATTTTTGCAATCTTTCAAATCTTCACAAAATAATTTTATTTCATCGAGTTGTTTCTCTAGAGCTTTACTTACAATAGACCAATGTCTTGGGTATACATCAATATTTTTCCTAAAGACGTCCACCAACTGATTTTAAGTAGAAAACTTTAAGTAGCTATCGGGCAGGTTAACTTTAAATTTAGCGCCTCCAAGCTTTAGTTGATAATATGGGAAAAAGAATAATAGCGCAAGCAAGGGGTAAAGGAGGGACTAGATATAGAGCTCCTTCTCATCGATATGCAGGAAAAGTAGAATTTCATCCAGCCACTAATATAGTAGGGGAGGTCTTAGATATAATACACGATCCAGGAAGAAGCGCTCCTGTGATGATAGTAAGATTCGAAGACGGCAGAAAATTATTGCATATAGCCCCAGAAGGCATAATGGTTGGACAAAAAATTAAGTATAATGGTGAAATAGCAGTTGGTAATGTCGTTGAGCTAGCAAAAATCCCTGAAGGAACTAAAATTTGTTGCATAGAATCTAAACCAGGCTCTGGTCCCAAGTTCTGCAGAAGTTCTGGAAGTTTTGCAATAGTTCTAAAAAAAGTTGGCGAGAAAGTTGTTATCCAATTTCCTTCTGGAAAGACTAAAGAGTTAGATGGAAAGTGCAGAGCTATGATTGGAATTCCTGCAGCTTCTGGAAGGAAAGATAAACCTTGGGTAAAGGCCGGTAAGAAATGGCATGCTATGCATGCAAGGGGTAAGTTATATCCGAGAACGGTTGCTGTGGCTATGAATCCAGTTGACCATCCATTTGGAGGCAAGAGCAAAAGACCTAGACAAAAATTTGTCGCAAGGTGGAAGAAACCGCCAGGAGCTAAAGTTGGTAGTATAAGCCCAAGAGGTAGGCCTAAGAAGAGGTAGGTTTAAAAAAGAATTTTTCTATTTTTAAGATATGGCCAAGCAATTCAGATATCGCGGCTATACGCTGGAGGAATTGCAAAAGATGAGTTTAAAGGAATTTGCAAAATTATTACCAGCGAGACAAAGGAGGTCCATTTTAAGGGGATTAACAGAAAGACAGAAAAAATTATTGGAAAAAATCAAGAAGCACCCTAATAAAGTTATAAGAACTCATGAAAGAGATATGGTAATTTTGCCTCAAATGGTCGGGGCTAAAATAGCTGTTTATAGGGGCGGTGCTAAAGCTGGTGATAAAACAGGTAAATGGGTCGTTGTTGAGATAAAACCAGAAATGATTGGCAGAAGGCTTGGGGAATTTGCCTGGACTATTAAAGAAGTTAAGCATTCAGCCCCTGGTATAGGAGCTACGAGAAGCTCTAAATTTATAGCAAGCAAGAAATAGCATGAAAGAAGCAAGAGCTATAGTTAAAAATGCAAAAGTATCTCTTAAGAAAGCTGTTGTTGTTTGTAAAAGGCTGAAAAATCTTAATTTAAAAAAAGCTGAAAGATTTCTGAACGAATTATTAGAGCAAAAGAAAAGCATAGATGGGAAATATTATACCAATGTTGTGAAAGTTTTACTTAAATTATTAAAAAGTGCTAAAGCAAATGCTGAAAGAAAGGGAATGAATGTTGATAAACTCTACATAAAAGTTATAAAAGCCGACAAAGGCGAAACATTTATTAGACCTTTGCCAAAAGCTAAGTTTCAGCCAAGAAAAGCTAAGCAAACACATATAACTGTAATATTGGGTGAAAGGTAATGGCAATAGAAAAAATATTCATAAAGGAGGCTATAAAAAGGAATTTGCTAGAGGAATATCTAGCAAAAAAATTTGAGAAAGCTGGATACAGTCATTCTGAAATAGAAAGAACTCCAATAGGAACTAGAATTATCGTTTATGCCCATAGACCTGGAATTGTTGTAGGACCTTCTGGGAGAAGGATAAACGAAATAGTTGAAGAAATAAAGAAAAAATTCGATATAAGCAACCCTATGCTTGACGTAAGGGAGGTAGAAAATCCATTTTTGGATGCCAATATAGTAGCAAAAAGGATTGCAAAAGCTTTGGAAAGAGGTATTCATTTTAAAAAAGTTTGTAATTATTATCTTGACAAGATTATGGAGGCTGGTGCTGTTGGAGTTATGATAAGAGTAAGCGGAAAACTAGCTGGTAAAGATAGATCTAGATTTTATAAATTCAGGAGAGGTTTTGTAGCTATGGCAGGGGATTATGCAGAAAAATACGTTCAAGTTGCACAAGCACAAGCATTTCTAAAGGTAGGAGTTGTTGGTGTGGAGGTTAGGATTATGAAAGAAGCTCCTAAAGAGTTGATTGCCGAAAAAGAAGCAAAGGTGGTTGTAAGTGAAGATAAAGGAGATAAGGAAGCTAAGTAATGAAGATTTAAAAGCAAAGCTAAGAGAATTAAAATTAGAGTTGATGAAAGAAATGGCTAACGTGAAGACTGGAAGACCTGTTAAAAACCCAGGTAGGATAAAAAAAATAAGAAAAACTATTGCAAGAATACTTACTGTCTTAAGAGAAAGGTCTATTTCTGGAGGCTGAAATGACAGAAGTTTGCCCTAAATGCGGTCTACCAATAGAAATTTGCGTTTGTAAAGAAATAGAAAAACAGCAACAAAGGATTAGAATTTATATTGAAAAAAGGAAATGGGGGAAGCTTATGACAATTATAGAAGGTATAACCGAAGAACAGAAAAAAATTGCTTCGGAGCTTAAATCAAAGCTTGGATGTGGTGGTACTTTTAAGAATAATAGGATAGAATTGCAGGGGGATCATAGGAAGAAAGTAAAAGAAATTCTTCTCAAAAAAGGTTACAGAGAAGACCAAATAGAGGTAATTTAGCTTGATAACTCCAAAAAATCTTGTAAGACACGAACTTATAGGGTTAAAAGTTAAAATTAAAAAAAGTACCGACCCTACTCTAGTAAATCTAAAGGGGAGGGTTGTTGATGAAACTTATAATATGCTTGTTATAGAATGTGAAGATGGAAAAGAAAGGAAAGTCGCAAAAAAGAATTGCATCTTTATTTTTACTCTACCAAACGGAACTAAAGTAGAAGTTGATGGGAAAGTTATAGTCGGAAGACCAGAAGATAGGATAAAGAAAAAACTTCCTAGATGGTAAAATTTTTAACGCTAATAGCGTCTTTATTTTTATGAAACATAAGAACATAGGAATAGATTGGATTAAGCCTCCAGAAAAAACTTGTAACGATCCTAAGTGTCCATGGCATGGTAAGGTTAAGATAAGAGGCCAGCTTATAGAAGGTATAGTGGTTTCAGCAAAGCCGCAAAGGACTGTTATAGTAAGAAGAGATTATTTGCATTACGTTCATAAATATGAAAGATATGAGAGGAGAAGGTCAAAAATAGCAGCTCATAATCCAGAATGCGTAAACGCAAAGGAGGGGGATAGAGTTATAATAGGAGAAACAAGACCGCTAAGTAAAACGAAACATTTTGTAGTTTTACAGGTTTTAGAGAGGAGGAAAGAATAGAAAATTTAAATTTCATCGTTTGATCGATAGTTTGGAAATGGCAAGATTTTCGTCCTCCCAAATTTTTCTAATCAAATAAAAATACTCAAAAAGTTTAACCTTATCCTTTACATAAAGAACTTTTCCTGTTTCAATAACTTTAATTTTTATAAAAAGTGGTAAATCCTCAAAAAGTTTTATATCGATCCTTTCGTCTTTCATTAACCTTAAGGTCTTTTCAAAAAGTTTTGCCCCTCCTCTAGGCGCTACTACACAGATATCTATATCTGAAGTCCTTCTTTCATACATCTTCCCTTTTGAACCAAAGAGAAGTATAGCGAGAACTTCCTCGTCCTTTTTTAGTTCATCAACTATTTCTTTTATTACTTTGTCCATCTTTCAAACCTTTCAGAAATCTTCCTAAGAAAAGGTAGAAGCTTCTTCATCGAATCTATAGCTTTTTCTTCTGAAATTTTATTATATCTATGTATTATCCAATTTCTAAGACCATTAGCTTCTACTAAATGCTGTTTTTCTTCTTCTGATATTTCTTGAAGTTCAAAAAGAGTTTGTACATTCGAGTATCTATCTTTAACTTCCAATCCTTTACTTTTTAAATAAAGTGCTATAGCATCAAATAAGGATTCTACTATTTCCTGAAACAATTTAAATGCCCCTAATTTTTCTAGCTCGCTTCTAAATCCCCTAGAAAATGCATTCTCTAAGATTAAAGTCCTCTCTTTAGCGAATTCTATTTTTTCTCTTATCCTTTCCTTAACTTCCATAATGGTAGTTTACTCAAGGAAATATAAAACATAGCTAAAAACTAAGTTTATTTAAGCTGCGACTATTTCGCTTATTATTTTACCTTATTTTTTAACCAATTTTTTCAGAAGTTTTACCAAAAACTTCGTCACCTCCTTTTCAACTTCGTCGGCATTTTTTCCATCAGTTTTTATTACCAAATCAAATACACTCAAATCCTTTCCTAACTCAAAACCATAAATTTTTTTATAAAGCTTTATGTTTTCTACATCTCGTTGCTTAATTATGCGAAATGCTGTGGATAAATCAATTTTATCACGATTAGCTAATCTTTTGGCTCTAGTCTCCTCCGAAGCATCAAGCCATATTTTTATAGCTTTTCCTTTATAAATCCAGGGTAAAGACCAAGAGGTTAGCACGCAATCCCCTTTTTTTGCTATTTCGATCAACTTGGCATCTAGTTTCCTGTCGTAAGCGGGGTTTCTTTGCCTTCTCCTCAAAAACTCCATTCCCTCCTCGGTTTCCCACCAGCCTTCATCAGTTGGGTTATAACCGTCTTCTCTTGCTATTTCCTTTAGGATATCTCCACCACATACGTATTTCAAGCCAAACTTCTTAGCTATTCGGCGTGCCAATGTACTCTTACCAACGGCTGCCATTCCAGAAATTATTATTGGAGGTATTTTCATCGAAGAAAAGTATGCTGTTGAATCAAATAAATTTAAACTTACTAGCTTAACTCTTGTTTATGAAACCAGTAAGTGCAAGAATAACAAAAGCCTTGAATGCTGGTAGCTATATAAACTGTGCAGACAATACTGGAGCTAAAATCCTGCAGATAATTTCAGTAGTCGGTTACAAAGGAAGGAGAAGAAGATATCCAAAAGCTGGAGTAGCTGATATGGTAAAAGTTGTGGTTAAAGAGGGCGATGTAAAACTTAAAAAGCAAGTTTTTACAGCCGTAATAATAAGGCAGAAGAAAGAATATAGAAGAAAGGAAGGAATTAGAGTGGCTTTTGAGGATAACGCAGCCGTCTTGGTTACAGAAGAAGGTGAACCAAAAGGAACAGAAATTAAAGGGCCTGTAGCTAGAGAGGTTGTAGAAAGGTTTTCTTCCATAGGTAAAATTGCTAGTATAATAGTATGAAAAGACCTAAATCAAAAAAACCAAGAAAACAAAGGAAGTTCTTATATAATGCTCCTTTGCACCTAAGAAGAAAGATGATGGCAGCACCTTTATCAAAAGAATTAAGAGAAAAATATAAGATAAGGAGCATTCCACTTAGAAAAGGAGACGAGGTAGAAGTTTTAAGAGGGAAATTTAGAGGTAAGAAGGGGAAAGTAATAAAAATAGACCTTAAGAATTATAAAATCTACGTTGAAGGGGTTACTAGAAAAAAGACAACAGGAGAACTCGTTCACGTTCCCATTCACCCGTCTAAAGTTAGAATTATAAACCTAAACCTTGAGGATAAGAAAAGATTAAAAATTTTTGAAAGAAAAGGTATCAAAATATGAAATTAAAAAGGTTGTTGGCACCTAGCTTTTGGAAAGTAAAGAAAAAGCATGCCTATTGGGTAGTATGCCCTAGAGCTGGTCCTCATCCCAAATTTGAATGCATACCTTTAGCAATCATAGTCAGAGATATACTTAAATTAGCTGAAACTGGTAGGGAAGCTAAGAAAATAATAAAAATGGGTGAAATTTATGTTGATGGAAGAGTTAGAAGGGATCATGCATACCCTGCTGGTTTGTTTGATGTCATAAGCATACCAAGAATAGGAAAAAATTACAGAATTGTACCAACAAGGAAGGGCTTGGAGTTGGTAGAAATAGAGGAAAGAGAAGCAAACCTAAAGATTTGTAGGATAAATAATAAAACTACTGTTAAAGGAGGTAAAGTACAACTAAACCTTCATGATGGAAGGAACATTTTAGTTGATAAAGATATTTACAAAACCGGAGATTCTTTGGTTATCGAATTACCAACTCAAAAAATAGTTAAGCATCTTCCTCTAAAAGTTGGCTGTTTGGTTTTAGCTATAAAAGGAAGGAATTCAGGGAAACTTATTAAGGTGGAAGAAATTAAGGAAGGTAAATTTAAACAACCAGCAAAAATTATCGGAAAATCTAAGGAAGAGAGAATTGAATTACTTAAGAGTTATAGTTGTGTAGTTGGTTACGAAAAACCAGTAATTAGAGTAACACCATGAAAAAAGAAAATCCTATGAGAAGAATTGAAATAGAAAAGGTCGTTTTGAACATAGGATGTGGTGGAGATTTAGAGAAAATAGAGAAAGCGAAAAAATTGTTAGAAAGGATTACAGGAAGAAAGCCAGTTGTTACAAAATCTAGAAAAAGGTCTACTTTTGGGATAGCAAAAGGAAAACCAATTGGAGTTAAAGTAACTTTGAGAAAGAAGGAAGCTTTAGATTTTTTCAAAAAAGTTCTACAGGCATTTAATTATACCATAAAAAAATCGCAAATAGACGAGTTCGGCAATTTTAGTTTTGGTATTAAAAAATACATTGAGCTACCAGGTGTAAAATACATGGCTGACATCGGAATGCTCGGAATGGATGTTTGCGTAACCTTAAAAAGGCCTGGCTATAGGATTAAATATAGAAGGATACAAAAAAGAAAAATACCAAAATCCCATCGAATAACGAAGGAAGAAGCTATTGAGTGGTTAGAGAAAGAATTTAATGTAAAGGTGGTATAATGGCAAAAAAATGGGGAAAGGCTACGCATCCATGCTTAAGATGCGGGTCTACAAGAGGAGTAATTAGAAAGTATGGATTACAGTATTGTAGAAAATGCTTTAGAGAAATAGCAAAGAGCCTTGGGTTCAAGAAATACCAATAATATGCAAATTAGACCATGCAGAATAGCTTTCCTGTATAATTATTTCCTCGCTTTCTTATGCATTCTTATTTTAATTTTAATTGGCCCTAAATTTTCCGAAAAATCGTTTTTCGTAATTTTTGCAATAATAGTAGCAATTTTTATATTCCTTATTCAAGAACCCGAGATTGAAAGGATATCAAAATTTTATACCATAGATAAAAAGTACGTAATAAAAACAGAAGGTATTTTAAGGAAGAAGAGAAGCGTTATACCAATCAAAAACATAGTAAATCTAAAAATTGAAAAAGGCTTAGTAGGAAGAATCTTTAATTTTGGAAACGTAGAAGTGGTAAGCAGCAGCGGAGAAAAAATATTAATAGAAAAAATAAGATACCCTGATAGAGTTTTTGCAATTCTAAAAAAGAAAATAAAAAAATAATGGAAAAGGTTTATTTCGAATCTTACGGATGTCCTTCTAATTTTGCAGATGAAGAATTTATGAAAGGATTGCTTAAGAATGCCGGTTTCGAAATTACTAACGATTTTAAAGAAGCAGATCTTATTGTTCTAAATACTTGCAACGTTAAGGGCCCTACGTCTAACAGAATGTTATATAGAATTTCTTTTTTTACTAAACTATCAAAACCATTAATAATAGCTGGTTGCATGCCTAAAACTGAAAGGGAAAAAATAGAAAGGATAAACTCCAAAGCAAGTCTTTTAGGTCCTAATTCTATTTTTAAAATAGTAGAAGCAGCGAAAGTGACGCTAAAAGGAAAAAAGTTTGTTTTTCTAGAAGATATTAAAAAAGCAAAGTTAGGTCTACCAAGGGTTAGGAGGAACAGAATAATTTCTATAGTGCCAATATCTTCTGGTTGTCTTTGCAGATGTTCATTCTGTATAGTTAGATTTGCTAGAGGCAGGCTTTTTAGTTATAAACCTTCTTTGATTATAGATGAAATAAAGAAATCCATTAATGAAGGTTGTAGAGAAATTTGGCTTACTTCCCAAGATAACGGATGCTACGGATTTGACATAAACACAAATCTTGCAAAGCTTTTAGAAATGGTAGCTAAACTTGAAGGAAAATTTTTTGTAAGAGTAGGTATGATGAATCCAACTTTTGTAAAGATTTTTGTTGAAGAATTAGTAGAATCTTACGAATCTGAAAAAATATTTAAATTTATACATCTGCCTGTCCAGTCTGGAAGTGATAAAGTCTTGAGAGATATGAGAAGAGGATATAAAGTTATAGATTTTCTAGAAATAGTCAGAAAATTTAGAAAGAAATTCCCTAAAATAACTTTAAGTACAGATATTATAGTAGGATATCCAACAGAGAGTGAAAAAGATTTTAAAAAGACTATAAATTTGTTGAAGAAAATCAAACCTGATATCGTTAATCTATCCAAATTCGAAGCAAGACCCTTAACAGAAGCAGCAAAGTTAAAACAGTTGGATAAAAAAGTTGTAAAGAGAAGATCGAAAATAATACATGAACTATGCAGGGAATTGTTTCTTGAAAAAAATAGAAAATGGATAGGATGGGAAGGTGAGGTCATTATAGACGAAAGAGGAAAGGATAAAAGCTGGATAGGAAGAAACTTTGCTTATAAACCGATAGTGGTCAAATCGCAGAAAAACCTTTTTGGTAAATTTGTAAGGGTAAGAGTAATAGATGCTAGGAGCAATTTCTTAATTGGCGAATTAATAGGAAATTAAAGATTTTCCTTCACCTAAATTTTTCATTAAGCAAACTCCTGGACCAATTATGCTATTTGGTCCAACTTTTCTTCCTGGCATTATACAAGCATTCACACCAACTTTACAATTTTCTCCCATTATAACTCCAAGTTTTTTTAATCCTGTATCAATTTTTTTCTCATCAACTATAACCTTAATGTTTTGCTCATCAAATCTAAAGTTTGCAGTAACAGCTCCTGCACCAAATAGGCAATTTCTCTCTATGATGGAATCTCCTATGTAATTCCTATGAAACCTACAATTTTCTTCTATAATTGAATTCTTTATTTCGGTCCCGTAACCAACTATACAAGCATCGCCAATAGAAACGTAATCTCTTATTAGACAATTATTACCTATAAGACACTCCTTGCCTATAAAGCAAGGCCCATTTATAACAGCCCCTTCCAATATTTTAGTACCTTTTCTTATCCATACGTTACCAATAACATCAGCTTTTTCAGAAATTTTGACATCCTCCTCTATTATCTGCTCTTTAATAAATTTATCCATAAGAAACTTGTTAAGAGAAAACAAATCCCATGGATATTTAAAGGAGCCGAAGAAACCATCGTACTTTAATGCACAAACTTCAAAAGCATCGTTAATTAAAGCTTGGATAGCATCTTCATACTGATGATCGGAAGGGGGTAACTTCTTCAGATAGGAAAAAATAATTTCGTTTAACAAGTAAATTCCTACAACTGCTAAGTTAGATGGCTCCTTACCCTTTGGTGGTTTTTCAACTATTCTCAAAACTTTTTCTCCATCTAATTTTACAATCCCATACTTCCATGTTTCAACTACTTCTCTGCAAACAAGCAGAAAATCCTTCTTTAATTTCCTTTTAATTTCGTCAAGAACCGATTGTTCGTAAATATCGTTAGAATTAACGACCAAAAATTTATCTTCAACAAGATCTTTAGCAGCTAATAAAGCTTCTCCCATTCCTCTAAATGGAGGTTTTTGCTCTACATATTCTATTTTAACGCCAAATTCTTTTCCATCTTTAAAATACTCTTTGATGACTTCACCTTTAAATCCTGTAACTATTACCAAATCTTTAAAACCAGCCGATCTTAAATTTTCAATTACATAGCTAAGGATTGGTCTACCTAACAATTTAAACATGCATTTAGGTTTAGTGGTACACAAAGGTTTTACCCTTCTACCCTTCCCTGCAGCAAGGATTACAACTTTCATTGCATAAATTGCATTAGTTTTTCTTCTGCAAGTTTAATAAGTCTATTTAAACTTTCTTCGTTCTTACCTTCTACAAAAATTAAAATTTTTGGTCTTGTATTAGAAGCTCTCCACAGAATCCACCCATCTTCAAAAAATGCTTTTGCTCCATCTATTTCTATTACTTTTAAACCTTCTCTTTTAAGAGCTTCTCTTAGTCTCTCGATTACTTTGAACTTTTTTTCATCGGGACATTCAAATCCTATATCGTACTTATAGTAATAAGTAGGTATTTCTGAAAGAAGTTGTGAAAAGGATTTGTCTGCCTTCGATAATATTTCTGCAAATTTTAAACTAGCAAAAATTGCATCGTCAAAGCCAGGTATTTCCTTAAAATAGTAGTGAAAACTATATTCACCCCCAAAAACGGCATCTTCTTCTTTCATCCTTCTAACTATGAAAGAATGCCCAACTCTTTCAACAATTGGTATACCACCTATTTCTTTTATCTTTTGTTCAACAATTTTTGGGCATGCAACGTCAAAAACTATCTTACTCCCTTTTCCACTTTTTACGTAATGCTCGGAAAAAATTATAATCAAGTCTCCGCCAGATTTAGGTAAATTACCATTTTCGTCTACAAAAACAACTCTATCAGAATCTCCATCAAAAGCTACGCCAAAATCCGCATTTTCCTCTCTTATCCTTTTTGCAAGCTCATCCAAAGCTCCTTCTTTAGTCGGGTCAGGCCCTCTTCCTGGAAAATTTCCATCTATTTTTTCATTTATTACTATAGTCTTGAATCCAAGTTTTTTAAAAAGCCTCGGAACTAGAGTAGAAGCCATGCCATTTCCGCAATCTATAGCAACTTTTAATTTTTTACTTACATCAATCAAACTTAAAACAAAATTTGAATAATCGTCCAAAATCTTCTTATATTCCTCCAAAGATCCCTCACCCTTTTTAAATTCCCCTTTTGAAACTAACTTTCTTATCTCTTGAATTTTTTCGCTCTCTATAACAAAACCATTTCCATCACAAATCTTAAAACCATTCCATTCTGGAGGATTATGACTAGCCGTTACCATAACTCCTAAATTTCCTTTAAGAAAAGCTGAAGCAAAATAAAGGACTGGAGTTGGAACCATTCCTATATCTACAACATTAACACCTGTAGATAAAATTCCTTCTATCAATTTCTTTTCTAAAACCTCGCTGGATAATCTTCCGTCTCTCCCAACAATTACTTTTTCTCCTTCTTTAAGTAAGCTCCCAATTGCTGCTCCAATTTTCCATGCAATCTCTTCATTCAAAGTTTTGCCATAAATCCCTCTTATGTCATAAGCCCTAAAAATAGAAGCAAACTCCATAATATTTGTTAAACAAGTATTTATTTTACAGTTACAGATTTTGCTAAATTTCTGGGTTTATCTGGGTCGAATCCTCTTAAAACTGCAAGCTCATAAGCTAATAGCTGCATTGGAATGACTTGAATTATACAATCTAAAGGATAGCATTCTGGAACTTTTATCCAAATGTCAAAAACATCATTCCATTCTGGAGAAACACCAACTATAAAGCCGCCTCTCGATTTTAATTCTATAGCATTTGATAGTATTTCATCCTTAACATCCCTACTTACAAATACTATGCATGGAGTACCTTCTTCTATTAAAGCTATAGTACCATGCTTTATCTCTCCTCCTGCGAAAGCTTCAGCATGGATGTAAGATATTTCCTTTATCTTTAAAGCTCCCTCCAAGGCTGTAACATAATCTAAACCTCTTCCTATAAGAAAAATATGTTCCCTTTTTGCAAGCTTTTCAGCAACCTTCCTTATAAAATCTCTAGTTGATTTTGCTGTTAAATCGTAAGCTATATTTGCTGCCTTTTCGATTAACTTAATAGCATCTTTGTAATTACCATTAACTGAATAAGCTAGAAGAGCTAGGAGGGAAAGCTGTGAAGTATATGTTTTAGTTGCTGCTACTCCTATCTCAATGCCAGCATTAATTAAAAGATACCTATCGCACTCTCTAGTTAGGGAGGAGTTTGGAACATTAACTACCGAATAAACTTTTATTCCTTTTCCTTTAGCTAATCTTACAGCTTCCAGCACATCAGCAGTTTCGCCACTTTGGGATACAGCAATTATCAAATCATCTTTCGAAATCGAATCTATAAAATGAGGGAATTCAGAAGCCAAAATAGCAGTTGCTGGAATTCCCATTTTGGAGAAGAAATACGAACCTGCCAAACAAGCATGATAAGAAGTCCCGGCTCCTATTAAATAAACCTTTTTTGACCTCTTTATGGCTTCAACAAATTCATTAACTTTGTCAAAAGGTTGCTCGATAGACCTTTTAATAGTCTTAATTTGCTCTAAAATTTCCTTTAACATGTAGTGCGGATACTCTCCTTTTTCTATTTCTGATATTTCTGTCGTTATAACTTCTATTCTTCTTTCTACAGGCCCTTTCTCTAGATTCTCGATTTTAAACTTCCCTTTTTCTGCTACAACAAAATCCCAATTAGAAAGATAAACCACCTTCTTCGTAAATTCAAGCAAAGCTGGTATATCGCTAGAAATAAAGATCTCATTTTCACCAACTCCTAGAACTAATGGAGAATCTTTTCTTATTGCAATTATCTTCTCCTCCCCTTCTTTTATGATAAGGCAAGCAAAACTCCCCTTTAATTTCTTAAAGGCTTTTTTGCAAGCTTCTTCAAAACTACAAGTTTTGGAAAATTCTTCTACTAGGTGAGCTATTACTTCAGTGTCAGTTTCGCTAATGAACTTATGACCTTTTCTTTGCAATTCATTCCTTAGCTCTTGATAATTTTCAATTATACCATTATGAACAACACTTATTTTACC
>Ga0190367_1000825_pt1 | contig 20249 bp, 19 predicted proteins | sample 4872181011_MG_FD_171838 | JGI IMG/M metagenome (GOLD analysis project Ga0190367, IMG submission 171838) | Hydrothermal vent microbial mat bacterial communities from Southern Trench, Guaymas Basin, Mexico - 4872-18-10-11_MG | ecosystem: Environmental > Aquatic > Marine > Hydrothermal vents >...
TTCTGAAACAGTTCCAAGCTGGCCTGATAAACTTGCAACGTAGGCAACCGCCAAACCAGATAAAATAATATTAATCACTATCAATATCGCCAAGACAACCTCAAACTTACTCTGACCCCTTTTCATAATAAAAACCCCGTTACAGGGTAATCAAATACATTATATGATAAATAAAGTTTTAAATTTTTTATCATATAATGTAAAAATATATACTATAAAATATATTAAAACAATACCGAAAAGCTCTTGATAAGGTATAAATATATCTAACATCATCTAGAAGTATAAAATCTGTTATAACAACGAACAATAGGAAAAACATGACTAGAAATAATATAATAAGATAAACATTTGATAATTTAATAACTTGATAATATGTTATGTTGCATGATAACTAGTTCAGAGATAAACCTAAAGCATTATCATGAAAGATACAGCATATTAAAAATTCTTGGATTTCTTATAGGAAAAAGGGGTTAATAATTTAAAAAGTAGATTATTATATTGCTATCCAGAGAGGACATAAGGTTTATAGGAATTCTACAAAAATGTATATTTTATGAAAAACAGGACGATATCTGAAAAAATAGCTGATTTTGCTTATAAAGCGAGTTTGAATGATATTCCAAATGATGTGGTTAAAAAAGCTAAGCTAATGCTTCTTGATTTTCTAGCTTCAGCAATTGGAGGATATAATGCAGCTGGTAGTAAAGAGATAGTTGATTTGGCTACGAAGTTAGCTCCCGGTAAATGCAGTATAATAGGATATAAAACTAAAGTTTCCCCTCCATTTGCAGCCCTAGCAAATGGGACTATAGGACACGCATTAGATTATGATGATACACATTCCAAATCAGTACTCCATCCAAGTGTGGTAATTGCGCCTGCTGTCTTTTCTTTAGGCGAAGATAGAGAGGTCTCAGGTGAAAAATTACTGGTTTCCTTTATAGTCGGCGTTGAAACTGTATGTAAACTAGGATTAGCTTGTAAAATTGGCCCTCTTCAAATTGGTTATATATATACTTCTTTACTTGGTACATTTGGTGCGTCTATCGCATCGGCAAAATTATTAAATTTGACTCGTGATGAAATGATTAACTCTCTTGGAATTGCATATAGTTTCACATCGGGTAATGCAGAACAACTGATAGAAGGTACTTTAAGTAAGCGTTTACAGGCGGGTATAGCTTCTATGAATGGTTTAATCGCTTCTTTGCTTTCTTCGACTGGATTTACTGGAGCTAAAGAGGCATTTGAAGGAAAATACGGGTTTTTTAATGTATATATTAGAGGAAATTATGATACAACTCCCATTGATGAACTGGGATGTAAATATGAAATACCTTATGTAAGTTTCAAGCCATATCCTTGTTGTAGACTTACACATACCTCAATAGATGCTGTGTTAATTCTAAAGAAGAAATATAATCTAAAAGCTAATTTAATAGAAGAAATTATCGTTGGAGTCAATAAACAAGCATATAACGCAAATGCAGAACCCATAGATATTAAAAAACATCCAAGAAATATTGTTGATGCACAATTTAGTATACCTTATACTGTAGCTGTGGCATTATTATATGGCAAAGTAAGTATCGAAGACTTTACAGAAAATAGCATTAAAAGAAAGGAAGTGTTAAAAGTTGCAGAAAAGGTTACTCCAGTAATAGACGATGAAATCGAAAAGAGATACGGAAGAGAAATCTCTCCTGCAACAGTAACTATAAAACTTACAAATGGAAAGGTTCTAAACGAGAAAGTTATTTATCCTTTGGGAGAACCTCAAAATCCAATGGATGAAAAAATGTTAGTTAATAAATTTTTAGATGCATCTAGATACTCTAATGCCTTATCTCTAAAAGAAGCAGAAGATATAGCAAAAATGATATTATCTATTGAAAAAATAAACAATGTAAGAGATATTATGGACAGATTAGTCAGGAAAACCCGTTAATAAGAGTATTATACATGTTGATAAATGTAAAAAAAGAAAGTTAATTATCTCTTATATCTAAGAATTTAATATTTCGTTAATTAACAGAGATTTATTTAGTATGAATAATTCTATCCTTAGCATTAGTCTCCTATTAGTTTTCCTATCTTTTCTCTGAACATAGGTTTATCGCATGATCTATATACTATATATTTATAAATTTTAGACCATTAACTGAAAAATATATAATCTGAGTCTTCTTTATAGTAATTTACTATACACAAAGGAGGTGATGTTTATACCAAACAGCCTAGATATAGATGAAATTTTTGAAGATTTATCTAAAATAATAGGTAAAGAGAATGTTATTAGTGATTTATCAACTAGGATAATTTATGCACAAGATCCTATGCCTTACGAATTAGAAGAACATAATATACCTATTTTAGTAGTAAGACCAGCATGTGCAGAAGAGGTATCTAAAATATTAAAATATGCAAATGAAAAAAATATTCCTGTTCATGTCAGAGGAGCCGGTACATCCTTAGTTGGAGTTGCTAGGCCTAAGACAAACGCTATACTGATTGATCTAAAGCGAATGAGTAATATAAAGGTATACCCTGATAGAGGATATTTCGAGGCTGGTCCAGGTGCGAGGCTGTGGAAAGTTCGAGAAGAACTTGCTAAGTATAATAGTATACTTCCAGCTTTTCCAGGTAGTGAAAGAGTTGCAACACTGGGCGGAGTTATATCTTCAAATACAAGTGCACATGCAGTAGATGCAGCTTTAGGTAAACCAGGCGATTTTGTTCTTGGGTTGGAAATCGTATTACCTACTGGAGAAATTATAGAAACAGGTACTGAATCTACTAGAAGGCCTGCAGGAATCGAACTAACTAAACTATTCATAGGAGGCGAAGGATTATTTGGAATAATAACTAAGATACGTATGAGACTCGTACCAGGCATATACGTTAAAAATTTAGTAGCATACTATAAAGACGTAGATACAATTCTCTCGACAGTAGTAGATATGTATAGAAATATGGTTCCGCCTCCTCTCTTTTTCGAATTTGTAGATGAAAATGCAGCTAAGGTAGGATTCGAAGCTGTGGGCTTGGATGAGCCTCCTGGACCTGTAGTAATGATTACAATGCATGACTGGGTTGAGGAAGGAGTGAATGAAAAAGCAAAAATATTTCTTAATTTCCTTAAGAGTAAAGATATAATTAAAGCAAAAATAGTTGAAGATGAGGATGAATGGAGAAAGATATGGAGAAGTAGATCTGAAGTCGGAAACTTTTTGAATAGGAAGGGTGTGGTTGCTGGTTCAGAAATATCTCCTAGAATCGATAAACTTAAAGATGCTTATTATGAAGCAAAGGACTTAAAGAATAAGCTGGAGGCTTATAAGACTCCTCAATTCTTCTCTTTTGGTCATATTGGAGCCCCGACTATTCACGCTAATTATTTAATTCCCTTTGAGGTGTCAAATGACGTTAGAAAGAAATTCGTAATAGAAGTTAGAATGAAAACAGAAGAGATAAATATCAAATATGGTGGATGTGGTGGAGAATGGGGACTTACTGCTCAGAGAATCGATTTCATTAAGAAAAAGTATGGTAAAGTATATTACGAAACTTTAAAGAAAATTAAAGCTGTACTTGATCCTAACAATATATTAAACCGGGGAAATCTTGAAGGGTGGTGGTGATTGGATAAGGAGAAGCTATATACTGAGTTAAGTAGATGTAGAAAATGTAGATTTTGCATCGATTCATGTCCTACATTTAGGTTATTTGGTAATTTGGAGAATATAGGGCCGTATGGAAGAGTACAAATTTTGAGACATTTATTAAAAGGTACTATTGATATTAACGATACTGTTGTATATTCTATATATACGTGCCTAACATGTGCAGAATGTAATATAGCGTGTAAAGAAAGTGGTGGAGCACTAGAAATTTCTGAATTAGTTAGGGGAGGAAGGAATGTAGTATTTAATAAATTGAAAAAAGAAGATATAAATACTCCTGAAGCCAATTTAATAAGTTATGCCTTATTTACCATCGTTGAGAACGTATTGAAGAAAAATGATCCTGTTGGATTAGGAGGCAAATATTGGACTAAATGGACTAATGGATTGAATATACAGGGTAAGGGGACTAGAATACTGTATACTTCAAGAATGTACCAGATGATTCCCTATCTAGAGAGAATCACTCTTTTAATGAAAAATTATAAAAACATGATTAAGAAAGGTAAATATAAATCTCTAATTAAAATTGGGGCATCTTTAGGAATTAAATTAACAAGCTTAAAACCTAATAAAGTATTAAAAAATAAATCTACAAAAACTTTAAGAGGAATCGCTCTAGCATTAAAAAAAGTTGGAATTGAATATGGGTATCTTTATGATAAAGAACCATATGTAGGTACTTTACTATATGATTTAGGTTTAGATGAATATCTAAAAAGATATATTCCTCGGGTTTATAATTTATTTAAAGAACATAATATTAAACAAATTATCAGCGTTGATCCGCACACACATCACCTTATTAAAATAATTTATCCAGAATATGTTGAAAACTATGACATTGAGGTTATAAATTACTTAGAGTTATTGGATCAGTATAGTGATAAACTTAAAGAAGAAATTAAGAGAAGGACTGGAAAAGAATATGTAATCCATGAACCTTGTACTATGTCGAGAAAGTTAAATATTTTTAGGGAACCTAGATCAATTGCTAAGGTCATTGGACTTAATATTATCGAACCGAAATACAGCGGTAAATATACTAGGTGTTGTGGAGGGCCTATAGAATTCGCATATCCAGAATATACACATAAAATAGCTATGGATAGAGTTTTTGAACTTCTAACCTATTCACAAAATATATTGACTTACTGCCCAATTTGTCTTATGAACTTAGAGAAATATGCTAGAGAGCGAAGGGGAGAAGTCTTTGACATAGGAGAATTACTATACAATAGTCTCATTCCTTAAAATAGATATGTCACTAATCTATTTTATTATATCCCCGCCTTCAATCTGCTCCTTGTTATATATAATTTAAAAAATAAAAAAGGTATAAATAAAGGATTACTCTCTACTCCACCAGTTGGGTGCTGGGTAGATTAGTTCTCCTGTTGCAGCCTCAGGAGGCGCTACAATTATTTTCTCTCCATTCTGCCACTGCACCGCTATCATTTTGTGACCTATTTGTAATCCTGTAGACGGGTCTATCTTAAACTCACCAAAGAAAGTCATTAGATGTAACCTATTAAACGCGCTTCTAACCGCATCTTGGTTAATTATACCAGCTTCTTCAATAGCCTTTACTAAAACTAATACACCGTTTGCACCCGCGGCAGCATGATAATCAGGTATTACCCCTCCAGATATTTCTTTAAATAAATTTATAAATTCATCTTGTGTAGGACCATACCACTCTAAACCAATATTTCTAGCAGATGATGGTGAGTAGCCAACTCCAATCTCCCACTGAGATACTCCTATAACATTTTCTGCTACATCCTGAAGCTGTTCATAATAATCAGGTAATGTAGGTGCCACCATCAAGATAATTGCCTTCAGCTTCCATCCTAACTCCCATGATTGCTGAGTAAGTGCTGTGCCATCAGCGAAATGTCCTCCACCAATCAATACATTAGCACCTGCTGCCACAGCCTCGCTGATGATAGAACTGAATTCTGTAGCTCCTTTTTCATACGCTTTTTCATATACAATGCTTATACCATGATTTTGAAGTGCTTCCTTAGCACCTTTGGCAGCAATCGTAGCGAATGCAGAATTCTCATAAATTAATGCAACCTTAATATCTGGATCATTAAGAGATGCCAACATATCTATTGCAGCTATGAAATAGTGAGAAGCAGGGCTCCATGCCTGAACAGCATATTTATATCCTCTTTGATATATTGAATCGCTAGCACCACCAACACTTATTAATATCATTCCATGTTCCTCAGCGACAGGTTCTGCTGCCATGGTTAGACCCGATGAATATGGTCCTAACAAGAAATCTACCTTATCTCTCTCGATAAGTCTGCTATATAGTTCTGGAACTAGTTTTGAATCGCTCTCATCATCATAGTAGACCAGGCTTAGGTTGTATCTCTTATCACCGATTACAACTCCACCATGCTCGTTCACCCATCTGATAGCTGTCTGTACACCAGCTAGAAGCATCTCCCCTTCGTGAGCATATTTCCCTTTGAGTGATACAGTCATGCCGATCTTGATTTCTCCAGCATATGTTGGTCCAGATGGTGGTGGCGCTGTAATATTAATCTTACCTAAGGCTTCATTAACAACTTCACTTACCGAAGACGAAATCTGAGACGGTAAACCAGATAAAGTATCCGAAATATCTGAAAGAGCTTCTGAAACAGTTCCAAGCTGGCCTGATAAACTTGCAACGTAGGCAACCGCCAAACCAGATAAAATAATATTAATCACTATCAATATCGCCAAGACAACCTCAAACTTACTCTGACCCCTTTTCATAGTTATCACGTAAGTATTATATCAAAATTATATTCTCCACTATACTTATATAAAATTTTTTATTAACTTTTCATATTATATTCTTGTCTCTTAAAAATTTAATTTTAGATTTATTTTACTAATGTAAAAATAAAGAGATTTAGAAGTGGTTGTAGCGTGTTCGATCTAAGTCGTCTTTTCTAAACTTAGATTATAGCATTTTTAAGGGATTTAAAATAATAGAATGAAATAATATAAGAATTTATTTTTCCCTTGTTATGTTTTGTTTATTTCTTTAGAAAACTACAAGTTTATCTTTAACATATATATCAGGGAGAGAATATGATGCAACTCCTATCGACGAATTGGGATATAATATTTTAAACTCTATTGAGTTAGCTAAGAAATTGGACCAATTAGATTATGGTGATTTTAGAACGACTGAATACCATGGGTATCCACTTTACATGTATAAATGGAAGGTTAAAGATTTTGAAGACATCAAGTTGGAACATTTAAAGGCTTTGGAGAAATCTTATAAGTTTGGTGGAGACCGTCAAACATATCTAAAGATCGTGACAGGGTCTATAAGAAAATGGATTAAGGATTCTAAATTATGAAGATAAAAATTAATAGGATTAACTATATAATCAAGTTTTTCAGCCGCTTATCTCGAGGGCCACAGCATACTCCTCATTAAACGAATACTCCTTATACTTCTCCCCTAAAAACTCTCTTCCTATATTCGTCGATACTAATAAACTCCCTTCCATCCCTCATCTTCATAAGCCACTCTAAATCCCTTAAAAAATCTATATTAATCTTCTCAAGCCTATTCAATTGATCATTAAGCTCCATAGCCTCCTTAGCCATCCTATTAATCTCATCTACTCCACAATATCCATCTATAATCTCAATATATTGTTTATCAGGGATTATCCTCCAGTATGAGGAAATCATTTACAGCACCTAATACTGAATTAGAAATCGGAATTCGTCGCCTTAGATTCATAGAATCCCCGTCTAGAAATATTTCATTCCATGAATATTTATTAAGAATCCAAGTCGAGTAATAATAATTATCTTATGATTACCATAATGTATTAATTGATTTTAATGAGGATAAGGTTGAATCGGAGAATCTACATAACCTCCTTAATAGTAGCTGGTGTTTTAGGATTAATACTATCATATCTAATTGGGAAGACTCTTTTGGAAACCAATGCACATCCGGGTATAATGATAGTTATTATAACGATATTCGCCATGGTTGGAATGCCCTTGATACTTCTCATCACAGCATTAGTCATCGGCAGGATATTAGATTAGATTGATTTGGAAAATGAGGATGTTTATTTAAAATCAACTTATGTATTAAAATTTACTATGGGGGTCGATGATAGACAAACTGCCCATGAAAAATTTGATGAATGGGCCGGATGGTTGAGACCCCCCAAGGGAATCTACTAAAATATTTTGAAACCTAAAGGGTTATATTGTAAGACACCTACATAATTAATAATTGGTTAGATTAAGGTGGGAGTATGGAGAAGGTTAAAATAGAAATTTCTAAGAAGTCTTATGAACTACTTAAGAAGACTGTTGAGGAGAGTCAGGGTGAGTTTAAGAGTGTCGAGGAACTCCTTGAATTCATTATCAATGAGGCTTTAGGTGAGGTTGAGGAAACGTATACGCCTGAGGAAGAGGAGAAGATTAAAGATAGGCTTAGGAGCTTAGGATATTTATAAAGCTATCTAAGGGCATCGTCTATAACAGACCCCCTCAAGTCACTTGGAGGCTCGATATCAAAGTATTTTAGTATAGTTGGAAGTATATCGTATATCTTGATGTCCACCTTATTAGATTCTCTAAACTTGGATGAGTACCAGATAAAGACTCCATTATAATCATGGACCGCATCGTCTGGACCAGTATCATTCTCAGGAAGATAGTAGTTATCATATCCGAATGTCCCCGCACTCCTCCAGTTTAGATCATTGAAATATACTAGCAGGTCAGGTGGATTGCCGTTAACTACTTTATATAATTTACTTGGAGTATATACTAAATTCCTCCACTTCTCTCCATTAGGCCCTCGGATAGATAGGATGTCACTTCTTAAGCGACTGATAATATTAGGGACCTCCTTAGGCTCTATAACACCACTCTCCTCCCTATCCTTAATATTGAGGAATATACGTGCATAATAACCACCCCATCCCCATGCAAGGGTATCACTCCAGTCTATATCAACATCTTCTATCTTAGACCCTGGCTTAACATCGCCCTTAACCTTTAAATATCCTTTTTCAATAAGCCAGTCATTGACAGCGAAGGCGCCATCCATCTTCTTAGCTCCATGGTCAGACACGATTAAAATATCTGAGTCTGGAGCATTATGAATAATATCGCCTAAAATCTCATCCAGGAGGATATAGTATTTTAAAATAGCATTAGAGAACTTATCATGATATGTATATCTATTATGCCTCTCATCCATATACTTCCAGAAGGCATGTTGAACCCGATCTAAGCCTATCTCCATATAAATAAATAAATCCCATTTCTTCCTCTGCATCATATAATTTACAACTTTCCTATGTACATCAGTCATTTTAAAGATGTTATTTAAGACCCACTCCCTATCCTCACTCCTAAATGGAACGTCAAAAATATATTCATCTACGATCTTCTTAATCTCATACTTAAGTGTAAGTGGGTAGGTATAATTTGATTTATCATCTGGAGCCAAGAATCCAGATATCATCCATCCATTTATCGGGTATGGAGGGTATGTAGGGGGAATACCCATTACAAAGCTTTTTAGATTATGTCTACCTAGGTAATCCCATACCTTATCTACCTTGATATCCCTACTAGTAGGTATCTTGATATCTACATAGCTAAAACCTTTTCTATGTCTGAAACCATATAAACCGAGTTCACCGGGTTCACGTCCAGACATCATAACCATCCACGCGGGGATAGTTATAGGAGGGTCGCAGCTCCTCATCTCCCCGTATACAGACTTACTTAAGATTTTATCGAAGTTCCTTAGTCTCTTACGGAACTTTTTAAATAATAGCTCTGGAGGAGCTGCATCTAATCCAAATATAAATAGGCGTTTATTCATAGGAACCTACCTTATATATCCTAGTTCCCTAAGCTTCTTAATAATCTTATTTACTGCCTCCTCAGGAGTATCTTGAATACAGTGAATCTTCACCTCAGGATTTTCGGGTTCTTCATAAGAATCTTGAATACCCGTCATATTAGTAATCTCGCCTTTCAACGCTTTGGCATATAACCCCTTTGGATCTCTCTTAATAACTTCATCAAGCGGACATTCAATATATACTTCTACAAAATCTCCAATTAGACGCCTAGCAAACTCCCTAGTTTCTCTATATGGAGATACAAATGTATCTATTACTATAACACCATTTCTAGCAAGTAAATAAGATACATACGCAACTCTTCTTAAATGTCGTATCCTGTCATCTCTAGAAAAGCCTGCCTCAGGGCTAAGCCATCTCCTAACTTCATCTCCATCCAGATGCTCGACTCTATATCCCATTTTAATAAGTCTCTTCTTTAATAATCTACCTACTGTAGACTTTCCCGACGCTGGTAATCCAGTTATCCAGATTACAAATCCTTTAACTGTATTCATATATAGCTATACCTCTATAGAATTTTTATATTCCTTTATATTATTTTAAATCTAATTTATCTCTAATTCTTCTCTTAAAAATTCCGATAATGACATTTAATTATTGTTAGTTCAAGTATTTTAATCTGATCTTACCCTGGAATAAGCTCTCTAATTAAATCCTTTACTGCGAAATATATTGGAGATGCTATCACCCCTATTACAAGATGAGGCGCTATGCCCCATGCATCACCAGCTAACGTCCAACCTTCTTCAACTTCTTCACCCCATAGTAGAGGATAATATGTATCTAGAATATCGGCCAATATAACTACTACATTCAATACTAGCATCATTATAGCGAGAATCCAACCAACTAATAGATATCCTCTATATTTCTCATCTCTCTTAAAATATAGATACGTTGCTTTCAAGAATACAAGTCCTATGACAATTAGAAAAATCCCTGAGAACGGTTCTGGAAATGAATTAGGTATATATGTACCAGCGAGTTTCACACCTAATTGAATTTTCTCTAGTCCAGTCCATGGAAGCCACCATTCTACAAATCCATTATAAACCTGGATCAATCCATATAGGATATATAAAAACGATATAACAATTGTGACAGGATATACGATCTTCATATTGTATCACCCGAATATTCCATGACCAATTATTAAAACCAGCCAATTAACAATATATGCGAGTATTATGCCATATACTACTGCGAATATAGTCCACCTCCATGATCCTGTCTCCTGCTTAATCGCAGCAATTGTTACTATACATGGAATATAAAGCTGTATAAATGTCAAGTATCCAAATATATCGATTGGATCGTACATTGATGCCATCATATCAGCTATCTCAGCCTCACCAACTCCATATAACATTGCAGAAGCGCCTAATACAATTTCTTTCGCAACGAATCCGAATATCGCCGCCACTATAAGCCTCCAATCCCAGCCAAGAGGAACAAATATAGGTTGGAAGAAACGTCCTATAGCGGATATAATTGAAGTCTCAGGATTATCGGTGAACATAAATGTAGATGCATCTGTAATTGTTAATAATCCAATTACTAACAAACCGATTAATATCACACTTCCTGCTTTCTTAAAGAATAGAGAACCTCTATCCCACATCCTAACTACAGCTACCTTAAAAGATGGTTTCTGATATACTGGAAACTCTATTACGAATGGAGATGGCCTCCCCCTAAGAATAGTATTTCTAAGAACTATCGCAACCAGAAACACCATTACATATCCAAGTAAATATAAAGATAGAACTGCATCACCGGCGAATGGACCGAAGAATGCAGCTGCAATCGCTGAGAATAGCACTAGTCTAGCTCCACATGTTATTAATGGATTGGTTAATATTGCGACTAGTCTATCTCTCTCATCTGGGATTATTCTTGTAGCGTATATCGCGGGAACATTACATCCAAGTCCCATGATCATAGGCACTATTGTACGTCCAGATAACCCTAGTTTCTTCATAGGCCGATCCATTACGAAAGCCGCTCGAGACATATATCCACTATCTTCAAATAATGCCAGTGCAAAATATAGCATCATTATCAAAGGAACAAAACTTAAGATAGCGCCTAATCCCTGAATAATACCATACTCTCCAAATAATAGATAGTCAATATATGGAATACCAGTTAAACCCTCTAGCGAAGTTCCAATATATACAAACAAATCCCCTAGGAAGTCACAGAATGGTGCTGAACCTATGAAAGCGAATTGGAACATCCACCATAAGATTGTTAGAAAGATGGGAATACCTAGATATTTATCTAAAATAGCATGGTCTATAAGGTCTGAAGCAGTAAGTTTCTTAACTCCTTTAACAGTCTTAGAAATTATATCTTTTATCAACTCATATCTAGCATCTGCGATTAGGATCTCGGGATCCCCTAGTTTGTTCTCGATATCACGTCTAATCTCAGAGAGTTTCTCGAGAACCTTCTCACCACCCTCGACTTTAGAGATTTTCTCTATAACGTCAGAATCATTCTCAAGAAGCTTTACAGCAACCCATCTAACCCTATATATCCTCTTTATCTCTGTCTCAGATATAATACTCTCCAATAACCGAATATATTTCTCAATTTCAGAGGGATATCTAATAATTTTCCCAGAATATTTATGTGATTCAGCTACCTCAACAGTCTTCTTAATAAGCTTATCTAGACCAATTTTCTTAGGTGCTACTGTAGGGATTATAGGTATACCCAGCTCATTCTCAAGTCTATCAACATCTATAATTAGACCCTCTTTCTCAGCTAGATCCATTTTATTTAATGCTACAACGATCTTTGCCCCCAATTCCATAAGTTGCAATGTAAGATATAGATTTCTCTCTAGATTTGATGCATCAACTATATTTATAACTACGTCAGGCTTTTCATATATAATATATTCTCTCGCAATAACCTCCTCCACAGATAATGCAGTTAAACTATATGTACCAGGAAGATCTACTATATAGATCTCCTTATCTTTATATCTATGAAAACCTTCCTTCTTATCTACGGTTTTTCCAGGCCAATTACCTACATGCTGCCTAGATCCAGTAAGGTTATTAAATATCACTGACTTACCTACATTAGGATTTCCCGCCAACGCTACTTTAATAAACTTCCTTATAGTAGCCATGCTTAAACCTCCTTAACAAATATTTTCATTGCTATGCCTCTTCCTAACGCTATTCTACTTCCCCTAACCTCAATTAAGATAGGGCCCGGTCCACTAGATTTTATCATATGTATTAAAGTACCTAATGTTAACCCCATATCCATCAATCTTCTAACAAGTCCTCTACCGCCTCTAATGTAAATTATAACTCCAGATCGACACTCAGGCAAGTACCCGAGTGGAGTCATAGACCCACCTCCACAATGATATATTTCGCCTCCTCCTTTCTTAGAGATATGGGATATCCAAGTGCTTCAAATTCAACCGGATCGCCTAGTGGGGCATTCCTAATGACTTTAATCCTAGTATTCTTGACAAGCCCCATATCTAATAATCTCCTTAATAATGTACTAGGTCCCCTTGAAAAACCTACTATAATTCCCTCTTCTCCGGGTCTCATTTCACTCAATTTCTTTTGCATACCGAGACACCCAGAAATATTAGACTGTCCAATAAATTTTTTGTTAACCTAATATTATATGGTTATCCTAATTACGCATATGCATAAATATTTATTATATATTTTTATTTTCGTGTCTATGCACATATACTAACCAGGTTTAACTGACTCTGCAGAAGCTTTAAATACATTAGATTAAGTATAAAATCTGAGAATAAGCAGCTAATAACTATATCTACCTTTCAGCTCGTTAATTATCCATTGAATTAAGTAATTATATTTTCTCTTAGGTACTATGATCCCAAATACATTAGGTTTTCCACCTGCATAAAATCCCTTTTCGACAAGCTTATCGACTATAGTACTCAAGTTAATTTTATTATCTCCATGTATCCTCACATATATCTGACTATAGTTCCTATGTAGACTCGGACTCCCTACAATTATATATGACCCTCTATATCTTCTAGCTAAAGACCTTCCAATCGATGAAGTTATTAAATATTTAGAGTTTATTTCAAGAAAATATATATTCGAACCCACTTTCTTGGGGGGAACATGAGTATATTTATCTATTTCCTTCATGATATCATTACATTGTCTAATCCAAGGGGTGTAATTCAATAACTCTCTGGGTTTATCGAAATATTTAATTAGTATATCAACGGCCTTAACAACTTTTCTCCTATCGCCGCTCATATAATTAGAGTCTATTAAATTAGATAATTTAATCAATTCTTCAATATCCGTGTCATATTTCCTACCAACATCCTCAACCAATTCCATGTATTTAGAGTTATATATTGCTTCTCCATAATCTCCTACAATACCGATTATAGATAGAAGATTATACTCGATATTTAAGTTATCTGATATCAATAATGAAGTAGCTGGATATGGCTCTGAATCTATGAAATATGGTATTATATTTAGATCTGGATCCTGTCTTCTATGATGGTGGTCTATAATCAACGTATTTCTACTGCACTTACTAATAAACCTCTTTACCTCGTCATTCGATACCCCGAAGTCGACTATTAAAACATTATCCACGTCTTTGCATATACTTGACCTAACGTATTTAAGTGTGTAGAGCCCTATTAACGGTGTATATAATTTGGTTTTATGACCTAAATACTTCTTTAATAATGCTGCAGATGCTACTCCGTCTGTGTCCCAATGAAATATCAATAGACTTTTAGAACCTTTAACAAGGTTTCTGATTAGCATTACAAACCTACTCTATAAATGGATTATCATATGATAATATAATATCCGCCACCTCAGGCCTCATCATCTCGGGAGGCGGCCTCATACCTTTTCTAATAGCCTCCCGAATCTTAGTACCACTTACATAAATATGATTCTCCGGGTCGTGGGGGCATGTTTTACTACTGACTACACCTCCACATCTCCTACAGTAGAAGAATTCTTTAAAGAAGAGTGGTATTATACCTAAATCAGGGAATTCATAGAATATCTCCTGGGCTTCATACGGACCATAGTAATTACCTACTCCGGCATGGTCACGCCCAATTATAAAGTGTGTACATCCAAAGTTCTTCCTCATAATAGCGTGGTGAACAGCCTCCCTAGGACCTGCATACCGCATCTCATACCTGACAATACTTAATACAACGCTATTTCTCGGGTAGTAGTGGCTTATAAGTGTTTTATATGCATCGAGAATAACCTCATCCCTATAATCTCCACGCTTCTTCCTACCTATAACAGGGTTTATAAATAATCCGTCTACAAATGCTAATGCAGTCTTCTGAATATATTCATGGCCTAGATGCGGCGCATTCCTAGTCTGAAAACCTACGATAGTCTTCCATCCACGCTCCCTAAATAACACCCTAGTCTCCTTCGGAGTTAGAAAATAATTCTCATAGTCATCTAACACCCTATCAATCAGCTCTATATCACCTGCAACTAAATACTCATTATATTTATATGCCTTAGCCACGCCAGGATGATTAGGGTCTCTAGTCTTGAAGACCTTCTCTACATACAACTTCTTATCAAATTTATATACCTCCTCGATATTCATCAATGCAACATATTTACCACGATACCTTAGACTTATCTCATCACCCTCCTTAATCAGACTTCTAGTATCCTCATCCACATCTAGTATAATTGGGATCGTCCATGGAAGATCGTTTGAAAGCCTCATATTATTTAATACATTGTTTAAATCTTCGCTACCTATGAAGCCAGTTAATGGACTATATATTCCGAAAGAGATATTCTCTAAATCTCTATATCTAGTGTCGTCTAGATCAATCGAAGGTAACTCGACAGCCTCTCTGAGCCTATACTCCCTACGTACACCTTCAACAACCCTTGAAACTAGCCTACCTCCATGTGGTTTAGATACCATATTAAATCACTCTAAATAGCCTAGACTTCTAAGCCTCTCTTTAATGCGATTAATCTCCTCCTCCGAATACTCCTCCCTCCCTAAATCCATCTCAATCCTACTCACTGAATCCCTTATAAGGTCTATTATAAACTCATTTACATCATCTATCCCCAACTCCTGTGATAGCTTTATAATTCTATTATATAGCGTCTTAGGAAGTTCTATATTAATTGAATCTTCCTTACTCATCTTCTATATATTATATCAGGATATTACTAAAAAAGCCTTCGACTTAAATTATAAAAATAGTTATAGAGCTATTCAACTTTAATCTCTTTCCTACCCTCCCATAATCCATGTAAATTACAGTATTCTATAGCATATAATACGCCAGACTTCCTTAATTTAACTCTAAACATGACTTCAGGCTCAGTATATTCTGGAATAAACATTACTCTACCCAGCAGAATAGGGTTGAACGCCCTACCCTCCTTATAGAAATATAATTCAATCCATCTGATAGAGTATTGCACCGTATTTAGATGCGGACCAATTACTATCTTAACATCAATAGTCTCACCCACCTTCACAGTATCTGGCGCCTCTATTTTAGGTGTATGAGACTCTACCTCCAAGACAGCCTCACCACTTGCGGATTCCGGGGGTATATATTAAGTCACCTAACTTCTTCGTCGACATCAAAAATATACCACAATATACTATTTTTCTAATACTTTTAAAGTAGGTATAGATAACTCGTTACTCTAGTATTAACATTGTTATATAACATAATATTTAATATTAGGTTTTTCTTAACATCCTCCTCTTTCATAAAACTAGGTCAGTTTAGCTGCTATATGGCTTCATATACTATCATTAATGCGATATATGTCGGTGCTAAAAGTGGTTATTAGGTTATAACCGAGAAAATTTAATTGTATATACATAAATCTATTGTATATAAGAAATTCTATGGCATTGTGACACATTTTATAATACAGAGGTAATTTTTATGAAAGAGGAGGATGTTAAGAAACTGATTGAGAAGGCGGAGAAACCTGCTAAGCTATCACCCGTATACCACAAGTTCTATAGTGGTAAAGTCCAGACTATGCCTAGATGTATTGTGAGGGATCTACATGACTTTGATATATGGTATACACCTGGTGTAGCTGCTCCATGTAAACTAATTAAAGAAGATAAGGACTTATCATTTGAATATACAAGTAGATGGAATTATGTAGCAATTGTTAGTGATGGTTCAAGGGTACTCGGATTAGGAAATATTGGTCCTGAGGCAGGATTACCTGTTATGGAGGGTAAGGCATTAATCTTTAAATATCTAGGTGGTGTAGATGCGTTTCCATTGGTGACTAATACACAGAATCCAGATGATATACTAAAGTTTTTAGAGTGGATTGAACCTACTTTCGGCGGTATTAACTTAGAGGATATTGCGAAGCCTAAATGCTTCTACATCCTTGAGGAGGCTAGGAATAGACTTAATATACCTGTATGGCATGATGACCAGCAGGGTACGGCCACGGTTGTTCTAGCCGGGTTAATGAATGCATTAAAAATCGTGGGTAAGAAGTTGGATGAGGTGTCAATTACTTTGATTGGAGCTGGAGCGGCGAATATCAAGATAGCTGATGTACTTGAATTAGCTGGGGCAAAGCCTGGAAATATGATTATTGTTGATAGTAAGGGGATACTTACTAAGGATAGGGTAGATGAAATTATGGAAAGGGAGAAGAATCCTTGGAAGGCTAAATGGGCTGAAAAGACTAATTCAGAGAATAGGGTAGGGGGAATACCCGAGGCTATGAAGGATGTGGATGTAGTTATAGCGATGTCTAAGCCAGGTCCTGGTGTAATTAAGAAGGAGTGGGTAGCGCAGATGGCCGACGACGCAATCCTATTTGCATGTGCCAATCCGGTTCCCGAGATATGGCCGTGGGAGGCTAAAGAGGCGGGGGCGAGGATTGTTGCAACCGGTAGATCAGACTTCCCTAACCAGGTTAATAATAGCCTTGGGTTCCCGGCTATATTTAGAGGAGTACTTGATGTTAGAGCTAGGACGGTTACTGATGAAATGTGTGTAGCTGCGGCGAAGGCTCTAGCCGAATTCGCTGAGGAGAAGGGTATTCATGAAGATTATATCATACCCACTATGGAGGAGTGGGAGGTCTATCCTAGAGAAGCTGTAGCAGCGGCACTACAGAGTATTAAACAGGGTGTAGCTAGGATCAAGCCCAGTAGGCAGGAGCTCTGGGAGAGGGCGGTTAGGATAATTAGCGAGGCAAGGGAATCCTTAGAGGTTCTTGTTAAAAGTGGATTGATTAAACCTCCTCCACCCGAGGAAGAGGTTCTATCTACATATAAGCCATAATAATTCCCTTAAATTCTTTTTAAATAAAAGTAATTATTTGAGGCATTCATGTATAGAGAATCCTAATATATTTTAGATTAGACATAAATTAAAGTAGAGAGGGGTTTTTATAGATGTCTAGTCAGGAGTATCCTATTAAAAAGGTTATTAAAAGGGATGGTAGGGTAGTAGAATTCGATTCAAATAGAATTAAAAACGCTATTAAAAAAGCTATGATCAGCGTAGGTAAATACGATGAAAAAACGCTCAGGAAGGTCACTAAATATGTTCTAGAAGTCTTGAAGGATAAGTATGGAGTTGAGAAGACCCCCCATGTAGAGGAGATCCAGGATATAGTTGAGTTTGCACTTGTAAAGTATGATTTGTATGAAGTTGCGAAGGCATACATACTTTATAGGAAGGAGAGGGAGAAGATTAGGAAGGAGAAGATGCTATTACTCAATAAAGACTATCTTGACGAAGTTGATAAAAGGTTTAGCTTAAACTCAATTAGATTACTTGCAAGCAGATATCTACTGAAAGATGAGAAGGGTAAGGTTATCGAAAGCCCCAAGCAGATGTTCCAGCGTGTGGCGATGTTAATCGTGATACCAGATATATTATATGATGAGAGAATATTTGATAAGGAGGGGTTTCAGGAAATTCATAAGAAGGATATATTCGATCCAGATGAATATGATAATAGGCTTGGATTCACCCTACCAGACGGCTCGAGAGTAACATGGAATAAATATCATTTAGAGAGGATGAAGTGCCTATACGATGAGCTTAATGAGAAGGGTATGATGAAGAAGAGTTGGAGTGAGTTCCTGGAGATGCTTAAAAATGGTGAGTTTAATGATTATAGCAGGCTATTCCTGAAATACTATAACCTAATGATCACAAAGAAGTTTATGCCTAACTCCCCAACCCTATTTAACGCTGGAACAAGGTTAGGACAGCTATCTGCATGCTTCGTACTAGGGATAGATGATAGTATAGAGTCGATTATGGACGCGGCTAAAGACGCGGCTCTAATATTTAAATCAGGTGGTGGAATAGGGATCAACTATAGTAAATTAAGGCCTGAAGGAGATATCGTATTCTCCACGAGTGGAGTGGCATGTTTCCACGGAGACACCAGAATATTTACTGATAAGGGACTAATACGAGTTAAAGACTTAGTTAGGAATAAGCACAATACTAGAGTCGCTACACATGAAGGATATAAAGATATTATTGAGAGATATGATAACGGTAAAATGAAATTATATCATATAGTGACAGAAGACGGATATGATGTTTATGTGTCTGAAGAACATAAATTCTTGACAATCGATAAAGAAGGAAATATGCATCTAACCCCACTTAAAAACTTAAAGACCGGTGATTATCTATATATATTAACACCTCCTAAATATGATAAGGACTATGAAAAACTAAATACTAAGATAGTGCATAAAGGTAGGGCTAACGTTAATTTACCTAGTAAATTAGATGAAGATCTAGCATATATAATAGGATTATTGTATGCAGACGGGCACATAAGATATAGATATTATAATGATAATATCAGATCTGTGCAAATTGACATATATTTAGATAAAAATTCTGAAGGAGAGATATTGAAAAATATTACTGAGAAAATAAAGAAAGTATTTGGAATAAAACCTAGAAAGTATTTAAACGAAAAACAAAATAAAGTTACGGTAAGAATTTCTAGCATAGAAATCGCAGAATTTCTAAAGCTAAATAAGTTATCAAAAGAATATTCAGATACAATAAGAGTGCCAGAGTTAATATATAGAAGTAAACCTTCAGTAATAGCTGCATTTTTATCTGGGTATCTTGATGGAGACGGGTCGATTGATCGTTATTATAGGATAACATTTAAGAGTAACTCCAAAGAATTCATTAAAGGACTTCAGCTATTGCTCTTAAGTTTAGGTATAATATCTAGAGTTAAATATACGTTAAATAGGAAAAAAGAGATAGGCATACTTAGAATCCAGAATAAAGACATGAAAATTAGAGCATTTAAGGAATTAAAATATTCAATAAAATTATCTTATCTAAAGAAAAAAGCATTGACATATCTATCTAATAGAGGTAGGAATAGGAAGTATTCATTCCCATTCAACGCTATATATAAAATTAGAGATCCACATTTGAGAGCAAAAATTCAGAAAGATTATAAGTGGTTATCATACAATTCAAAGGTGACTCATAGAGAATTTATAAACAAGTTATTGAGAAATAGAAATAAAGTAGGATTATCGAGTGATGAAATCAAGTATTTTG